>Ga0247611_10009617_pt1 | contig 11576 bp, 7 predicted proteins | sample 177DNAGHGhighgp2_FD_192422 | JGI IMG/M metagenome (GOLD analysis project Ga0247611, IMG submission 192422) | Sheep rumen microbial communities from Palmerston North, Manawatu-Wanganui, New Zealand - 1770 DNA GHGhigh gp2 | ecosystem: Host-associated > Mammals > Digestive system > Stomach > Rumen ... | reverse complement strand
CTGCGCTATCGCGGCAGCGAGCTGGGCGGGGACAGCTTAGCGGAGCTTGAACGCTGCGAGACGCTGCTGCTGCAAACGGCGCGCCCGCGCCTTGTCTGGCGGCTCTTTTCTCTTGAAGAGGACGGGACGCTCGCGGGAACGGATTACCTCCCCGCGGGGGATGACATCCGCGCGTTCCTCTCCGGCTGCGACAGTGTTGTGCTGCTTGCCGCGACGCTCGGCGCGGAGGCGGAGGCGCTGATCCGTCGCGCGGCGGGACGGGACATGGCCGAGGCCGTGATCCTTGACGCCGCGGGCAGCGCGGCCGTCGAGCGGGTCTGCGACAACTTCTGCGCCGACCTCGCCGCCGCGCTTGCTCCCCGCTTTCTGACCGACCGCTTCTCCCCCGGCTACGGGGACATGCCCCTTTCCGACCAGCGCGCGCTCTTCCGCGTGCTGGATATCAGCCGCCGCATCGGTGTGACGCTGTCGGAAAGCGCGCTGATGATCCCGCAAAAGAGTGTCACCGCGCTCATCGGCGTCTCCGACCGGCCGCAGCCGAAGCGCGCGAGAGGCTGCGAGGCATGCGGCATGCGGGAGGATTGCATCTGGCGAAAGGAGGGCAAAAGCTGTGGAAAAAGCTGAAATCATTTTGCTTGACGGCGGCATGGGCACCATGCTCCAGGCGGCCGGGCTGCCGCTCGGGCAGCTGCCGGAGCTCTGGAATATCACGCGGCCCGAGGCCGTCTCCGCCGTGCAGCGGCGCTATGCCGAGGCCGGATCAAAGGTGCTGTATACCAACACCTTCGGCGCCAACCGCTATAAGGCCGCGGGCTGCGAATACGATGTGGGAGAGCTCGTCGCGGCGGGCGTGCGCTGCGCGCGCAGCGCGGCCGAGGGCTTTGACGGCGTCCGGGTGGCGCTGGACATCGGCCCGACGGGCCGCCTGCTCGAGCCGCTGGGCGACCTTTCGTTTGAGGAGGCCTATGACGTCTTCCGCGAGATCGTCACCGCCGGAGCCGCGGCCGGAGCGGATCTCGTCATCATCGAGACGATGAGCGACCTCGGGGAAATGCGCGCCGCCGTCCTCGCGGCCAAGGAAAACTGCGATCTGCCCGTCTGGGCGACGATGACCTTTGAAGCGACGGGGCGCACCTTCCTCGGCGTGACCGTCGGCGCGATGGCGCTGACGCTCAGCGGCCTCGGCGTGGACGCGCTGGGCTTCAACTGCAGCCTCGGGCCGAAGGAGCTGCTCCCGCTGGTGGAGGAGCTGCGCAGCTGGACGGATCTTCCGCTGATCGTAAAGCCGAACGCCGGTCTGCCCGACCCGGCCACCGGGGAATATCACATCACGCCCGCGGAATTTGCCGCGGAGCTGTCCGTGGCGCCGGAAAAGGGCGCGACAATCCTCGGCGGCTGCTGCGGCACGACGCCGGACTTCATCCGCGCCGCGGCCGAAGCGCTCTCCGGCGTCCGCCCCGCGCCGCGGAGCGATAAGATCCGCAGCGGCGTGTGCAGCGCGACGGCGGCCGTCGAAACGGACGGCGTGCGCGTGATCGGCGAGCGCATCAACCCCACCGGCAAAAAGCGCTTTCAGCAGGCGCTGCGGGAGGGAGACATCGACTATATCGTCGCGCGCGGCGTCGAACAGCAGGACGCCGGCGCGGACATCCTGGACGTCAACGTGGGTCTGCCGGGGCTCGACGAGCCGGCGATGATGCGCCGCACCGTCAAGGCGCTGCAGGCCGCCATCGATCTGCCTCTGCAGATCGACTCGTCCGACCCCCGCGCCATCGAGGCCGGGCTGCGCGCGTATTGCGGCAAGGCCATCGTCAACTCGGTCAACGGGAAAAAAGAGGTGCTCGACGCGATCCTGCCGCTGTGCAAAAAATACGGCGCCGCCGTCGTCGGGCTTTGCATGGACGAAAACGGCATCCCGCAGGACCGGCAGGGCCGCGTCGCGATCGCGCGAAGGATCCTGGAAGCGGCGCTGTCTTACGGGATCCCGAAAGAGGACGTTCTGATCGACTGCCTGACGCTGACGGTCTCCGCCCAGCAGGAGCAGGCCGTCGAGACCCTCGCCGCCGTGCGCGCCGTAAAGGAGGAGCTGGGGCTGCATACGGTGCTCGGCGTGAGCAACATCTCCTTCGGTCTGCCCGCGCGCGAGAACATCACCGTCAGCTTTCTGACCCAGGCGATGCATGCCGGGCTCGACCTGCCGATCGTCAACCCCAACCAGAGCGCCGTGATGGACGCGATCGCGTCCTTCCGCGTGCTCTCCGGCGAGGACCGGGACAGCGAGGCCTATATCCGCCGCTTTGCGAACGCATCGGCTGAGCCCGTCCCCGCCGCAAAGAGCGGCGCGGAGATGACCCTCGGCGAGGCGATCATGCGCGGCCTTTCCGCCGAGACCGCCGCGCTGACGGAAAAGGCGCTTGCGGATATGGACGAGCTTGCGGCCGTCGACCGGCTGCTCATCCCCGCGCTCGACCGCGTGGGCGAGCGCTATGAAAAGGGCGAGATCTTCCTGCCGCAGCTGATGAAGGCCGCCTCCGCGGCCTGCGCGGGCTTTGAGGTGATCAAGACGCGTATCGCCAAACGCGGCGGCGCGAGCGTCTCCAAGGGCAAGATCATCCTGGCCACCGTCCGGGGCGACATCCACGACATCGGCAAAAACATCGTGCGCGTCGTGTTGGAAAACTACGGCTATACGGTCATCGACCTCGGCCGCGACGTGCCGAGCGAAACGATCGTCGAAACCGCCGTGCGGGAAAACGTCAAGCTTGTCGGCCTCTCGGCGCTGATGACGACCACAGTGACGAGCATGGCCGAGACGATCGCCGCGCTGCGCGAAAGCGGCCACGACTGCAAGATCATGGTCGGCGGCGCGGTGCTGACGGAGGACTATGCCGCCCAGATCGGCGCGGACTATTACGCCAAGGACGCCAAGCAGGGCGCGGACATCGCAAAGAAGGTGCTGGGATGAAGGAGATCCGATCGTTTATACGCGAAAACGGCGTGCTGCTGTTCGACGGCGGCATGGGGACCTATTACGCCTCGCGCAACAGGACGAGCCACCGCGACTGCGAGTGGGCCAATCTCAGCGCCCCCGGTGAGATCGAGGCGATCCACCGCGCCTATCTCGAGGTGGGCTGCCGCGCGATCAAGACGAACACCTACGGCGCCAACCGCCAGAATTTCCCGGCGCAGGACTGCGCCGCCATCCTCCGCGAGGGCTGGCTGATCGCCCGCCGCGCCGCCGGAGAGGACGCCTATGTCTTTGCCGACATCGGTCCGATCGACGCGCGCGACGACACCGACCTTTTGGAGGAATACCACTTCATCGTCGATCAGTTTCTCGCGCTCGGCGCACGGCATTTTCTCTTTGAGACCATCGGGACGGACCTTTACCTCCACGAGATCGCCGCGCACATCAAGGCCGCGGACCCCGAGGCCTTCGTGCTCGTCTCCTTTGCCGCGCAGCCCGACGGCTTCACGCGCGACGGCCGCCTGATCGGCGAGCTGTGCCGCGCCGCGGCGGAGGACGCCTATATCGACGCCGTGGGGCTGAACTGTGTCTCCGGCGGGCGCCAGATGGTCGAGCTCATGGGCAAAATCGGCCCGATCGACGGCCTTTTTTCCGTGATGCCGAACGCCGGCTATCCCACCGTGCGCGGCAACCGCACCTATTACGACGGCGAGCCGGGCTATTTCGCGTCTCAGACCGCGATCCTGCACGCCCGCGGGGCGCAGATCGTCGGCGGCTGCTGCGGCACGACGCCGGAGCACATGGCCGCCGCGGCAAAGGCGCTGCGCGCCCCGGCCCCCGCGCTTGTCGACTATCCGGCGCAAAAGCACGAGCGGGAGCGCTCCGCGCTGCGGCACGACCCGTTCTGGGACGCGCTCTGCGACAGCGCGCGAAAGCCCTTTGCCGTCGAGCTTGACCCGCCCGAGGGCGCAAATGTGGACGGCTTTATGAAGGGCGCGCGCACGCTGCGCGACGGCGGCGCGGACGTGATCACGGTGGCCGACTGCCCGATCGCGCGGGCGCGCATGGATTCAAGCCTTATGGTCTGCAAGATCAAGCGCGAGCTCGGCGCGGGCGTCATGCCCCACCTCACCTGCCGCGACCGCAACCTCAACGCCACCCAGGCGCTGCTGCTGGGTCTCTGCGCCGAGGACGTGAACAACGTCCTCCTCGTCACCGGCGACCCGGTCCCGGCGGCCAGCCGCGACGAGGTCAAGAGCGTGTACAACTTCAACTCGCGCAAGCTCATCAAGTTTGTCGACAGCATGAACAGGGCCGTGCTGCCCGCCCCGTTCCATATCTTCGCCGCGCTGAACGTCAACGCGCGCAATTTCGCCATCCAGCTGGATCTGGCGCGGCAGAAGGAGGAAAACGGCGCTGACGGCTTTCTGACCCAGCCGGTCTTCACCGACGAGGCGCTCGAAAATCTCCGCCTGGCGCGCAGGACGCTGAAGGGCAAGATCCTCGGAGGCATCCTGCCGATCGTCAGCCAGCGCAACGCGCTGTTCATCAACAGCGAGATCGCGGGCATCCGCGTGGACGAGGAGACGATCGCACGCTATGAAAACGCCGACCGTGCACGGGGCGAGGAGCTTGCCGTCGAGATCTCGTCGAAGCTGGCCCGCCGCATGGCGCCGTACGTGGACGGCTATTTCCTCATCACGCCCTTCTCCCGCACCGAGCTGGTGGCGCGCATTATGGAGCGCATCCGCGCGGACGCGGCGGAATAAGCCTGTAAGCGCAAAAAAAGGAAGCACATCCGAAAATCGGATGTGCTTCCTTTTCGCTTCTCATCGGAAGAGGAAAATCGCGGCGATAAGACCGATCAGCATGCCGATCCCCGTCTTGATCACGAGTCCCTTGAGGGCGGCGGATTCCTTTTCCACGCGCTCCTTTACCTGGCGGTATTCCATTTTCATCTTATTTATCCCCCTCCATTTCCAGGATCTTGCGGAACTGGGTCTCATACAACTCGCGGTAGACGCCGCCCGCGTCCAACAGCTCCTCATGCGTGCCGCTCTCGGCGATCACGCCGTCCTTGACGACCAGGATGCGGTCGGCCTTCAGAATCGTCGAGAGCCGGTGGGCGATGACGATGCTCGTCCGCCCCTCCATCAGCGCCTCGAGCGCCTCCTGGATCGCGTTTTCGGTGATCGAGTCGAGCGCGCTCGTCGCCTCGTCGAGGATCAGGATCTTCGGATCCTTCAGGATCACGCGCGCGATCGAAAGCCGCTGCTTCTCTCCGCCGGAGAGCTTGAGACCGCGGTTGCCGACCATCGTGTCATAGCCGTCCGGCTGGGCGGCGATAAAGTCCGAGAGGTTCGCGATATAGCAGGCCGCGTCGATCTCCTCCTGGGTCGCGTCCTCCTTGGCATAGAGCAGGTTGTCCCGGATCGTGCCGTTGAAGAGATAGCTGTCCTGGGTCACGACGCCGATCTGCGAGCGCAGATATGTAAGGTCAAAATCGCGCACGTCCACGCCCGCCACGGTCACGCGCCCGCCGAGCACGTCGTACAGACGCGGGATCAGGTTCACGACCGTCGACTTGCCGGAGCCGGAGGGACCGACGATCGCGTACATCTTCCCGCCGGGGACGGTGAAGTCGATGTCCCGCAGCAGCTCCTTTTCCGGGTCATAGGAAAAGCGCACGTGCTCATAGACGATGTCGGCGTCCGTCACGTCGGGCTTCGCGCCGTTTTCGGGCGACCGGATCGGATTGGGCATGTCGAAGTATTCAAAGATGCGCGTGAAGAGCGCGAGCGAGCGCGTAAAGTCCACATGGATGTTGAGTAAGCTCTCCACCGGGCGGTAGAGCCGGTTGATCAGCGAGACTGTGGCCGTGATCGTACCGACGGTCAGCCCCAGGTCGGCCTGGGAAATGATGAGATACCCCCCCGCAAAGTAGATCAGCAGCGGGCCGAGCTGGGTGAACATGCCCATCACGACGCGGAACCACCGGCCGCTGTTCTGCTCGCGAAGCGCCAGCTGCGTGACCTCCTCGTTCACGCCGACAAAGCGCTCGTATTCCTTCTGCTCGCGGGTAAAGAGCTTGACGAGCAGCGAGCCCGAGACGGAGAGCGTCTCGTTGATGAGCTGGTTCATCTCGTCGTTCTTGGCCTGCGAATCGGTCAAAAGCTGATAGCGCCGCTTGCCCACACTCTTCGTCGGCAGGATCAGCAGCGGGATCACGACGATGCCGACGATCGCGAGCTTCCAGCTCATCGTAAAGAGCGCGACGAGCGTCGTCACGACCGTGGCGATGTTTGACACGATGCTCGACAGCGTCCCGGAGATCACGCTGCTCACGCCGGAGATGTCGGTGTTCATGCGCGTGATGATGTCGCCCTGCTTTTCCGAGGTGAAAAACGCGTGCGGCATATGCTGGAGATGGTCGTACATCTGGTTCTTCATGTCGAAGATGATGCGCTGGGAGATCCAGGCGTTGATATAGCTCTCGAGCACCGAGATCACCTGGGAGGCCGTCAGCGTGACAAAGGCCATGACGAGCAGCTGCACGAGCAGACGCATGTTTTTGCCCACGAGCGCCTCGTCGACGATGCGCCCGGTGATGATGCTCGGCAGCAGGCCGACCACGGCCGAGAGCAGGATCGTCACGAACACCAGCAGGAACTGCAGCCAGTAGGGCTTGAGATAGCCGAGGATCCGCCCCAGCAGCGCGCCGTTTACCTTCGGCATGTTCTTTTTCTCTTCCTCGGTCAGAAAACCGCGGGGACCGAGCCCCCTCCCGGGTCCGGGCATAGGCAGCCCACCTTTCTTTGTGCTTTTTTCTTGATTTTATTCCCCGAAAACCGCGCCGTCAATGGTTTTTCCTGTCAGCGCGGCACTGTCCCGCCTATCGGACTGCGGCGGCAGGAGACGCGCTTGAAGCGGCAAAAGCGCCTTTGTATAATGAAAAGCGGCAAAGGCGCCCTTGCGCGCGCTCTCCCGCTGCGGTAAAATGATTCCATCGAATACAGACAGGGAGCACGCCATGGCTACGATCATCGAAATCAACGACTTTTCCGCCCCGGAGCTGGACGTCTACGCAAGGCTTACGGAGAACCAGCTTGTCTGCCGCCGCGACCCGGCTCAGGGGCTTTTCATCGCCGAGAGCCCCGTCGTCATCGAGCGGGCGCTCGACGGCGGCTGCGAGCCGGTCTCCTTTCTCATGGAGACGAAGCATGTCGCCGGCAAGGGCGCGCCGCTCATCGAGCGCTGCCCCGGCATTCCGGTCTATGCCGCGCCGGAGGAGGTGCTCTGCGCGCTCACGGGCTTTCATCTCACGCGCGGGATGCTCTGCGCGATGCGGCGGCCCGCGCTGCCCTCTGTGGAGGAGGTCTGCCGCGGCGCGCGGCGCGTCGCCGTGCTTGAAAACGTGATGAATCCGACGAACATCGGCGCGATCTTCCGCTCGGCGGCCGCACTGGGGATGGACGCGGTGCTGCTGACCGACGAGGGCAGCGACCCGCTTTACCGCCGCGCGATCCGCGTGAGCATGGGCACGGTCTTTCAGGTGCCCTGGGCCTATTTCCCGGCAGAAGAAAACTGGACGCAGACGCTCCGCGACCTGGGCTTCCGAACGGCGGCGATGGCGCTGCGGGAGGATTCGCTGCGCCTGGACGCGCCCGAGCTGCGCGCGTGCGAAAAGCTCGCCGTCGTGCTGGGGACCGAGGGCGACGGCCTTGCCTCCGGCACGATCGCGGACTGTGACTATACGGTCATGATCCCGATGGCGCACGGGGTCGACTCGCTCAATGTCGCCGCGGCGAGCGCGGTTGCCTTCTGGGAGCTGGGAAAGAGATGAACTATCACGGCATCTACGACACAAAAGCGCCGGCGTTCCTCCTTCGCCTTGCCGAAACGCCGCCGATGCGGCGGCTGAGGCAGGTGGGGATGAACTGCGGCTGCGAATACACGGCCTTTCCGCGCTTCCGCTCGCTCGCACGCTATACGCGCTTCGAGCACAGCCTCGGCGCGGCGCTGATCGTCTGGCGCTTTACCGCCGACCCGGCGCAGAGCGTGAGCGCGCTTTTGCACGATATCGCGACGCCGCCCTTTGCCCACGTCGTGGACTTCCTGCGCGGCGACTATCTCGACCAGACCGCGACCGAGTCCGGCACGGCCGACGTCATCCGCGCAAGCGAGGAGATCGGCGCGATCCTCTCCTCGCTCGGCCTCACGGCGGCGGACGTCGAGGACTATCACCGCTATCCCATCGCGGACAACGACGCGCCGCGCCTCTCGGCCGACCGGCTTGAATACACGGTGGGCAACGCCTTCAACTTCTCCCTCGCCCCGGCGGAGGAGCTTGCGGCGCTTTTTGCGGACATCACGCCGGGGAGGAACGAATACGGCGAGGAGGAGCTCTGCTTCCGCACGCCGGAAAAGGCGGCGCGCTTTGCCGACCTCGCCCTTGCCTGCTCGAAGATTTATGTCTCCGACGCCGACCGCTATGCGATGCAGATCCTCGCCGAGCTGCTGCAGGGCGCGCTCGCCGCCGGCGTTCTGACGGCGGACGACCTGCGCTCGACGGAAGAGGAGCTGCTGGGCAAGCTCTGCAAAGACAAAGACTTTGCCGCGCGCTGGCGGGTTTTTTGCGCCTTGAGCCGGATCGAGCGCGCGCAAAAGCCGGACGGGCGGGACGGCTGGCGGCTCATCCGGGCGAAGAAGCGCCGGATCGATCCGTACGTCGCCGGCCGCGGGCGCGTCAGCGCGCTTGACCCGGAGCGGGGCGCGGCGATCGCCGCCTTTTTGGCGGAAGAATTTGATTATTACGTGCGAGGGGAGTGAAGAGAAACATGGAAGATCTGCTCCGCGGACTCAACGACGCCCAGCGCGAGGCCGTCACGACGACCGAGGGCTTTGTGCGCGTGATCGCGGGCGCGGGCTCGGGCAAGACGCGCGCGCTGACGCGGCGCTTTGCCTATCTCGTGAACGAGATGGGCATCCTGCCGGGCAACATCCTGTGCGTGACCTTTACCAACAAGGCCGCGAGCGAGATGCGCCGCCGCATCCACAATCTCACCGGCGACAACGACACCGGCTATATCAACACCTTCCACGGCTTCTGCGTCTCGGTCCTGCAGGAGGACAGCCACGCTGTGAGCTACCCCAAGCGCTTTCTCGTGCTGGACAACTCCGATATCGATTCGATGCTGCGCATCATCTATGAGGAGCGGGACCTGAGTCTGCGGGACATGAGTTTTTCCGCCGCGCGGGATATGATCGAAATCGAAAAGCTCAAAAACCGCCCGGACTATTATCTCGACCTGATCCGCCTTTCGCTCGACGAGCTGAAGGAGAAATACGACAAGGCCGACACCGCGCGCGATATCATCTTCTACGGCTATCTCTGGCAGGAGAAAAAGTGCTTCGCGCTCGACTATAACGATCTGATCGTCTTTACGCTGTATATCTTCTCGGAAAACGAGGAGATCCGCCTGAAGTGGCAAAAGCGGCTCGAATACATCATGATCGACGAATTCCAGGACATCGACGAGCCGCAGTACAAACTGATGCAGGCGCTGTGCGGCTATCACAAAAACCTCTTCATCGTCGGCGACCCGGACCAGACCATCTACACCTGGCGCGGGGCGAACGTGCGGTATCTCCTCGACTTTGACAAGGAATACCCCGGCACAAAGACGATCCTCATGATGCAGAACTATCGCTCCACGCCCCAGATCCTCACGGCGGCAAACGCGCTGATCGACAAGAACGCCGCGCGCATGAAAAAGGATCTCGTCCCGACGCTGCCCGGCGGCGGCACGGTGCTGTGCCACTATGCCGAAAACAGCGAGAGTGAGGCCAAATGGATCCTCTCGGAGATCCGCGCGCTCGAGGAGGGGGGCGTCGCGCTGCGGGATATCGCGGTGCTCTACCGCGCGCACTATGTCACGCGCAGCTTAGAGGAGGTCTTCCTCAAGGAAAAGCTGCCCTATACGATCTACAGCGGCGTCCAGTTTTTCGACCGCATGGAGATCAAGGACGCGCTTTCCTATCTGCGCATGCTCTGCTACCGCGACGATCTGAGTTTTCTGCGCACGGCCAACGCGCCCAAGCGCAACCTCGGCCAGCGCCGCATGGCCTTTCTGCGCGAATACGCGGATCAGAACGGCTGCACGCTCTATGAGGCGCTGCGGCGCACGCGCGAGGACGAGATCTTCCGCGGCACGAAGGCGGGGCAGTATATCTCGCTGATCGAATACTACACCACGCTTGCCGATACCCGCCCGGTATCGGAGCTGCTCGCCGCGATCTTAAACGAGAGCGGCTATGAGGCCATGCTGCGCACCGAGGGCTCGCAGGAGCGGCTCGACAACCTTGCCGAGCTCAAGCAGTCGATCTATGAATATGAAACGAGCTGCGGCGAGGAGTGCACGCTCGAGCACTATCTCAAGCACGTCGCCCTCTTCACCAACGCCGACACCGCCGAGGCGCCCGACAAGGTCAAGCTGATGACCGTCCACAGCGCCAAGGGGCTGGAGTTCCCGTATGTGTTCCTCTGTGCAATGAACGAGGGCACCTTCCCCGGCCGCAAGACCGTGACGCTGCCCGGCATGGAGGAGGAGCGTCGGCTTGCCTTCGTGGCCGTGACGCGCGCGGAGAAGCGGCTGTACCTCTCCGAGAGCGCGGGGCGCAGCTTTGACGGGGCGCCGAAATACCCCTCGCGCTTCCTGCTGGACATCGGGGAGGAGAATCTCGAATATACGAAACCGCCGCGCGCCGACCTGATCGCGGACGCGCGGGAGTATATCGCCCACAGCGAGCGCTTCCTGCCCGAGCGGGCTGCGGAGAGCGCCTTCGCGGTCGGCACGCGCGTGAAGCACGCGATCCTGGGCGAGGGCACGGTCGAGGAATTAGATCTCGAGCGCGGCGCCTATGTCGTCCGCTTCGACTGCATGGAGACCTCGCGCGCAATCTCCTTCAAGGCGAAGCTCGAGCGGGCGGAGGCCTGAAAACCCTTGAAATTTTAGCAAAAACCGCCGGCCGGGACGCGCTTTCGCCCCGGCCGGCAGTCTCTTAGGATTTCTTAAATGCGCCCCCACAGCCTTGAAATCCGCTCTTGATGCGTGGTATATATGACACGCAGCCTTCCGTAATGTGTTGCCCCCAACACCCCGCCCGGCCTCAAAAGACCCCGCGGGCCTCGGAAGGTGAGCATGAAAACGGAACAGGAGGTTCCTTATGATTCGTACGAAGAAGTTTTTCAGCGTTCTGCTGGCACTTGTGATGGTGCTTGCGCTGCTGCCTGCCGGCGCGGCGCATGCCACGGACGGCGGCGAAACGACGAGCTATACCGTGACCTTTGACAGCGACGGCGGCAGCGCCGTCGAGCCCCAGACCGTGGCCGAGGGAGGCACGGCGACGAAGCCCGCCGACCCCACAAAGGACGGCTACACCTTTGACTCCTGGCTGAAGGGAGACGGCACCGAGTTTGATTTCAATTCGGCTATCAACGCCGACACCAGGCTCAAGGCGAAGCGGACCGAGAACAAGCCGGCCACCTTTACCGTGACCTTTGACAGCGACGGCGGCAGCGCCGTCGAGGCCCAGACCGTGACCGCCG
>Ga0247611_10009616_pt1 | contig 11577 bp, 22 predicted proteins | sample 177DNAGHGhighgp2_FD_192422 | JGI IMG/M metagenome (GOLD analysis project Ga0247611, IMG submission 192422) | Sheep rumen microbial communities from Palmerston North, Manawatu-Wanganui, New Zealand - 1770 DNA GHGhigh gp2 | ecosystem: Host-associated > Mammals > Digestive system > Stomach > Rumen... | reverse complement strand
GGATACATAAGCCAAGTTACTGCCATAAACTCACCTTACTTTAATCCAGATGCGTCCATCCACTTTAACAGCTGGTCTATCTCCGCTTCCCCACTCTTCATAATCAGGTACACAAGAGACAGTCCCTACGATGCGATCTGGATGGTCTTTAATTTCTTGTTCAGTCATTATATCAACTGTGCCGTTAGGCGCTGCGCAAACGCAATCACCAGGTTGATATAAATTTCTATCTTTATATGTATAAGCAAGTACTCTACCAGATACTGCTATTGGCGTTTTAGCTAATTCAGTTTTACCTTGGCAGAAACCCCAAGTGTCTGATACAATACCCGCGAAATGCTATAGCCGCTATGTAGTTTTTGATAATGTATCATCACCATTTTCATACACTACATATCCAGGCTCTTCGCAGTAAGATTGACGATATTCTGCATAATCATTCCAAACTGCGCTAGTAATTGATTCACCTGCCTACCAATTGTGTAAATAACAAGTTATTACATCATAACCTGAAGCAGGTAATGAACTTCCAACATAAACATAAAAATTTGGATTAGCTTGAGTAAAAGCATTTGTACAATTTAGAACTTCAATTGTAGGATATTGATTACCATTATAAGCGTCTAATGGAAAAGCAACCCAAACTTTACCATAAGTTCCAGATGCTCCACCAACCGCACCGGTATAAACATTATGGCTAGTTGTCGATGTCGGACCAGCGTTAGAATAACAAACACATTTACTTAAATAAAATTTAGTAGTATAATTTGCATTAGATGTATAATTATATCCACTAACAAGATACTCTCTCGTAAGATAACTTGCCATAATTCTGACTTTAAAACTTAACATAACTGACGTTTGTGCTTCAAAACGAACAATTGCCCAATTGCCAGGTGTACTTGTTTGAGTTGTATATCTACCTACATCAGTATATCCAGTAAAACGAGTTGAATTAATAGTACCTATATCAGCATGTTGTGAATGAATATTATCAACATAAAGATCTTTCCAATACCAAGTTGTTGTACCTAACATATTATGACCATTACCTGCGGAGCCTAGCTAACTTGGTAATAAACCATAACTATCATTAGTAGTACCAATTTTAATCCAATTATTTACTCCATCAGGAGGCAATAATGCATGAAAACTTTCTTTTATCATTTGTGGAAAAGCATACCAACTTTCCCAAGCTGTAGTAGTACCTATTCTATGACAAACACCGTGATCTGTAAAAGCAAATTCATGTGCTTTACCTGCACTACTATCTGTCCATCCTCTTAGACCTAATATATAAGCATAACTAGCATCAGAAGGACTACCTGCTGCCGCTTTAGTTTTTATACCCTAAAAAATCATAGCACCATTATAATCATTAGGAGTAGTTGCAATATTACGATAATCTCCTCGATAAGCCCAACCGCTAGGATTAATTGTGCCTGCTGCAGTAAGTCCACCTGGCAAAGTTAATAATTTTGTAGAAGGATTAATATAAAATCCAGATACATATGTACCAACAGCATCTGGATTACCATTTGAAGCAACCCAAATATTACAACTTGAATTAGCAGTATTTGCAGCTAAATATCCATTCAGACGTGTCGCGCTAGATGCATTACCATTAAATGTAATATTATTATTTGTATCAATTACAACCATACTTTTAGCAGAACCAGTACCATGCGCTGGAACATATATTCCTCTGCTACCACTTGCTGCAGCTTGAGCATATAAATACATTTGGCCAGCAGGAGATCTTACACCAATTCTAAATTCATTAGCATCATCTGAACCTGAACCTGACCAAATATTTCCTTCAGCTGTAATAAATGCTTTATTATTTAAAAAATTAATATCATTAGTATTATCTAAACCTATATATAATCCGCCACCCGCTGCGCGTAAACTGACATTACCATTATTATGATTATATACAACAGCATGATAGCTATTATTATAATTCATATATATATGATGTCCAGCTGCTAGAAAAGTATCTCCGCCAATACATAATTGTTTACCGATACCTACGCCACCACCAATAACCAATGCGCCATTGCTAATAGTAGTAGACTATTTAGTAGAACGGATATTAACAAAATATGATTCTCCAGTATCAAGAGCAGAAATACTACCGCCTTCATAATTTAAATATAATGTTGAAACAGCATTATTATTTCTTGCATGAATTTCATCATTATCAATACCTATATTAGTAGATGTTTTAGTACCAATTACTAAAGAACCATTACTAGTTGTTCCACCTACATCAGTAGCTTTATTAATATATAAATCACCAGTTAAAGTACCACCAGAAGTAGGTAAATATGCATGAGTATGACTTGCGGCAGCATATGCATGAGTATGTGAAGCTGCAGCATAATTATGAGTATGTGAACTAGCTGCTGCACCAACCTATGCTGCAGTTGGTGTACTCCATTCACCTTTCTAATTAAGCCATTTAGTAGTCGTAGATCCATCTGTACCAAGAGCAGCTTTAACAAGTGTAGCATTAACTACAGCACTTGCGGGACGTCTATGGTAGGTGATTGTGCTAGAACCGCCACCGACATATTGTGTAATCACATAATCATTTGCGGTAAGGTTTGAACTACCAGTATCTAAAGCATTAATTAATGCATTTGCCGCATTTATTAACGAAGTATGACCAGTGCCGCCAGATCCAGCTGGTAAAGCACTAGTAAGCTATAAAGATTTTATTTTTACTAAACCAGTTGATGGATTATACATTGGGCGATTAGTTGCTGTATTAGAAATAAGACCATATAAAGCTTTATATGATGAAGTATAATTACTCCAAGCACCAGCAGTATTTGTACTACCAGCAAGCAATGGTACTTCAGTTGTACTTCCTAATGCATAAGTGCGCAATAAAGTATTATCATTAGTATCATAATAATTCACTACTCGCCAACAACCGCCACTAACATTAGTAGCTGCTGTTGCTCCATCAACTGGATAAACTGTATTAGTTGTACCATTAGTATCATAAATAAGGGTAAGAAAATGCCCTGCCGCAAAATGAGTAGTTAATCTTGAAGTGTCTTTTACAGATACTGGTTTATAATTACTACCATTATCTAAAGAAACAAATACACCATTACTATGACCAGCTATTGGTATTTCAATAGTGATCATATCTCCATTAGCTGGTGCGCTAATACCCAAATCATATTTCCATAAAGCAGGTTTACCTGGAGTTGCAGGAGTATCTCCATTTGCTGCAACATAAGCAACCGCAGCAGTACCAGTACCACTTATGGCATGATTGCGTATACTTGTTGAATATAATTTATCTGTTGTAATAGAATTAGTAACATTTAAACTGCCCTAAACTATTGTGTCTTTGAGTTGAGCCAATCTTCAGCCCCCCCCCTCAAAATTTTAAATCAAAAAAAATAAAGGCTATATTTGAAATATAGCCTTTTAATTATTGAGCTACTTGATAAGTAACTGTAATTGTAAAATTACCATAATCGCGATAATTTGTAGCAACTTGCTATTTTATCCATGAATTTTCTTCTTTATTAATACAAATTGCTTTTTCTTGTTCTTCATTATAAGAATATAATTCAATTTTATTTACAACCGCCGGAAGAGTCTTAACAGTTTGATATGTTTCATCAGTATATAACATACTAATTTCAATATATTCTGCTGCAGCATTCTATGACGGTAATGAATGATAATAACCTGTAAAAGGTAAATTATATTTATCATCAATTAATACATATCGTGTTGGTTCATTCATACAATAAAATCGTCCTTTCCTTTGAATCCTAAAGCATCAAGATACATCTTAGATAATTCAAAAGTCATTGGTTGATTACTATCTAAATTTTGTACACGATTAATTAAACTCATCATAACTGATAATAAAAGTTCAGTAGTACAACCAAATTTAATAAAATTAGCAAGATGCTGTAAATGTTCACGCAATTGTGTTATTCTAATAGTTTGTTCTTCAATTACACGAACTTTACAAATAGTATCTTGATATCCTATATAATCATTGAGCAAACTAATAAGTGCATTAATTATATTCGTCCATTCTACATAAGGATAACAAACTATAATACCTGGCAATTGTTCTATCAACTATACAGTATTACAAAATAATTCTTCACTAATTTCCGGACAATTATTTTCAGTAGTTTCAGGCAATTGCGCAAATTGTAAAAAATCTTCAATCTCACGGAACCAACCTGGGAAAAAACAAAATTTATCAACTAAAATTGTTGCAGCTGTTGAATAATTCGCTAATTCATCGTGAAGAATTTCAATAGCTTTATCTATTGGTAATAATTCAAATTTTACCATTATTGTATTTCCTTTCGTAACCATTCAAATTGTTCTTTTTGTCTTGGAGAAACAATTGTTAATAATCTATAATATAAATCATATTTAATTAACATTTTTATACTTGTCGCGATCATTGCATGTTTTAATGCGCATACAGTTGGAGCTGGAGTCATAAAATTATGATTTGATTCATAATTAGAACCTAAACATGGACCAATACACAAATGATTAATAGGACATTCTGCACAATAATTAAGATTGCAATGATGCAACCCATAAATTGTTAACATCATTGAAACATTTTCTGGAACAAATTTCAATATATTTTCATCATTAGTTGGTTCCCATGTTCCATAATGAAATTGTTCATATCCAAGTCTATGGCATGGATACATTTTTAAATCAGATAATCTGATAAAAAATTCACTCTATATGCTACAAGGCATACCTCTTGATATACGCCCAATCGGTTCTGCTAAAATATTAAATCCATCTTTAACCACAAAATTTAAAAAAGCTTCTTTATCATCACCAAATTTATCATTTAACCATGCATACAAAAATTCAATAAAATTTTGCATATGCTTAATTGAATTTTTATCCCAATTATCATTACGAACTTCAAGCAAATATAAACATGACCATGGAATATCATGCTTTTGCATCATATCCTAAAACCAAAGAAAATTATCAATCCATTTATCCATATGCTCACTGTACACCATAGGATGTAAACCTGAACTTAAAGTAAAAACAGCATCAAATAATTTGTTATAATATTCTTCATTTAATATTGGTTTATTAGTTTCTAAATCTAATTTATTACTAAATGGTCTGTTTACTTCTTCATAATAACCATCAAAAGAAGCACTTAATGAAAAACCAATACCAACTTCTTCAAATTTCTATTGTAATTCTTGTACTTGTTTATATAATTTTTCATTTACAACCCATGAAAAATTTGTTGGTATCATCACTGAAGGAACTCTCCAGCGTGGATCCACATTTTTTTCATATTCATAAATAATATTTAAACAATCAAATCCAATTTGCTAAGCAAAAATTTCACCCGAAAAAATATCTAAAGCAGGATTAAATTGATTATGATCTAACCATTTTAAAATTAATAACAAATTTTCTTTTGTTTTTTCTATATCATATACAGCATCTGGAAAAATACTTTTTTGATATCTAACCCAATAACAATATTTACAAGCTTGATTGCAGTATGGAGAAATAATTAATTCAATACCAGGTTTAACTGAATTCGTATCATTATTATCATATCTCCACTTTTTATAAAAATAATCATTTAAAAATTTATCTGCAACAATATTGTCTTCTTTAATATATTGCTCTAAATCATCATATTGAACTGTTAATCTATCTTTAAACATGTTTGTCTCCTTTGCATGTTTTCAAAATAAGTCTATTTAAAACGATTATTTTCCCAGTAATAATATTTAATTAATTCATCAATAACACCATTGCCCCATAAACGTAATTGTCCTAAAGGCAAAACTGCAGGATTACCAGTCAGATCTTCATTAGTTAAATGACAAGTAAATGGTGTCATTGCAAACCATAACATTTTTCTTTCATCAATATTATCTGCATATTTTTGAAGAATCTAATTTGCATTAACTAATGCGGGGATTAATAATGAAAATATATGAAATCGAGTCTAATAATTAGCATGAAAGCTATATTCTCCCCAAAGATTTTTTATACTACGACTAGCACTTATATTATTACTAGTAAGAATATGTTCATCAAGCATAAATTTTTTATTATTTTCTATATCCATTTTAGTTGGAATTATATGAAAACAAGTATTAATTGATCCATCATAATCAAATGTAAAATTATTTTTACCCGCAGAGCAAGTAGTTGTTCCATATTGAAAATCATATGACTTATAATCATTTTTCAAAGCAGAACTAATTAAACCAAAACCTGCAGCATATAAAGGATAATCTTTATATACTCTCCAATGATCTGTCTTTAAATTCATTAAAGTTTGCACCCAACGTTTATAATATATTCCATCTTCTACAGAAGCTAACATTGGAACTACAAAAGTTGGAGAAGCACATAAATTATCAATATTAATATTCGGGCTATGATTAGCATATTGAATTAAATCATAAACTGTATTATCAAACCAATCATACCAATCCTACATTTTTTCTGGGTGATCTACAAAATCTCGTAATATATTTAAATCGAATGTCGGTTTAAAACTTAATTTTAATATTAAATTACTATTCGACGGAATACTATCCATTACAATTTTCATTGATTGTAATGTACGTGCCGTAGCATTATTTCCTCTACTTATATCATTTAACCAAGGTGGTCCATCTAAACTAAACTATAAATCAAAAGAAAATTTTTTTGTATTATTATAATTTAACATTGGTTTAATAAAATTTTTAACAATATTTTCTCCACCAACAAAAGCATTAGTAGAAAAACATAATGTTTCCATATTAGGGAAATAATCCATTAAAGCTATATGTGTTTTTTCAAATAAATCACCATTAATTGTTGGCTCTGCGCCCCAAAAAGAGTATCCAGTAATTTGAGATTTTAATTCTGGATATTTATCATATATATCAAAAATATTTTGTAAAAAAGAACCATTTAATAAAGCATTTCTTATTTTTTTATTATAGTCTGTTACAATTTTATGATGCTTTTCAATATAACAATATTTACAAAGCATATTACAATCACTACTCCAGTGTAGGACTAAATGTGATATTTTTGATAAAAAACTATAATCGATATTTGTATTAATCATAATTACTTCCTACTGTTTTATATAATATTATCGGCTGCCTTTACTATAAGCCCGTGCATTATATCCATTTAGCTCAGAAGACCATTGAGTATTATATACAGCATAATTCCAGCTCCAATCTGAAGCATTATGTGATCTTTGTCCTCCAAGATTACTAGACCACTAAGCTGAATCATGCGTATTATTTGAGCCATTATGCGATCTTACGGTATAATTATGAGCATTCTATCCACCATTATGGCTTCTATTTACATAATTTGATGCACACTAATTATTATTCCAAGTTGTAGCATCAGTACGTATAGTTGCAAAAGATGGTGCATCTAAACTTGATATTAAATCTCCACGTTGTACCGCCATATATTTTACACCTTTCTATTAATTAAGTATAACCACCTATATAATAGGTGCTACAATGACTACTATAATGGCCCTAATAATGAGTAACATACCAAGTATAATTTGTACACCAACTATCCCAATTACTAGAACATTGACTACCATTATGTGTATTATGCGCTCTATGTGAACCACAATTAGTATTATTTGTCCCTATGTGTGATCTATAACTAGCACGATGACTAGATAAATTAGCACTACAAGTCTATGAAGAACAACCACCAGCATATCCTCTTTGTCCGGTATCATAATCAGTAGCCAATCTATTGAAACTATCTGCATTAATAGTATTACCTGCAGTAACTTTTGCTGATGTCATTGTACGACCAATACGAGTAAAAAAAGTACGCAAAGCATCATAAGCATCATTATAATCTCTCGCTGTTACTGAACTTCCTCTACTTACTGCCATATAATCACTCCAATCATTTATTATATTTTAACAAAAAAAATTATTATTGTCAAGCTAAGCTTGACAATAATAATTAACGCACATATACCCAAATTCTTCCATTGACTTTAATATCATTCGCACCATCTTGAGTGCCTGCCTACCATACATCATAACTTGGAATTTCACTTACAGTCCCAATAATACGCTCTGGATACATCATTATTTCTTCACGAGTCATTATGTCAATAGTGCCATTTGGCGCAGAACATATTGCATCACCTAAATGATACTCACTACGATCTCGATATGGATATGCTAATACACGACCAGTAACAGCGATTGGTGTTTTAGATTTCTCGGTTTCACCAATGCAGAAACCAAAAGTATCAGATACAATTTTACATGCCGGCATTAAGCGCTCAGTAGCTTTAATCATTCGCCCAGTAGTAGTTTCAGTGACAACATAGCCTGGTTCAATTTCTTCTGCAGAACGGCATTCCGCATAATCATTCCATACTGCACCATATAAAGGTAAATAAGCATCAATGCGACCAGTATTATTTTTTAATAAATTAATTCTCATTCCCTTATATCCATTATCAGTAGTGCCATTGAAGCTTCTTACTTCCAAATGCATTATTGTTGTACCATTACTATGTGGCTATACTATAACTCGTCCCGCTCCACGTCCAGCACCATCACATACATACAAACCATTATAAGCGTTAGCGCTATTACCATTATTTGAGCTCTATAAATCAGTATTTGGAAGTAAAGCTGAAAAATTATATCCTATAGTTCTTATATCATATCCACTAATATCACCTAGATAAACTTTACCGTCAGGATCTGAACGTATTAACCATTTACTATAACCATAATCATAAATACCAATACGTCCCGTAGTGCCGCCGACTATAAAACCACCTTTATGGTTATAAGATGTTCCAGTTTTCTCTACTATTACACCTAAATCCATATTAGTACTATTACTCATAAGAATCTAACCACTTACAGTTCCGCCTGCTAATTTTAAATAAACAGAATCAAAAATATTTTTATTAGTAGCTCGTAATTCATATCCATTCCATGCAGCAAGCCATGTAAAATCTCCATAAGCAAGAGCAGAAGCACTATATTTAAATGTTGTAGCTGTACTATTACCACTATCTCGTACTCCACTAGAATAACCATCTAAATGACCTGAAATATGACCATTTTCTAAAAATTTAATTTGTGCAGTAGCACTATTTGTACCATTATTATAATTTGTATCTGAGATATAAGAAAATACCAAATCATCAGTATAATTTGCATGATCATATGCACCTATATCCCAAGAACCATTTGTAGTCTTTATAGAAATTGTCGGACTATATGCATCAATACTAGTCATTCGTAATATTGCATGATCGCGACCATATAGCCAACCACTAGTCTTACCTACACGTTTAATCTAACCATCAGCATTCTAAATATCAATAGCACCAACAGCTAATGTGGCGCTACCAGCTAATGTTCCTTCTCTTTCAACATTACTTCCAAAATAAAAAATTCCATTTTTCGCAGCCATAGCATCCCAAGTGGTTGTACTTCTATAAAATTCATATCCTTCACCAAAAGTCTCTGCTGCATCGGACGTACGAATACCATTAATATTAATAATATCTGAATTACTGGCATCTAAGCCCCATGTTGTACCATCATATTTATTAGAAGCCAATTTAAGTGTACCAGTCATGGTATCTCCAGATACATTAACATATGTACTATCATGATTATGTCCAGCTGCAGCATATGCTGTGCTTGCAGTATATGCTGCAGAGCCTAAACCTTTAACACTTACATTCGTTCCAGCAATCTTAACTTGACCATTTGCATCACCAGTTGCAAGAGCAATACTATGCACATGATCACTGCGCGCAGCACTATTTGCACTGCCATTACTTGCAGTTGTACTTACCGCAGTTCCACCATTACCATAGCTGACTGTGACATTACCACTACTGACTGCTAGACCTGTTCCAAATTTCGCAACACCGAGTGCCGCAGATGTAGCAGTTGGTACACTAATTGTACCACTTGACACTGAAATATTACTACCCACTTTAACAACACCAAGAGTAGCAGTAGTTGCAGTCGGTACACTGATTGTACCGCTACTTACAGATATATTACTACCAATTTTTACAATACCTAACGCTGCAGTTGTTGCAGTAGGCAAATCATCGGCGGACATCTTATCAGTAAGTTGTAATGCTTTCATTTTAACTAAACCAGTAGACGGATTAATTGTTGGTCTATTTGCCGCAGTACCAGGTATAACGCCATACAAATCTTTATAAGATGAAGTATAATTACTCCAAGCACCAGCAGTACTTGTACTGCCAGCTACTAAAGGCAACTCTGTAGTACTTGTTAATGCATAAGTACGCTAAAGAGTATTTGTATTACTATCATAATAGTTATCAACTCGCCAACAACCACCAGTAATAGAAGCTGATGCGGCAGAGGCACCATTGACTGGGAATACAGACGCTACTGATGCATCTGTATCATATATTAATGTAACAAATTGTCCAGCTGGAAAATGTGTAGTTAATCTTGCAGTCCCTGTGGTAGTAACCGGTTTATAATTTATACCATTATCCAAAGAAACAAATACACCGTTGTTATGTCCAGCAACAGGTATTAATATAGTAATCATGTCTCCATTTTGAGGAGTAGCAATTCCTAAATCATATTTCCATAATGCTGGTTTACCAAGAACTTCTGCAGCAGTATCAGTAGCTGCTACATGCGCAACCGCTTGAGTACCGGTACCAACAAGAACATGATGTCTTAAACCAGTTGTATATAAATCATTAGCAGTAATAGAGTTAGTAACATTTAAGCTACCTTGTATAACTGTATCTTTAAGTTGAGCCAATCTTCAGCACCAACCTTTCATTCATCGTTCAATAAATTCTCGTGCGAGAACCGTACCATCTTTTTTAAATTGAGCATTTATATTGAAATCAACTTCATTAATTTCGGATTCATATAATATACCCTATTTTGTTAATGAAATACCATCATGCTCAATAAATTCAAATGGATGTATATTATCTTTATTATCAATTTTCATGGCAGTATTATATAATTCTTTAATATCATCTGCAGATAATGGAGTACAATAGATGCGGAAATCACTTACATCCTATTGAATTTGGCGCCATACTCCGCCAGCTTTACCTAGTCCAATACAAAAATTTTTCCAAGCAGGCAAATTACCAGTAAGTGCGCTAGTCTATTTTAATATACCATCAAGATAATATTTTACATTTGCTCCATCAAAAGTAATTGCATGATGATGCCATGCGCCATTATGCGCGAAATTAGAAAAAATATTTATTCGTGTGGAACCATTATAAATACCAAATGTGCTATCCCAATTTGCAAAAGCAGTTGTATTATAATCTGTTCCTTTTGTTGTATTGGTCTGAATTGAACTTGATGTTTCAAAAATACCACCACGGCCATATTGCGTTATTTTATTCCACCAAGCTATTGTAATTGTATTTGTAGCAGGCATATCCATATTACAATAAAAATATTGTGCTCCAGTAATAGTGTTAGATGTATTGTCAGCTGATGCACCAATACAAGAAAT
>Ga0247611_10009615_pt1 | contig 11577 bp, 10 predicted proteins | sample 177DNAGHGhighgp2_FD_192422 | JGI IMG/M metagenome (GOLD analysis project Ga0247611, IMG submission 192422) | Sheep rumen microbial communities from Palmerston North, Manawatu-Wanganui, New Zealand - 1770 DNA GHGhigh gp2 | ecosystem: Host-associated > Mammals > Digestive system > Stomach > Rumen... | reverse complement strand
TTATACCATAAATATTAACTTTACGGGATAAAATAATCAGTTATTTTATGTTATAATTATAAAAAAGAGGTTTAAATGTACGAGTTCCCGTTTGAGCTGGATGATTTTCAAAAAGAAGCGTGTGATGATATAAGCGAAGGAAAAAGCGTTGTAGTTTGCGCTCCGACAGGCGCTGGTAAAACAGTTATAGCGCAGCACGCAATACATTGCGCACTGCGTGACGGGAAAAGAGTTTTTTATACTACTCCCCTGAAAGCTCTTTCTAACCAAAAATTTAGCGATTTTTCCGAACAATACGGAAGTGATAAAGTCGGTTTATTAACTGGTGATACTTCTTTTAACAGAGATGCTCAAATTGTTGTCATGACAACAGAAGTTTTTAGAAATATGCTTTACGGCACAAATTTCGGTTCTGTCAAAGATAACATGAAAGATGTTCGCTATGTAATTTTAGACGAAGTTCACTATATGAACGATGAACAACGCGGAACTGTTTGGGAAGAAAGTATAATTTATTGTCCGACAAACGTTCAAATAATTGCTCTTTCTGCAACAGTCGCAAATGCTGATAAACTGACTGATTGGATAAATACGGTTCACTCAAAAACTGAACTTGTGAATACGGATTTTCGTCCGGTTCCATTAAGATTCTATTATTTTGATTCCTCTCAGCCGCATACAATTTTACCGTTGTTAACTCCAAGCGGAGCTCTAAATAATAAAATTCGTCCGGAGAAAAAACAATTCAGCAGAGGAAAGCCTGTTTCTAAGAGAAATACTGTTAAAGATGTGGTGCGAGTTTTACATGAAAAAGACATGCTTCCTGCTATTTATTTCACTTTTTCCCGTAAAAAATGCGATGAACAAATGGAAAAATGTGCGGAGCTATGCCTTGTTACTCCAAAAGAACAAGAACAAATCAGACAAATTATTGATGATTATATAGCTGAAAACCCGTATTTGTATAAAAATAAACATATTGAATATCTGTTGTTGGGTGTTGCTTCTCACCATGCCGGACTTCTTCCGGGTTGGAAGGTTCTTGTAGAAAAGTTGTTCCAAAAAGGGTTAATAAAAGTTGTATTTGCAACAGAAACCCTTGCGGCAGGAATAAACATGCCTGCCCGTTCTACAGTAATAAGCTCAATAAGCAAAAGAACCGATACGGGACATAGAACTCTTACTCCGAGCGAGTTTCTTCAAATGTCAGGTCGTGCCGGACGCAGAGGAATGGACGAAATCGGATATGTAATAATTGTAGGAACTGCATTCCAAACTCCGGAAGAAGTTGCAGAACTTGTTTTGAGTGATGCGAATCCGCTAGAAAGCAAGTTTTCTCCAAGTTATTCTATGGTTCTTAATCTGTTGCAAAGATTTACTCTTGATGAAGCAAAAGAGCTTGTATTAAAAAGCTTTGGATATTTTTCTTCTAACACAAGAGTCGAACCTTTATTAAAACAAAAAGCAGAAAATCAAAAAATGATTGACGAATGTAATTCTTTCAAATGTTTTTGCAAAAGAACAAACCAAGATTTATCGGACTACAACAAGATTAGGGAAATCTATGTTCAAAACAGAAGAACATTTAAAACTATTCAAAAACAGGAAAAGAAAAAGAACAGACCATTAAGCGAAGAAGCACAAGAGTTCGGCAGGCAGAATAAAATTATGCTTGATAAAATGCACGGTTACGAATGTGACACTTGCAAATTATTTAAAAAGCATATGAAATCAATTGAAGTTCTGAATCGGTATGAAGCTAAACAAAGACATTTGGAAAAAGAGATTGAAAAGCAAAAAGATATTTTCTGGAACAGATTTTTGTCGCATAGAGCCGTACTTGAAGAATACGGATTCTTAAAAGATGACTATCCGAACGAACAAGGTGTAATTATTTCTCAACTTCGTTCTGAAAATGAATTGTTCCTTGCTCTTGTTGCTTTTTCGGGAGTACTTGAGGGGTTGACTCCTGCAGAACTCGCTTCCGTTATTTGCGCTATTACGACAGAAGACATGAGAGCTGATTTATTCTCACAACTTCCGTTCTCGCCAAATGTCAGAAAACGACTAAATAAAATAAAAGACATAAAACGTGCATTGGATAAAAAACAAAAAGCTCACGATGTAGAAGACCCGATGTACATCAACGGATTTTATTCACCGCTTATCGAAATGTGGGTAAACGGTGCAGAATGGGATTCTATTATTGATGAAGTTGAGATGGGCGAAGGTGATATTGTCAGAACATTTAAGCGTGTAATTGATGTTCTTCGTCAGTTCTGTACAATATCCGGTATCCCAGAAGACTTAGCATTTACTGCCCGTGAAGCAATCGAACAAATCAACAGAAGCCCAATAGATATAGATTGAGATTAAAAACAGGATTGATTGTTATGTCAATTGAAAGTAATATTTTTAAGCGTTATGTTCCGGACCGGGAAAAATGTAAAAAAGAATATGAAAAAATTTTTCTGAATAATTCTTTTAAAGCCGTTATTAAAATAAATGATAACGGAGAAGTTAATGGAAAAGTATATGACTTGGAAAATGATGACGAGTTTCTGCCATTGAGAATCGAAAACAATGATGGTTCTTACGCTTCAAAAGTAAAAAATGAATACGAAAAAATTTTAATTGATATTCGAGATAAATATTTCATAAAAAACTATTTTATCTACCCTCAATCAAATCGCTTAACTCAATTAATTATAAAAAAATACGGAACTCAACCCGAATTTTTGTGGGAGAAATTTGACGGAAGCGGAATTTTCAGGAATCAAGACAGTCAAAAATGGTATGCTGCAATTCTTGATGTAGAGGGAAGTAAGATTAAAAAAGGGAAACAGGGAATCATTGAAGTATTGGACATAAAATTAAACCCTGATGAGATACAAGAACTTCTTTTACAGCCGAATTTTTATCCTGCGTATCACATGAATAAAAAATCTTGGATAACTATTATACTTGACGATAGCATTTGTGATAAAATGATAATGCAGTTTATTGATAAAAGTTATAAACTGTCATTTAAAGGAGTAAAGAAGTGAAAATTCAGCCAATAGACAATGTTTCATTTAACGCGAATGTTGTTGTTAAAACCAATGATATGAAAACCTTTATGAGATATTTAAAAGAAAACACAGATGCTCCTAAGGGTTGGTATAACTCAACGCAAGATTTAAACCTGATAAATAAAATATTTAAAGCTTTTGAGCAACATCCTTCTAAAGAAGAAATAACTCCGGATGTTTATTATATAAATGGCGCTCTTTATAATGCCAGAGGAACATTAACATCTTCAAAAACAAAATTAACCGACACTGAACCTGCAAGAAGTGACAGTATTGCACCAATATTAAATATTTTTAGAAGAATATTAGACCCTGAAAATAAACAATCTTTTAATAAACTTCTCGGAGAAGAATATTCAAATATTTATGATATTTGGTGGAGTAAAAATATATCACCAATTTGGAAAGATATACAAAAAAACTATAGAGAAACGACTTTCTTTAAGGGCAATTATGACAAAGAATTCAACTCCGATTTTAATAACCAAACCGGAAACTATTGGATTAAACTCTGGAATAAAACCGTTTAAGATTTTACGTTTGCCAATTAATTTCCTCTTCGCCTACAGATTTTAATAACTCATTTGTTCTGAGAAAATTAGGAGTTGATGTGAATGCCCCTATTTTGCCGTCTTTAAGGACACTATTCTTAGCATTTCCCATATTTGAAGGGTGAGAAGAACGAAGGATAAATATATTACGTTTAAGATATTCTGATTCTTTTTCAAACGAAAATTGTTCAATATCATTTGCCGGATTACCCCATAAGATAACTATTAAAGGTTTTTTTCGTTCCAAAAGTTTATCTATAATTATATTCACAATAGGCAGCCAAAATTTATTTCTTGAAGCAAGAGTTTCTGATTTTGAAAAAGACAATGCTCTGTTAAGCAGTAAAACACCCTGCTTTGCCCAAGGAGTTAAATTTCCGGATACATTAGTCACTCCGTTTGTATCTTCTTTTATTTTTTCAAAAATGTTTTTTAAACTTGCAGGAATCTTTCCTGAAAGTTTTGAAAAAGCAAGTCCGTGAGCATCTTCCTTGTTCGGATAAGGGTCTTGTCCCATAATAAGCACCTTAACTTTATCAAACGGAGTAATTTTAAGAGCTTGATATATTCCGCTGTTTTCTGCTTCATACGGAAGAATTTCCTGTGTTTTTCTTTTTTCTTCAATAATTGAATATTTTTCAAAAAAACACTTTCTTTCTTCATCATTTAATATGTTGTACCATGATTCCCCAATTAAATCTTTTAACATATTTTATCCTTATAAATTTTCTTTCTTTTTCTTTTGTTTTTTATGCTTTTGTTCTTTTTCATCACAATTCAGCGCTTCTACCAAATGTTCGATTAATTCATCAGAATGTTCTATCATTGCATGCTGTGACTTATGGTGAATATCAACAATATGATAATGCAAAGCTTTTTCTACCTGAATAAGTGACTTATTATAAAAATACAAACTCGTTATGTAATTCTGCATCGCTGTAATATAATCTTTTCTTGCATCTTGAAGAGCAACATAATTTAATGTTCCTCCGACATACAATTTTTCAACGGTTTTAATATTTTCTAAAGCTTGTGTTGCTGTATTTTGAGCATAAGGAACATCATCTGCAGCAAATTCTATATTATTAAATGCTCGCTGAACCTCATACTTTAAATCTTTTTTAAATAAATCTATCTCATTATCAGCAATCTTTAACTGTGCATCAGCACCTTTTATAGAATGCTTTAAGTCCATCAAATTTACACTTGTTGATAAATTAACCCCAACTTGCAAACTGTTATTTGATGCCTCAGTAGAGTTATTATAACCATAACCTGCATTTGCCGTAAGCTCTGGTAAATATGTTCTCTTAACATACTTTAAGGCTTGCTCCATAGCTTTTCTTGTAGATTCCAGAACCTTCAAGTCAGGATTACTTGCGTATGCAATCTCAATTGCTTTATCCTTATTAAAATCAAATTGATGAGGCTCAAATTTGGGCGGTATCTTTTGTGCTTCATACCCGTAATCATGGTTATAAGCAAATGTTTTTGTATTATTTATATTATAAAGCGGAGTGTTATCTATAAACATTGCATTGCTCAGATCAACTTTCGCATTTTGCAAAACTGTTTTTGCATATGCAAGTTCAAATAATGCTTTACTTAATTGAACCTGCGCCGTTGTTTTATCCGGAGCACCTTTTGCTATTTTCAAATATTTTTTGCAAATAATTACATTATCTTCTGCAATAGAAACAAGAGCTTGAGCTTTAAGTACATCATAATATTTTTCTTTTACTTCAAAAAGGGTTGAACACAAACTGTCCATAAACTCATATTCTGCACCGATTTTGTAAAACTCTTCCATTTTTATATTTGCAATAGATTTTCCAAAATCAAAAACTAACTGATTTACCGTAACGGCAACATTTGGCAATTCCCGATAATACTTATTAAATGCTCTCGTATTAGAATTATTTTCATTATAAAATCCAACACCTGCACCGATTACCGGAAAAAACACCGAACGAGCTTTCCCGACATTACTTTTCGCTAAATCGAGCTCATATTTTTTATGCTTAATCTTCGGACTGTTTTTGAATGCCAATGCAACACAGTCAACTATGCTTAAATCAGAACCATCCTTTACAACAACTGTTTTAAACAATTCCGAATGCTCATCGTGACTTGAATGTGCTATTACTTCCGTATTTATACAGCCCAATAACAATGCACTTATCGTGAGGGCAACCAGTGTTCTTTTCTTCATAATTTTATTATATCATACTCGTCAAGTAATAAATAAAATATGACAATTACAATTATCTGTTGTATTATAATCCGAATTTGAATTATAATATTTATATGGATAAAAAAGTTATTTCTACAAACAGAAAAGCTTTTCATGACTTTTTGATTTTTGACAAATTTATCGCAGGGATGGTGTTAACAGGAACTGAAATTAAATCAATAAGAAAAGGAACAGTTAATCTTAAAGATTCTTTTGCAAAAATTGAAGATAATGAAATGTTTTTATACGGAATGCATATCTCACCATACGAACAGGGGAATCGCTTTAACCACAAGCCTGACAGAGTGAGAAAGCTTTTGCTGCAAAAAAGAGAAATACTAAAAATCCAAGATAAAGTAAAAAAAGATGGTGTAACAATTGTTCCTTTAGAATTGTTTTTAATGCATGGTTTTGCTAAAATAGAAATCGGACTGGCAAAAGGTAAAAAGATTTACGACAAACGTGAAGCAATAACCAAAAAAACACAAGAACGTGATATTCAACGGCTTGTAAAAAGATGAGGATTAGCGGATGTTTAACAGAGAATCAATTTTAAAAAGCTTAAATACTGAAAATTATTATATAGACAAGCATTCTCTTGATTTATTTCTGGAAGATTGGCGAATCGAAGCAATTTATGAAGACGAAGACGGTCTTGAATTTTATGATGAACTCGCTTTGGAAAAAATTAAACGAGGTATATCATTGAAAGCTCAAGGTTTCACTGATGAGCAGATTATTACTAAACTTTCAAAAATTGAAGCAAGAGTTGAGAAATATGAAGAACCGCCTAAACCGATTCAGCCTGTTATATTAGATGAATACGGAGAAGAAATAGAAGGCGGACTTCAAGAAGCAGAAAAAAATCATGCAATAGAAGAAGCAAAACAACAGCTTGAAGCGGAAGCTGCAGCCACTCCTCAAACGCAAACACAGGGTAAAAGTTTTACCCTTGATGTTTCCAGCCAAACACTCCAAATGCTTGCGGAAGCAGTTGCAAAAAAAATAAGCGATGATATCACTAACTCTAATTTAACGGAAAAACTCATAGAAGCCGGCGGATACAAAAGAGATAACGAGATTTTGGCACAACAGGTTAAAGAACTTATTGAACATAACCGAGAACTTTCAAAACGTATTGAACAACTAGAAAGCCATGAATCAAAAAGTTTTTGGGCAAGATTCCGCAGAGGAAAATAAATTAATATAAATTTAAAAGGAACTAAATATGCAAGTTCAAAAAGTACAATCCAACCAACCAATTTTCGGAACACAAGTCAGAATATCAAGCATAGTCGGAAAAATGATGGCAGGCAGTCACACTTCAAAAAAAATGCTTGAACAAATTAAAGCGTTAGAACAAAACGGTAAAAATGACATTCTTACTCTTACCGGCTCTCCTTCTAATATACCAAAAGGTGAGCTAATAAGTTTTCATAAGTGTCTTGAAACAGGCACTCCTTATATGGTAAAACAAACTGGATATGTTGATTTAGAGAATCTTGCAGAATCATACAAATCCCTATGTGCTCTTTCAACAACCAAAGCAGAAAAAAGGATTCAATTGTTTCGAGGGGCAGAACAATTCTTTTCGTATTTTATATAAATGCTTTGTATAAAAGAATTCGTATTTTTAATATTTTAATTATAAATGCAAGCATATAAAAAGGGTTTCAGAAATTTTCTGAACCCCTTTATTTAAATGGTCGGGATGACACGATTCGAACGTGCGACCCCTTCGTCCCAAGCGAAGTGCGCTACCAAGCTGCGCTACATCCCGTTACCATATCTTATTTTCAAATTTTCAGAACACAACTTGCTAATGATGCTACCGGCACCCTCCTCCTCGTAACCTGACATTTAGTCAGCTTCCTCGGGGAGTCCTTGCTAAATCCCGATAACTGTATATTCGGCAAATTGCATGTATTATATTAATTAAAACATAACTAAAAATCAAGCTTACATATTTTTAGCATAAACTTGTATTGATTTTTTTAGGATTTTTGTATTTATATTATCCTTTAAATTTCTTTTTTCGCCATCTATATGACTTACTTGCCAAGAATTTTTTATATCTAATTTTTCAAATTTTTTATATTCTGCAATCGTACTATTTTTTCTTATTCCCAAAGCAATTTTTATAAGCTCAAAAAAGAATACGATAGGATTTTCTGTTTTTAAAATAAAAACTTCTCCGATTCCGTCATCTAACTCAGACTTATTCCCTACAGAAACTATATTTTTATACATGTTAGAAGCATTTGCAATGATAATACAAGAAGCTTTTACCTCTTTTGTTTCATCATCTATAGTAATTTTATATTCTTTATTTTTAAGCTTAAGTGCAAATATTATACCAGCAATAAAGTATGCAAAATAACCGAATTTGTTTTTTAACGATTGCGGAGTTTTGCATATTATATCGGAATCATATCCAAAACCACATCTCAATGCACATAAATATTCATTTATTTCCATGACATCGATAGATTTAATATTATTTTTTTCAATAATTTTTAAATTTTTAGCTAAGTTTGATGAAAATCCCAGTTTTGCTGCCAATAAATTTGCTGTTCCGCAAGGAATTATACCCAAAACTTTATCTGTATTAATCAAATAAGGTAAAACTTTATTGACTGTTCCATCTCCGCCCATTGCCAAAATTGTGTCATAAGGCGTTATGTCCAGTTCTTTAAACTCATCTATATTAACAAACTTAAATGATTTTGTATAATTTAAAACAAAATCTATTACCTTCTTTTTGCATTTTACTGCCGTTTTTCTTCCGGCATCAAAATTTGTAACTATTAAGACGCAGTTCATCATATTTGTATTTTAGAATAAACTGTTATTAAAATAAACCCCAATAAGTATGCACCTATTATATCAATCGGGTAATATTGCTATTACCCGATAAAAAACTGCATAGTTTATTTTGAATAAACATTTTTTAGTGACAACCGCACCCTGCACACTGACCGCTGCAAGAATGTTCTTTGTCAGGTTTTGTTGTAGAGCAGAAATGATCTCTGTCAACATAATATTCACCTTCAAGCGGGAATATTGTCATCCATAGATTTTCTCTCCAATCTTTATCCAAAATTTCCTTAACTTCAGAAGAATATTTATCAATCTCAGAAGTGATTTTAGGGTCAGTTAAATATGCCGCTGCATTTTCGTGAGTTTCATAAGGTTTGAACTCTTGATAATATTTTCTTAATACTTCAGGTCTATCAACAATCATACAAGGTCTCAGCATATTACCGTCTTCATAAGGAATACCATTTCTTATAGCTGTCATAAACGGTGAAGCAAGGGCTTCTGTAAGCGTACAGTTTTTAACATTATGTGTTGCAAGGTGAACGAATGTACACGGTTCAACATCACCTCTCGGATTAACGTGAACATATTGTCTGCCGCCTGCAATACAACCCATCATTTCAGGACCGTCACCCCAAAAATCAACAGTCATCATCGGAAGAGTATTTCTTGCATTATAAACCGCTTTTAATATCTGACGTCTTTGCTCAGCATTTGGAGTTAAGCTGATATCAGGGCTGTCACCAACCGGTACATAGTGGAAAAACCAACTCCACAAACAACCTTTATCTGATAACATTTGCATGAACTCGTCTGATGTAACTTCATCACAGTTTTGACTTGTAGCAGTAATTGATGCACCAAAGAATATGCCTGCTTTTTTAAGCATATCCATTTTTTGCATAACCATATCAAAACAACCCTCACCGCGAATCGCATCAGTATTTTCTTTTAATCCGCCCAGAGAAAACATAGGTTGAACATTGCCGATTCTTTTTAAAGTTTCTACTGTTTTTTCTGTAATTAAAGAGCCGTTTGTAAATGTTATAAATGTACAATCATTGAACTCTTCACAAAGTTCCAAAAATTCTTTTCTTGCAAAAGGCTCGCCGCCAACAATCGGGAATATATGAATACCCATAACATCACGAGCTTCAGTAAATATCTCTCTCCATTTGTCTTTGGTTAAATCTTCTTCGACAGAATATTCATGCGCCCAACAGCCTTTGCAGTTAAAATTACAACGCTTTGTAATACTTGCAAGCAAAACTGTCGGAGGGAAAAATCCGTTCTTTTCATTGAATTCTGTTCTTTTTCTCAGATTATCGCCATAATATCCGTTAACAAAGAAGTTCTTTATCCACTTATTTCTGCAATTCGGATGTAATTCAGTTAATATTCTTTTCCACCAAAAAAGATGTGCATGTTCGGATTCAAATAACCATTGCATTCTTCTTGCATGGTTAACACCTCCTTTTGAACCTGCAATTTTTTCAAATATTTTTGCAAGATTTACAAGTTTTTGTTTTGAAAAATTATTACCTAAATAATTAATAGTCTGATCTATTATAAAATTATTAAATTTAAGTTTAAGCCCATCTAAAGCACCCATAGAGTTAGATTGCCACATGGCTTTTTGTTCTTTTACTCTCATTTTCTTTCCTTTCATCTAATATAAAAGCTATTTATAGGCTATCACAAGCATAATATATATACAATAAGAAAGGATATTTTAATCTTTTTATCAAAATAAATAAAAAAGCATGCCCTTAATTTTTGATTGTTTTTATCTATGAAGTGTAAGATTGACAATTCATAATTGTTACGTAATCTGTCAAGGATTTTTACAAAAATTCATGCAAAAAATGTTACAAATTTAACAATATTTCGAAATGTAAATTGCCTGTCATTATTGAGTTTTAGGGTAATAATAAGTTTTATTAAAATTTTGATTACTGGCAATTTTTGAATTATCATTTATATAGTGGATTAGATTTGGGATAGAGAATGTTATTCTCTTATTAGAGGTAGTTTATTATAGAAATAAAATAGCTAACCTTACTCAATGTACGATTAGGAGGTTTGTCAGTCATATGCAAAATAGTATAAACAAAGAAGATAATATAGTAGAATTTTCATCAACAAGAGCAACTGCGGGTGTTGCTACAGATGTAATGCGCAATACAGGACTTCCGAATAAAGAGTTTGTTTCTCAGGTTGCGCAACTTCAAGCACAACAGATTAAACCTATAAAGCTTGATAATATTCGCGTTATTAAAAAAGACGGCACAAAAGAAAATTTTGATGCCACAAAAATTATTAATGCTATATCTAAATCTGCCACAAGAGTTTTAGTAAAATTAAGCGATGAAGAAGTTAAAAATATATGTGACTTTGTTGAAATCAATATTGCAAAAAGCGGTAAGACAGAGATTACTATAGCTGAAATGCACAACTTTGTAGAAGGTGCTTTGGAAGCTCTTAATCCGAGTGTTGCTCAAAGTTACAGAAATTATAGAAACTATAAGCAAGACTTTGTACATATGCTTGATAAAGTTTATCAAGAATCTCAAAGAATTATGTATATTGGTGATAAAGAAAATTCAAATGCTGATTCTACATTAGTTTCTACAAAACGTTCTTTAATATTTAACGAATTGAATAAAGAATTATACAAAAAGTTCTTTTTAACAGTAGATGAACTTCAAGCTATAAGAGACGGTTATATTTATATTCACGATATGTCAGCAAGACGTGACACTATGAACTGCTGTTTATTTGATGTTGCATCAGTTCTCAAAGGCGGTTTTGAAATGGGCAACTTGTGGTACAATGAACCAAAATCTCTTGATGTAGCATTTGACGTAATCGGAGATATTGTTATGGCTGCAGCAAGCCAGCA
>Ga0247611_10009614_pt1 | contig 11577 bp, 13 predicted proteins | sample 177DNAGHGhighgp2_FD_192422 | JGI IMG/M metagenome (GOLD analysis project Ga0247611, IMG submission 192422) | Sheep rumen microbial communities from Palmerston North, Manawatu-Wanganui, New Zealand - 1770 DNA GHGhigh gp2 | ecosystem: Host-associated > Mammals > Digestive system > Stomach > Rumen... | reverse complement strand
GTCAAAGTCCTCGCCGTGGCGTTCCTCTGCGCCTACCTCTCGCTTTGGGTCAACCTATTATTTGCTATTATCGACCACTATTTCAACAAGATTTATGACTCGTTTTTTACAACAACAGATACAGCCGCAGACGGAGCGGAGCATACAGCAGGCCCCGTGTCCGTGGTGCCCGAGCAGCCAGACGGCACAAAAGACTGAAGTGGCACAACCGACGCTGCCCGAATCCGAAACAAAATCGGAAAAGACGTCGAAATCGGCACCTAAAAGTCAAAATAAGAAATAAAAATCGCCGATTTTCGCTTATTTCGACGAAAACGTGAAAATAAGCAGTTCTCGGCGTGCTTAATTGAACACTTAAACAGAAAATAAGATGAAAACAGCAGAAGAAATGAAACAGGAGTTCGCCGGCCTGTACGACATGATGGCGAACCAACGGGACGTGAAGTTTATGCGCGTCTTCGGCGGCGTCCACAAGGAGATGTTTGACTGGTTTGTCGCCAACAAGCCCGAACTCGCTCAGGAGTGGCTCGACAAGCTGGAGGCAATCAAGTGGCACCAGTATCTCACTCCGAAGGAAGCGGAGAAGATTGTCGCCGGTATGGAACCCGCAGGCCCGTGGAAGCGTGACGCCTGGAAGAGCACGATGGAATCAATGGGTCTACCACTGGAGGAAGCGCCATTTTACAATAAGTGTGCCCTCTGGACAGAGATGAACAAGATCTACTCCGACTTCGGTCCCGAGATTGCCTCCCTGCTCGGCAAGCCGCTGTCGCCCACCGACAAGGACATCATCACCGCCTGCTACAAGATGGCGCTGAAGAACCTGCGCGACAAGGACGGCATCTACGACATCCGCAAGTATTTCCTCTGGTGATATGGGCTACGCCGCCGCTGCTGATGCACTCATGCGCCGCAAACTCCTGGAGGAAATGTACGACCGCATGACCGACGAAGAGAAGCGACTCTTCGCCATGATGACGATGCAGCACAAGAGCAGCGACGAGATCCTGCGGGCTATTCAGCAAAACCAGCAGCACTTGCAACAGTTGGTTGAGCATGCCGACCGCGACCGCTGGTACACCGCCTTCGGTTCCGACGTCGCCGCCAACGTCCTCACCACCTCCGCCTTCTGGCTTCTCGGCAAGCTCTTTGCCAAGCGATAAAACAATCCATTCGATATCGCCGTGAATGGTTAGCGGAGCGCAGCGACTGTTATCAGTCCCGCGCCCCGTTTCTTTTTGTCCCAATTTTCGTGAGTTTTTGGCTACATTTGCGCAAAATCAAAAGTAAAATTATGAGTCAACTGTCACAGAGTTATCTGGAGAAGGTGGTGGCGTGGACGCACGGCGGCGTGGCCATCGAGCGGATGAACATGACGCTGGAGCAGAAGTTCAGGGCGCAGATGTGCCTGGAGTGCTACCGCGTGTTTATGAACAACCCGGCGACGCCGATACGCACCATCGTGAAGAACATCGCGGCGCGGGACTACAAGCAGCTGATAGACTGTGCCGACATGGGTAATCAGGCAAGCATCGAGATGGCACAGGCACTTGGGGTGCATCGGCATCCCGAGACGGGGGCGATATCGCTCAGAAGTGAAACAAACATCTCAAATGATATCTGGCTCGTCAATCAATTATTGGCGCGGCTGAACACATCGAAGAAACATATCCACCTGGCGATGGTCGAGGCGAACGTGGAGTGGCTGAGCGAGTATGGCCGGCAGACGGGCACGTGGCAGGCGGTGAAGGAGGCGAACCAGGAGATGTTTAAGCTGCACAACGACTTCAAGGACGATGACGATCCGCAGGAGCAGATGCCGAACACGAACATCAACATCACGGGTGACGTGAGCGTGGTGAAGGAGGGTCGCGAATCGCTCAGCGACGAGGAGCGCGAACGGCTGCGCAAGAAGTACGGACTGACCGACAAGGAACTGGCGCAGGAACTGGAGGAAATCAACGGCGTGTGGCAGCCCGTAGATGACGAGGAAGAGAAACCGGATATTTTTGACGAGAACCTATGACAAAGAAAAAAAAGAAGCAATACGACTACGACGACTGGGAGGATGAGCCCAGCGCTGACGAGATACCGATGGGCAACGGCGATGCTTTTCAGGTGCATCTGTCGGACTATGTGATTCCTGAGAAGGTTGCGGCCTTCCAGTCGGCCTTTGCGCCTGCGCCGGAGGGTATGGACGACACGAGCGAGTATGTCGAGGTGTTCGACGATGCCCGTCTGCGCACCTACTTCAAGGCTTACGTCTGCGGACTCGGCGATCCGCTGAAACTATATATCGAGGACTTGAAACTGGCGGGCTTCCGCATGCAGGTGTCAGTGACGGGCAAGCCCTGCATCTTTGCCATCAGAAAGGGATAGGCTATGGCAGAGACGAGAGACGTTTACATGAACCGCGTGCAACAGCGGATTTTCTATGCTGGGGCAAGAGATTTGAGGGTACTTGCCGCCCGACGCTTCGGAAAGACCGACGGCGTGTTAGGGCCTCGCATCTGGGCGGTGGCGCAGTCGTTGCCGCAGGGGGCAGGCGGATTCCTCGGTACGAGCCGCAAACAGTTGTTCCACCGTACCATCCCTGGCGTGATAGCAGCAATGGAACGCTTCTACGGTTTCAAGGAGGGCGTTCATTTCGGTTGGGGCAAGCCGCCGAAGGGTACGCCACCGTGCATCATCCGTCCGAAGAACTACGAAAACGCGATGTGGTTTGCCAATGGCCATCTGATGCACACCCTATCACTGGCCACCATCGGATCGGCCAACGGCATGACGCTCTGCTATGTGGATGGTGACGAGTGCAAGTTTCTGCCTAAGAAGAAAATCGACGAGGAGGTAATGCCCGCCAACTCGGGTATTGTGCATCCGCTGGGTGATAAGCGGTTCACAGAGGATAATCCGTATTATAAGAGTACGTGCTTTGTGAGCGATGCGTCGCTGTCGTCGAAGACCAACTGGCTCTCGAAAGAAGAGGATGTGCTCGACCAGAAGATTGAGGGCGGTGAGTTCGACGGCCATCTCTATCGGGAAATACAGACAGAACTTGAACTGTATGCCGACCGCGTGATGTATTTTAACGAGCTGTTGAGAAATGCCAAAAGGAGCGGGCATCGGGTACAGGTGGTTTCGGCTGAGACGAAGGAAAAAATTCAGGCGCTGGCTGCGGCGGTCGAGAGCCGTGAGGGATCGTTCAGGATTATCCCGCGTCAGTACAGCGTCGATACGAAGGGCACGATTGATACACTACTGTCGTATAAACTCATCGAGCAGGACGATGCTGATCTGCTGTTTGACTATAAGTATCTGATTACGCAGGAGGAGCATTTCGAGATGATGGCCATCCGTGGAAGCAAAAAGTACCGCCAACGGATCGACGCACTGCGCCGTAACTGTTTCTACTTCGTCAGAGCATCGTCGTTAGACAATATAGATATCCTTGGCGAAGACTATATCCGGCGCATGAAGCGCGACCTGCCGCCGCTCGTGTTCCTGGTATCGGTGCTCAACCTGAAGCCTGGGCGCACAGGTGAGGGATTCTATTACAACTACGACCCCGACATCCACTGCTATACCGACGACGACTGCCCAGCCATCGACAAGTCGTACATCATCAAGGAGGGCAAGCAGATGGTGGGCGGCACGGCCTACAAGACGGAATATGAGACGCCCGACTTCGGCTATCTGGCCGATGTTGATGACTGTACGCTCGACGGTGACTGCCGCGATGACGAGCCGCTGCAGATAGCCTTCGATGCGGGTAAGATCGTGTCGTGGATAGTGACGGGACAGATGTACCCCCGCGACGGCCACGAGACACTGAACGTGATATCGAGTATGTTTGTGAAGGACGGCGAAATGCTGCAGCACCTGATTCGCAAGTGGGACCACTATTATGCGCCCCACAAGCGGAAGAATGCCGACGTGATATTCTACTACGACCACACGTTTCTGTTTAAGCCGACGGGCGTGTATATCAACGATATCAAGGACACGATTATCGGGGAGCTGCGCAAGTATGGCTGGAATGTGATCTCCGTACCGATCGGACAGACCTGGGCGCATCACGTCCGATACAAAGATGAGAATGAGGGCTTGGCTGGACTCAGCTATCCGCAGGTGAGGTTCAATGCACAGAACAACGAGGCGCTCTGCATCGCCATCGAGAACTGCGGTACAAAACTGGCCTACGGTCGGGAGAACAGCCGCGTGACCAAGGATAAGGCGGGTGAGAAACTGGCGACCGACTCAGAGCGAAAGACCGCCGGAGCTACGCCCGAAGAACTAAGAACGGACGGAACTGACGCTTTTGACACGCTCTATATCGGTGTAAGACATTATAGAAACGGCGGCGCCTCGATGCTGATGACGCCAGGAGGGCATTAACCTCCAACCATAGTCGTCTGCTTGAACCTTTTGATAATTCTCTTTACAGTGCTGACGCTAATGCCGTATTCCTCGGCGAGAGTTCTGTAAATGGCTCCTACTTTCATCCGCATCTGACTCATGTTCAGATACGCTTCAAACATGCTGACGTACTTAACATCAGATGCCTTAATTCCAATGTCTGACATAGATTTTAATACTGGTTCGTTAAATTTGGCTAAAAGATAGCCGTTTGTTGTCTGCAAATTGCTGTTTTCAGCAGAATTGTTGTAATTTTGCATCGCTTCACTTTCTTTACGGTATAAAAATATATTTGCCGACATGTCGGATAGGGAAATTATGCCCAGTCCTGCCTTGTCGGCGAAAGCCGTTAAGAAAGTGAAGCGTCTTAGCAGGGCTGGGCTTTTATATACCACCCAAAGTCTTTTTCGAGAGTAAGCCGCTGTCTGCGGCTGGCATTGTTCATTCTGACAGCAAATATACATAATCGCCTTTCTGATTTGGGACTATCAAAGAAAACGGCAACGATGCTTTGAACACCGCTGCCGTTAATCGTTTTTTTAATTGTTTTAGCTGTCCTCATCATAACAGATATACCTGTTAAACGCCTTCTCGCTCGAATGGCCAGTCGCTCGCAGAATCTTGCTGCGCGGGATGTTCCGCAAAGTATTAATCGTCGCAAAGGAGCGCCGCGCACTGTGTGAAGATATAAGCTGGTATCTGAGCTTGGTTTCTCGTTTAATCACACCATTAATCTTGTTGTCTATAAATGTTTCTTCAAGGAACTCCTCGCCGATATGGTAGAGCAGTTGGTGAAGATAGGTATTGTAATTGTTAATGTCTCCTATGTATGGAGCATTGTAGCCGTACTTCTCCAGTATCGCCCATGTTATCCTTCTGTCTATACTCATGTCATTAATGGGAACATGGCACCGATTTCCAGTTTTCTGCTGAATAATTGAAAACACACCATTCTTAAAACATTCTGGGCTGATGCGCACGAGATCAGAATATCTCTGTCCGAGATTGCATCCCAAAACAAACATATCCCTGACGCGCTCCAATGTCGCTATTTTGTTCTTGCGCAGCTTCGCGACCTTTTTGGCTCTGAAATTGTAAGTCTCTTCTTGCCCAATCTTGTAATGATATATGTGCGAGACTTCATCCATCGTCAGCGAAATTTTTGAAGAAACGTAATTCGGTACGTCGACTTCACTATAGCTCGGATTAAGTTTCACTCCATATTTCGAGCTCCAGTTAAGAACCGTAATCAAATTGGCCTTGATGTGGCCTATCGTCGAGTATTTCAGGTGCTGGTCCGCCAAGTGCGGGATAAAGTGATGCCAGAAGACGCCGCTGATCATGGCTGGCATAATAGTACAACCAAATTGTTTCTCGATGTCTTCCAACTTCTTAACCAGCATCCTGTAGTTCTGCCTGATATTAGGGTGCGCTCTTTCTTTGATTTCACACATCTTATTAATGCACTCTATGAGCGTGCATTTACTTAAATCAAGCGCAAACATATTGTCCATACTTGATGCCAGATACTCACGAAATCCAACGTTTGCATCTTTTCCGTAAAAAGTCTGTGTCATCATATCTACACATAATAAAATATGAGGCAGCTTTGCGCGTTGCTATGGCACTCCAAGCGTAGCCACCGGGTCCTATTCAGAAACATCCGACGCTGCTGCCCCAATGAGGGTTATTATTCTATAATGGCAGATACAACAAATGCCACCTATGATGGCGGCACGAGTACCGCTTGGAGATTTTTTAGCGCTGCAAAGATAGACATAATCCGCGAAACCTCCAAGCGATTACGGAAATTTAACACAAAAACAAAGGGACACAGACCAGAAATCCCGCGTCCCTTTCGTATTGAGTTTTTACAATAAGTATGTTAATACAGATAAAAATTGTACCCCTTGACAAATCCTATCTTATTAACTGCGTTAGCATCTAAAGCACCATTAGCATCAAGCCCATACTCACCATCAGCATAATCTGTGTCAAATCTGAAAGCAGATGTCCATACTTTTACATATTCTCCAATTGGTTTATTTTCACAGGCAACACCGATAATCTCTGCAACAGGCGTTACTGATGTGGCTTTTGCACCAGAACTGGTAACAAACTCGCCTTTTAAAATATCAGCAGATGTTACCTTTACCATCATTATATCAGAGGTATTAACATTCTCATAACTATAACCACTTTGAACAATAGTATTAATTGTTACGTTGTCAAGTACAGCCTGCATAGCATCGATAATGTCTGCCTGCGAAGTTTTATCAGTAAGATAATCCTCAGTGAATGTGTATGTCTTTGAGACACCATTGACTGTCACTGTCAAAGTTTTGTTTGTAGTAGAGCAGTCACCGAGTCTCTTCCATAATTGATAGACATCGGTTAATGTTGAATATGGAGGAAGACCTGCTTGAGAATCGTCAATATAGTATTCTGAAATAAGTGTACAATTAAGTCTTGCAGTCTTAACATTGTTTATATATGGATTAGAACCAAAAATTATTTCTGCTGCGCTGCCACTAATTGTTATTGGATAACCGGCAGATAAACCTATAGTCTTTCCGTCTTGACGCTGCCACATAGATAAATTCTTGTTACCTCCTCCAATGATATTCCAAGCATACCGATTTAACCTATAAATAGTCGGTTCATCTGTATTTCTAATTGCAGAAAACCAATTACCAAGACCCTCTGCACCAACAGAGAATGAACAATTTACTAACTCTACAACATCATTTCCATTACCTCCAACACTTCCAACTTTTGGTGAACTATTAATAAATATACAAGAATCAAAAATAAGATGTGTATTATCTTTTACTCCACCAGATGATGTATGACAACTTGCACCTTTTGGGTAATTGCTTCTAAAAACACAATTTTTCCAAACATATTTGGTTCCTATGCTCATTGCACCACCACCGACTATAGCACTATTATTATTTTCTGTATGGAATAGAAAAAGATTGCTATTAACTAAAACTTGTCCCGACAATTGTTCATCAAAATGAATACAATAACCACTGTGGCTTTCAATAGTCAAATTTGATAATTTAGAAGAACTCCTTGCTTGCTCAAATACAGGAGATGCGGTTAAACCTTCATTAGAAATAACAACACTATTAGGGAACAATCCATAAGTATGGGTATAAGGAGGTACTTGTAAATTTGTTTCATTATACTTACCTGGATAAACTTGAACTTCATACTGATTAGTATAGGAACTATCAGTAATGGAAGCAAAGGCATCAGCAATAGATGAAAAATGACCTGCTGCCCCTGTCTTTGATACAATAACAGAATGTTTAATAGAGTCCTTTGAGGAATATCCTTCCTGTATTTGTACTGCATCGTTTAATTTATAAAGGTTTGTAGCAACTTCAATATCCGTATCTTCGATTGTTATCAATCCACTCCCTCCATCAAAAAAAGCATTAAACTCTACAGCATCTCCGTTTGGTACAATTACTGCTGATTCATTAGGAGCAAGATTACTTACTGTACCAACATAAGACATTACGGAGCCATTACTGTCTCTAAGCACAAAATTACCAATTCGTGAGTTGGCATTTGTTGATACATTTGTAATCTTATAAGAATATTTACCCTTAAATGTATAACTTCGCCAATTAGCCCAACCACTTGCTTGGAATAACTTGTGTTGAAAAACAGAACCGTCAAGTTTTTCAATTTCAGTATTTTGGTTAATCTGTTCCTGTTGAATACCCTTGACACTGTTAAAAGTATAAGTTGGAAGATTGCTTTTTATATCAGTAACACTCAGTCCATCGAAATAAGCTCTAATTCTTACAGCATCTTTAGCAACTGTAATGTTGCAAGTATCACCAACATTAATAAGATTAGTAAATCCAGTAACTGTCACCAGTTGGTCATTAGCATCGTAAGCAGAAAAATAGGAAACAGTCCCTACTCCAGACATTTTTGTAAGAGTATAAATCATTCCCTTCACCAACTTATAAGAAATATCTCGCCAACCACCTAATAAAGTAAATTTTTGCTCTTGAAGAGTCTCTTGCACTATATTATCAAGTTGTATCTGCTGACTTGATGTTTCTTCATCAAGAACATCTATTCTCGTTTCTTTTTCTTTTATATAAAAATAATTATTTGCATTGCTATACCTAATATTTATTTTAACAACGTCAGAATTTACATAAAAACTACACCAACCATTTTTTAAAATATCAGCACCTGCTGCTTGAGAACCGCCAGTAATTTTTGGGAGTACTGTTATATTATCTGAATTAAAGAAGGAAAAACCGCTTGCTACAATATAATTATTAGAAAGATTAACTAATATATATTCTTTTCCAGCCTTAAGAGTAGAAATATTAATGAGTGTATATCCAATATTTTCAGCAAATAAAGTTTGTTTATTATTTATAAAACTTTCTATTTCTTCCGAAAAATTATAAACTCCACCACTCTTAACCAGATTATCACTTCCAGCAGTAGGCTCATCGTCCACACCCTGCCAATAAGCAACATTAGTAGTAAAGTTCTGAGCCATACATCTGGCTTGTATATACTTATTGTCACTACTCTGTACAAATTTGACAGACATTCCACCCCTTCTGATCTCAGCTGGCACATTGGCGCCGTTGGTGCCGATGGCCGATGCCAAGTCGGGATAGGTGGCGTTGTTGTTGTAGACGGAAATATCGAAGACCTCGGCGATTGCGGGTCTTACGCACAAGAAGACGTATTTGTTGGGATTCGACACATCGTCCCATGCGTACTCTGAGTACACGGTGACGTCGAATGCGCCGGCGTCGCCGTCCCAGCAGGACACACGATAGATGGTGTCTGCCGCCTGTCCGGATGCGGGGAGCACGTCCGTTGCGGCGGTGGTCTGATCCGTGGCCTGAACGGTCACATAATTTTGGTGCGGCGTGTCCACCAGTCCATTGACTTCCGTCTTGGTGTATGCATCCTGAATGCCGTGACCTGCGAGGGTGGTCGGGTTCTCGCCAGCGGTGACGATACCCTGGCTGTTGACCGTCACTTTATTGTAGCTTCCAGCGGCAACCGTTGCCTTGTCAGCCTTGCCAGCGTCGATGGCGTCGAGTTCGCCTTTTAGCAGCTGCATTTTCTTTTTCTCTGCCGCTACCGACGTGTACATTTTGTCTGTATCTGCCATAATTTATAAAGTTTTAATTGTTATTGAATACTTCATCCCAGATGTCCTCCACGTCGGAGGCCGTGAGTGCCGAAGGGTCTTCCGCATCGAGTTTCTCCTTGAACCGGTCGAGCCGTCGCACGGTCACATACTTTGTTGGATTGATGATTGCCATAATCTTCTCTTTTTCTTTGTTACAAAATTAGTTTTGTCTGATTTCAAAATGGGACAACGCCCGTCAGATTGGCAACTGCGCGGGGAGTCGAACCCCACGCAGTCGGTAAGAGAGATTAAGCGAAGATGCTGTCGATGTCGTCGTTGGAGCACTCCAGCAGGCCGTCGAGCTTCTCCTTGTCGGTAGCCAGCATCAGACCGTCGGTGCCACCAGTGCCGCTGGTAGAGGCAGACACGTTAGGAACAGTCTTCTTGTGAACGGTGATCTCGCCATTGGCGTCCTGTGTCACAGCGTCGACGAAGGTTGTGGTGTTGCCGCTGGTGGTGGCGTCGCTGTCGGCCACAGCGGTCTGCTTGGTCTTGTACTCAGACAGAGCGTGACCAGAGTCAACAGGATTACCGTTGCCGTCGAACTCGGCGATGTTACCCTCCACGGCGTCGGCGTCGATAGTAGCCAGGTCGGTGGCTGCGATACCAGAGTCGATAGGATTACCGTTGGCGTCGAACTTGGCGATATTGCCAGTCACGGCGTCGGTGTCCTTGTCAGCCTTACCAGTAATGTCCTGGTGAGTGGTCAGCACGGTGGCCGTTGTGCCGCTCTTCAGCTGAATGGTGGTCTTGTCGGCATCGTCACCTGTACCAGCGGTAACAGACATCTCGCTCTTGAGAGCATATCCCGACAAATCGTACATGCCCTGGAAGATGTCGTACTTGTAAGAAGGCTCGGCGGCGGTGCCTACGTTGGCAACATAGACATTCGCACCAGCGGGGATGCTGTGGCCAGAGCCCTCGGCGAAGTCAGAGGTCGTGGTGAAGGCGTCCGTGATGTTCCACATGAATCCCAGCGAACCTGCGGCGAGGTCGGTGGCGGGAGCGAGGCTTGCGAAAGCCTTAGAACCCTTCGGGATGATGGCAGAAGGCAGAGCGTTGATCTTGCCGAGCAACTCAGCCAGAGCGGCCTCTACGGTTTCTGCACTGAGACCTGTGATGGCGGTGATGGCCTGGGTCTGATACTTCTGTGCGAGCTTAGCCTCGAAACGGCCAAGTCGTTGTACGCTAACGTACTTGGTTGGATTTGTAATTGCCATAATGCAAACAAATTTTAGTTAATAAATCTTGTGAACTATGCTGAGATTTAGTCTCATTTCTGTGTTGGTTGGGTGGTCGCTGTGGCACAGCGACATACGTTATTTCTTCGGACGTTTCGGATCGGGCTTGATGGGTTTCTTTGCCTGCGGCTTCTCCGCCTTCTTGTCTGGCACTTGCATGGTGACGAAAAGTTTTCCATCGCCGTCCTGCATCAGCAGCTTAGTCTGCCCCGTTTCGCGGCAGTAGTCGCCGAAGAACTCCGTGAACATGGTCATTATTTCCTCGGCGGTGATTTTGTGAGCGCCCGCCTTCATGCGCTTCCCGTCGGCGGTCTGGTGTCCTGCCCAGAACCCGTCGGACATTCTGAAAAGTTCCAATTCCTTTGTCATATTTATATCGCCTTAATGATTGTTGAATATGCTGTCGATGTCGCCCTCTCCCGCCTCGATTTCAGGATCAAGGTCTTCCTGATGCACGCCGCCGTCGATAATTTCGTCAGAACCCACCGAGTTCTTCGGCACTACGTCGATGGTCGAGCCTTCGGGGAAACGGATTACCAGATGCCGCTTGCCCACGATCGAGCCGATGAGCAGATTCTGCCCGTCCACGGTCTTGTAATAGTACCGCTGGTTGCCCTCCTGAATCGACTCCAGTCCCTTGAAGTCCTCGGGCAGATAACTTGGATAGTCTTTCGCCATATTATTTTCGATTTACTGATTTTTGGTTTTAGTCGCCATCGTCGGGCA
>Ga0247611_10009612_pt1 | contig 11582 bp, 4 predicted proteins | sample 177DNAGHGhighgp2_FD_192422 | JGI IMG/M metagenome (GOLD analysis project Ga0247611, IMG submission 192422) | Sheep rumen microbial communities from Palmerston North, Manawatu-Wanganui, New Zealand - 1770 DNA GHGhigh gp2 | ecosystem: Host-associated > Mammals > Digestive system > Stomach > Rumen ... | reverse complement strand
AGATCGACAACTGCGCCATCTTCATATGTGATAACTAAGTGACCTTCATCATTAATGACGGAAGAGACAATACCACCATGAACAACTGGTTGAGGACCAACTTCGCCTGTGACGACGACTGTGACACTGGAGTTAACTGTAACGTTTCTATTACGGCTACCATCACGGTAAGTAATTCTTTGGGATGTGGAGATGCTATATGTACCAGCTTCGGCAATGGAACCAGCAAGATACATACCAGCTGGTCTTTCTTCTGTTGCTTCTTCAGCGGAAACTGTGATAACAGAGACACCTTCTGGAGCACCATTAACTTGTAATTGGTTGACAGCGGTTAATGTGTGACCATTGTAGTCGTCACCAACTTTATAGCCTTGGATAGCTTTTTCGAATGATTCACCAACAGCCACTGTAACGTTTGGAATAACTGTGATTCTCAAGGAAGCAGTTCTGAGGATGTAGTTGTCGATAATAGCGCGAACTGTGAAGTTATAAACGCCAACAGCTGTTGTTCTACCAGAGATAACACCAGTAGAAGCGTTGAATGATAAGCCTTCTGGTAATTCGTTATTTAATTCATATCTAACAGCATTGCCTTTTAAGACTTCATCACTTAAACCAACATTGATATTAGCAGCAACACCTGTTTCAAGTGTTTGTTGAGCTTCAAATGTGAAGAGATTGATGGCTCTTAAACTAGAGTCAACAACATCAATACCGTTTTGATTGTTATTTGTATTAGCACCAACCCAAGCAATTCTCATTGCGGACATACGGACTGTCCAATATTGTGTTGGAGATTCTGGGATAACAGCTGGATCACCAGCGGATAAACCATCACGAACACCACCTTTACCATCACGTAAAGTAGCATCCCAAATACCAGTCATTCTGTTTTGAGTGGAAGCAATACCAGTTTGGTTAGCAGCATATGGGTGACCAGTATTTAATGGCATTTCTGTACCACCACGTTGCATATAGTTTGCTTTAGCTAAACCAGCGTTATAGAAGTCTGTAACACCAGCGCCTTTGAAGCCCCATTCTTCACGGAGTAAGGAGTTGAGTAATGGATAGTTACCGAAAGAGTTAATAGCACCAACACGGTTGAAGGCACTCATGAATGCAGTGGCATTACCATCTTTAACAGAGTATTCAAATGGTTTGAAGTAGATTTCTCTCATCGCTTGTTCGGAATTGAATGTACCAAGACCACTACGATCTGTTTCTTGGTCGTTCATAGCGAAGTGTTTGAGATAGACGTTACAACCTTTAGATTGTGCGCCAGAGACGACGGCAGCGGCGATGAAGCCAGCGTGGACGCCATCTTGTGAATAGTATTCGAAGTTACGACCAGCGAATGCACTTCTATGTGTATTCATAGCAGGACCATACCAACCATTGCTACCATTGAATAAGGATTCGTTGCCAACAACAATACCTTGTTTATGAGCAAGGGTAACATCCCATGTGGAAGCGATGTTAGTTTCGCAAGTCCAGAATAAACCGGCTTGGTTAGCATTGGAGGTGTATTGACCACCATTACCTGTACCTTTTAATTGAGCAGGACCATCTTGGTCACCAGCTTGTTTTTTACCAATTGAGCCTAAACCTGGGGTTCTATAGCCACCATTGGCAAATAAAGCACAGAGTTCTTCATATGTTAATTGGTTCATGAATTCAATCCAAGCAGCGGCATGTGTTTTGCCAGCATATGGATGGCCTTCTGGAACTAAAGAAACATTGTCATCATAATCTAAACCGGACATTTGGTTTAATTGAACAGCAACTTTACCATCTGTACGGCCTTCTGTGTTAGCGGCTTGTGTCCATTCTGCTGGGATATCAGCATTGGTTCTGTACCATGGGTCTGTTGGTAAGTCATCAGAACTGTTGAAGTAAGCTGTATAACGATAATATTTGGAGAATGCATTGTAGCCTTGAGCTTCTGGATCTGTGATGGAAGAAGTACCAGCGGCTTGACCATTGTTTGTTAATAAAGCGTTAACGACGTCTGGATATGTACGTTCGGCCACTGTTGGAGCATCTGGGAAAGTACCCGCAAAGTCGCTACGGGACAACATATGCATTGTGACACCATCGACACCAGCTTCGTGTTTCTTCATTGGTAATAATGTGTCGTAATCATCACCTTTGGAGAAATAGTTGTAGTTATCCTCTTCAGCTAAAGCAGCTGTAGCAACACTACCATCGCGTTTAAATTCTTTAGCGGTTGCGTTAACAGCAGCGGAAGCGATAACTTCGTGAGAGTTCTTCATTAATTTGAGTGAAGATTCGCCAGCTTCGATTTCCCAACCAGAGAAGTTATTGTGGTTGGCATCGTTATAGTCGAAGGAAGCGAGATCACCGATTCTAACATCGAGAGAAAGAACTTGAGAAGCGCCTGGTTTTAAGACCTTTGTTTTAGCAAAGGAAACTAAGTTAACAGAAGCTTTTTCAATACCACCATCGATATATTTTGGTGACCAATAAAGTTCAGCAACATCTTTACCAGCAACTTCACCAGTATTTGTTACTTTAACTTTAACTTTAATCTTTTGATCTAATTTAGTAGCACCGTTGATAGCATCTTGGATTTCAGCGGCTGTAGAAACTAGTTCTTGAGAGAAGGATGTATAAGATAAACCATAACCGAATGGATAAACAACACCATTGTCACGGTTGTAGTAATCTGCGATGAAGCCTTCTTCATTAGCGGTTTCATACCATTTATAACCAACATAGATGTTTTCTTCTTCTTCGAGGGTGTTCTTGTTGCCTGTCGCAACTTTACTACCTTCGATTAAAGCGGTTCTATGGCCATTGTTGAAGTCTGTGGTCCATGTCTTTTCAACTGGATCATAGGTATTGTTTTGGCTATTATCACCAAAGTTGAACCATGTTGGATCTTTCTTTAAGTTGGCTGGCCAAATATCGGCTAAACGGCCAGATGGGCTTGTATCACCGCATAAGACTCTACCAATATAACGTAAACCAGTAGAACCTGGTTGACCAATCCATAAAACAGCGTCAATGTCTGGGTCATCTTCTAATTCGCCAACCTCCATAACGTTAGCGGTATTTAATAAGATGACGACTTTTTCACATTGTTCTTTAGCTAATTGAATGAGTTCTTTTTCGTTATCGAATAGTTGTAAGATGTGGCGGGTTGGATCCGCTGCGACTTGAGAAGGAAGATTTCTTCTGAATAAGTCACCACCTTCAGCACCGACACGGCCTAATGTAATAACGGCGGTGTCACCGAAGAGTTGGAAACTATCTTTGACGAGATCAAGTTCGCTTGTTGGGCCGTCATAGTTGACGTTTGTTTGGCCCATACCTGTGGCTAATTGAGCGGTGTAACGATGCGAATCATAGAATTGTTCAACCGCACCATTAAGTTGGAAACCAAAATTTCTTAAGGAACCAGGAATGGTGTCTTTGGCACCAGAACCACTACCTGAACCACCACCACCGGCGAATGGAACATAGGAGTGAATGCCAAGTAAAGAAATTGTGGAACCTTTGGCTAATGGGAGAGCATTGTCTTTATTCTTTAATAGAACAATACTTTCTTCATTCATGACAGCGTTTAATTCACCTGCATAATCCTCTAATTCAGCAAAACTAGCAAAGTCGGTATGGAAAATACCGTTATGTAAGCTTTGTGGATGAGCAAAGACAGGAGATGCAGATGCCGCACCAGCTACGACTAAACCAGCAGCAGCAGCAAAAACGCCAGTTAGAACTTTAAAGTTCTTCTTTTGCTTTTTGTTCATATAGAACCTCCTTTTAAAAGCATATAAGTACGCTTATAGCGTAAATACCTATGTTTGTGTCGTTTCTATACTTGTTGACCAGCAAAAAGGGACTTTTTTGCGAAACAAATAACACGACAATTTCTATTTCATAGTAGTGTCAAACTTGCGATTTGTCAATAAGCAAGCACTTTAAATAGTCATAATTCTATTTTCAAAATGCATTTTCTTAATTAAAGAAAAACCCATCATTTTTATGGGTGCGCTTAAAAAAGAGGATGCATTTTTTATTTTGTTTCGATTGTATCAAATAAAAGTCCGTTTTGTGAAAATTAAATAAGAATCGAGCTATTGCCGACAATTTATGATTTTTAATAATCAATATTATTTCTTCCTTGTTCTTAAAAGGACTTAAAAGTCATATTGTTTATTCGCTTTTAAAAATTATTAAAACCGCAAATAAGTCTATACGTATACGTGCGCTTATTTTATAAATAGGATTATAAGCAAAAATATAGGCAAATATTTGCAAGAAAAAAGCTAGGGAAATAAATTCTCTAGCTTTCTTTGTTTTTAAATAAAGCTTGTTACTTCATTGATTCCATCCAATCAAAGAGATTAACGGTATTTCCATTAGCGTCTTTAACTGGTTGAGTTGATGGAGCGCTGATATTGTTTGGATCAGTTTGGTCAAATTCAACTTCATCACGGAAGATATAAATCCATGACCAGTGACCATCATAGTTATTGCCTCTTGGGTTACCTTGTGTACCACGGACGTCGGTAAAGTATGAGAGGTGAATATCTTTTCCACCAGCATTAATTAATCTTTGATATGTGGCAAGGGTGAAATTATTTGGATTAACTGTTCTGTCGTTAGCGGCGTGTACAAACCACATTGGATAATCTTTTAATCTTTGAATATCTTCATTAGTCACAAATGAATCGCTATATGCTTCACAGCATGGATAGAAACCTCTAAAGAAGTTACCGTAATTGACCGCCATTTCCATAGTCATATATCCACCATTAGAACATCCACCAACGAATATTCTCTTGGTATCGATATCGCCATTATCAGCGATGAATTTATCAATTAAGGATTTTAATGTTTTGGTGTAAATTGAGTGGCCTGTACCACCATTATTGCTACCTGTACCACTATTCATCCACATAGTTGGAGTTTGAGCGGCTAAAACATAAGCGCCTTTTTGTTGACCCTTAATGAAGTGGCTTTGGATTTGAGGATTGCCAAGTTCAGTGACGTCATTTCCTAAAATAGCGATATCTGGATCAGTACCGCCTTCACCAGCACCGTGTAACCAAATAACTAATGGATTTAAGACACCATCTTCTCTTAGTCTATCTGGTTCAAAACCTTTATAAGTTAAGGTATATCCTTCAGCGGTATGGCTCTTTGCTTCGCCCCATTCTCTAGTGGAAGTAACGATTCTACTTCTAATTCTATTAACGGTTAAGTTAGAGAATGAATCTTCACCCGCTACTAAAGTACCAGATTTAATAGAGACTTCTGCTCTAATGTTACTCATCCAATCATTCATGTTGGTGTATGAGAAGCATTGAGCGCCACCAGAAGCACTGTAAGTGCTAGAAGTGACTTCTAAAGAGAAGCGGATATATTTAGATTCAGTAGCGTTAATAATTTCACCTTCTGGATCGCATAAATCAACACTTAAAATATTTCTATTTGTATTATTTGTTCTGACATTGAATTGAACATTGGCTAAATCAGTGGCTTTGACTTTACCTTCAAGGTTGAGTTTAACACCACAAATAGCGGGACCAAATTCAAAACCTTCCACTAAATAGTCAACGGTGAGAGGATCATCAACATAAACCTTTAATACTTTATCAAAATAGCCTTCTTTACTGACAGTAATACGTGCCATACCACCATTAATGCCTTCGATATTGCCTTGAGCATCAATAGAAGCAATATTAGGATCGCTTGTGCGATATGAAACACCTTCAACGTCACAAAGAACTTTAGTTTTTTGATCGAGTTCAATAACTGGTTTTTTGATGGATGCGTTTAATATTTTTCTTGCTGTTTCAACAGTACCTGGTTCACTAGAACCTTTGGATTCTCCCCCTTCGTTATGACCGCCGCCACAGGCAGTAAGACCAACTAAAAGAGCGAAAGAAGAAACAGCTAAAGGGAATAATAGTTTTTTCTTCATAATTCAATTAAGAGAGGGTTCGGCTAAACCAAACCCTCTTTTCCTTTCATCAAATAGCTTATTAAGCTAATGTGGCTTCGATGTAGTCTAAGTTTGGACCTTGTGAGCCAGTAACTTCGAGAACAAATGTATTGAGGCCGCTATTAACAGCAATACTACCTAAGTTAACTGGTTGCCAATCTGTATAACCAGTTGTTTCGATTGTTTTGCCTGTTAAGTCCATAGCAGTTTCGTTAACTTTGATGCTAACGTTAGCGGCTAAATCATAAGCACTAGCAGCAGCGCCGACTAAGACGATGGAGATTGTACCAGCTTTTGGTGAATTGAACTTCAAGGTAACTTTACTTGTTTGATTGAAGTAACCTAAAGACATACCACCAGAAGCACTTTCAACATCTTCGATTGGTGTTTCACCACCATCGTGACTTGGACCAATACCCCATTGTGGGTAACCCCAAGAACCATTTTGGCAATAGAATTCACCAGCTTCGAATTCCATACGAACAGCACTACCAGCAACTAAATCATAAGTCGCAACGACTTGAGCAGCTTTAACTCTGACTGCGACTTTTGCAGCTCTCATGCCTTCTTTGCTAACTGTGATTTCAGCACTACCAGCCGCAACAGCAGTAATTAAACCAGCATCGCTAACTGTCGCAACAGCGGTATCAGAAGAAACATATGAAACACCAGTAGTCGCGGTTGTTAATTGTTGTGTACCACCAATTTCTAATGTAACGCTTGTTGGATCAACAACGATTTTTTCTAAGACGACGGCAGGAACAATGTTAAGTTCTAATTTTTCTGTGGTGTAAATTAAGATGTTATCCATATTAACACCAGAATTGCCAATTAATTCGACTTCAAAGACGTTATTGCCAACGACTAAGTCGACATCACCTAACATCACGGTATGGAAATCATAATAATTGCTTGTACTGCCATCTTCAGGGCCTTCACAAACTTTGCCTGTTAAATCGACAGCAACATTATTGAATTTCACAGATAAATTTGAGGCTAAATCAACCTGTTGAGCATAAGCCATTGTAAGACCGAGACCAACTTTTGCAGCTTTATCTGATGTGAATGTGAGGATTTCTTTACAACCAGTGTATAAGTTACCAATGCTTGTTCCATCTTCGGTTGCACCGTTGTTGTTTTCAACTGGTGTATCAAATGGTCCGCTGTACCATTGTCCATAGAAATAGGCACCCCAGCCTTCTTCTCTACCAGCAATGTGTTCGGCTTGTTCTAAACCGAGGTAATAGTCAGCTGGTTTTTCCGGGGCTTTATTGACTGTTACTGTGAAAGCACCTCTAGCAAAGCCTTCTTTTTCGGCTGTGATTCTAGCGGAGCCAGCTGCTAAACCAGTTACTAAACCAGTGTTACTGACGGAAACGATATCCGTGTTTCTTGTAGCCCATGTAACACCTTCTTGGTCAGCGCTTAATTGGAGTGTTTCGCCGACGATGATTTCTTTAACGCCACCTGCGGAAGTAATATTAATTTTTACTTCTTCGGCTTCGCTATCAGAGACGTCGCCAGATGGAATGTTTCCACCTTCGCTTTTTCCATCACCTTGAGATGCACCACAAGCGCCTAAAGAGAACGCTGCAGCAACAGCAAGGGTGAGGAATGGGAATAAAAATTTCTTTCTCATCATTATATTTCCTTTCTAAATGAGTAACTTTTATGATTTTTATTTTTATTAGCTAATAATTAGCTATTTGCTTTGTGGATTTCACTAATGCCTACGGCTTGATAATCCTCTAATGTCCAAACGTTATTTGAATGCGCACAAGCATAAAGAATATTCTTTGCAGATCTTCTTAAGAGGATGAGTGCATCGTGTGGTGTTTGGTTATAGGCGTGTTGAGCATGGCAAGATGGGTTTCTATTTAACCATAAGTCGTTACCAGCACGGATGCCTAAATTAACAGCCATGTATGGGGAGGAAACGTAGTCAGTGACGACAACACCATGGAAGCCCCATTCTTCTCTTAATAATGTTGTCAAGAGGGCTTTGCTAGCACCTGTCCACCAGGAACCGATACAGTTGAAGGAAGACATGATACCTAAACCGCCTAAATCACAGTAGATTTCGAAACCACGAGCATAGATTTCTCTGATGGATTGTTCAGTTGCCCAAACAAACACACCAGCACGGCTATTTTCTTGTTCATTTAAGATAAAGTGTTTCGCGTATGTGTAGACACCATATTTTAATGCACCTTGAGCGGTATAGCCAGCCATCTTACCAGCGATTAATGGATCTTCTGAATAATATTCGAAGTTACGACCACCGAATGGAGAACGGTGAGTATTGATACCAGGAGCATACCAACCAGTTAAGCCACGAGCAGCACCTTCTCTACCGATGGATTCGCCCATAACTTTTGCGATTTCTGTATCCCAGGAACATGCAACGACAACTTCACTTGGGTGACCTGTACCAGAGTGGAAGGCCGCACCAGGACCATCGTAGTCGGTTGTACCGGCTTTGCCAATGCTATCAACTTTATTTGTTTTGAATGAGCCTTGGTCAACGATGTCTTGTAATTCTTTGACGGACATTTGATCTAATAATGGTTCCCATCTTGGGTCGTCCCAAGCGGCATTCTTCATATCGTTGAATTGTAAACCATTGTCTTGACTGGTTAACGGAGTTTCTTCATCAATTTGGTTGTCTTGGAATGTGAATGTTTGACCACCAGTTTGGTTAGAAGTACCACCAGGGAATTTATCTGCGACGGATGATCTATCGATGTCAGCAGTATTTTTCCATGTACCAGCGAAGTCTTTACGAGATAAGTATTCAATCTTTTCAGCACCAGCACCCCATTCGACATCTTGGAAGATGTTTTCGTAAGCTTTGCCAGTTTGATAACTTGTCTTGAATTCGACGTCGTTAGCGAGGCTTAAGGTCTTGACGTTAGATCTGCTGGCTTCAGCAGTAACGGCGAGATCCCAAACGTTTTCTCTAAGAGAGAATTCATAATCACCTTTTTCACAGACATAGTAGCCTTTATCTGTGGACCAAGAAGCGAAATCTCTGAAACCAAATTCGAGTTGGTAATTCTTGGATTCACCTGGTTCGATGAGGTTTGTTTTTTGGAAAGCAGTTAATGCGTACCAAGATTTTTCAACACCACCAGCATTGTATGGAGCGTGGGTATAGACTTGAATAACGTCTTTACCGGCTCTTGTACCAGTGTTCTTAACTTCGACAACGAGTTTGACCTTTTGATTTGCTTCGTCAACTTCGTATGTGACGATGGATTTATCGAATGTTGTATAGGATAAACCATGACCGAAGGAGTATTGAACTTCTTCTTTGTACTTGAAGTCTGGATCAACCATAGCACGTGTGGCGTAATAACGATAACCAACGTAGATGCCTTCAATGTAATCAGTGAATTTACCTGTGGAGGCACCGGTATGTGATAAGGTTGTGGCATTACCAAAGTTTTGATAGGATGGAGCGCTTGTCACATCATATGGCCATGTATCAACTAAGTGACCAGATGGATTGACTTTGCCGTTTAAAACTTCAGCGACGGCTGTTGTACCAGTCAAACCTGGGTGACCCATATAAACAGCGGCATCGATTTCATCATCGTTTAAAAATTCGGATTCGATGACTGTTGGGACGTTTAATAAAATAATAACTTTTTGGAAGTTATCTTCGAGCATTTCGATACAAGCGATTTCGTTGGATTTTAAACGTAATTCGCTGATATTCATATCTTCGTCTTCAGAACCACGTCTGGTGACGCAGAAGATCGCGGTGTTAGAGAATTCTAACGCGTCTTCTAATAATGTTTTACCACCTAATTCATCAAATGGTGTTTCGTAAGCGCTGACTGGAGGTTCATAGTCGTATGGCGCTTTACTGGAAACGATTTCAGGGTAGTTATATTTGTTGAAACCACATTGAATATCGTAATTAGATGGAGCAACAGAAATTGTTCTTCTATTACTGGAATAATAGTTTTTAATCATGTTGAAGATGTTTTCGTTGATTTCGAAACCTTCTTCTTTCATAGCGACTTCGAGTTTCTTTGCAACACGTGGGAAGGCATCGACACGACCGTCGGTTTGGAAGGAACCAGAACCACCATTACCGTAGAATAAACCGAAAGCACATGAACCAAAGATGTTGACTTTCTTGTTTTCTTCCAAGTTGAGTGGGAGGGCATTCTTTCTATTCTTTAAAAGAACGATACCTTCTTCTTCAATCGAAACGACATTCCTTTCGGCTTCAGCAGCAGCTTCTCTAGATGCTTCTGTGTCGATGATGTCGACATGGCTACCACTTGCAGTAGTCATAAGAATATCCCATAAAGTGTAAAGAACTGGGGTTGCCACTAATGCGACGACAGTTACGAAGCTGACCACTGGAATGTACCAAGGTCTGATTCTACGCCAAGAAATGACGTTTTTAACTGGTTTGCTCGCTGAAGCAACGATTGCTTTCTTTTCTCCTTTGTTGCCTTTTGCGGCTCTGTATTGGGCTAATGATTCTTTGTCGCCTTCTTTGAATTGGAAACGACCAAAGACCCAATTGAGGAGGAAGTAGATGCCACCAAACACGACAATCGCGATGGCGATGACGATCCAATCTAGCCACCATTCAAAGGAAGAAAGAGAATAGCCATTAAACAATTCTTTATCCCATAGGGACTCTAAAATGAATAAGTTAGACATAAAATCTCCTTTTCTATAGTTGTTTTCACGCTAAAGCACAATAAGAGTGTCGATTGTCACTAATAATTATGTTTAACGTTTACGCTATAAGTATAACAATTATTAGATTACGCGCAATTAAAAAGCACAAAATAATCTATAAAGTTTAAAAAGATAAACAAAAAAAATCACAGGCCGGGAAGAACCTGTGATTATAAAAGCTAGCTAGGCTTTTTGCGAAAGGAGTCTTATCGGAAACACTATTATCCGATTAAAACGGTGTGTTCTTTTTCGATTTCTTTCTCATCGCGTTTCTTAATGGAAATGGTTAAGACACCACTATCAAGTTTTGCAGAAATATCTTCAAGTTTCACTGTGTCACCAACATAGTATGAACGAGACCATTCGCCATAGCTTCTTTCTCTAACGATGTAGTCTTCGTCATTTTCATCTTCCTTATTTAAGGATGCAGCGACTTTAAGATAACCGTTCTCTAAAGTGATCTTGGTATCTTCTTTTTTAACTTCAGGTAACTCAATAAATAATTGATAATTATCCTTGTTTTCTTTGATGTCAGTTTTCATCATATGTGATACGGAACAGTTGTTTGCTCTAAGGAAAAATCTGTCGAAAAATGGATCATAATTAGTAATATAATTTCTCATAATTTCAACCTCCTATATTACCTCTTTTAGCACTCAACCTCTTTGACTGCTAACACCATTATTATAACTAAAATTAGCACTCTGTCAATAGGACTGCTAATAATTTTTTAAACTTTTTTATTTAGATTAATTTATTAATCTAATTTTTTTAATATTTCTTCTAATTCTGGGGGCAAATTACAGGAAAATTCCCTATTTTTTAGATAATTTAATGGCCCTTTTATATCTAAGAATTTGAGTTTATAGGCGTGTAAAAATTGATTTTCAAAGTCAAATTC
>Ga0247611_10009611_pt1 | contig 11582 bp, 15 predicted proteins | sample 177DNAGHGhighgp2_FD_192422 | JGI IMG/M metagenome (GOLD analysis project Ga0247611, IMG submission 192422) | Sheep rumen microbial communities from Palmerston North, Manawatu-Wanganui, New Zealand - 1770 DNA GHGhigh gp2 | ecosystem: Host-associated > Mammals > Digestive system > Stomach > Rumen... | reverse complement strand
GGTGCTGGTCCGAGGATTGCGCCAGGTGCATATCTATAACAAGTTGCACAGTAATATATAATTTCTTTCGCTTCTTCCAAAGTTGGTAAATCTTCGAGATAACCATCTAGGTATGAATTATACATACCACCAATTTCATAGTTGAAAGCTGCTCTGATGTTTTTCGCTGCAATCTTTTCATGTCCTGTCATAATAAATTCTCTCCTTTCTTATCTTATAATTAATTATATCAAAATTTTAAAAAATTTTCAAATTAAAAAGAAGAGATGGTCATTCCATCTCTTCCTTTATCCCATAATTCATTTCTTCTATTTTTCTTTTATCACTAATGGGTGGATTGTAATGATTACCCCATCTATTTCTATTGTTAGTTTTTGTAGAACATATCGGACAACTACAATGAATTTTATTTTTACTATACTGATGAAGATTATCATACCATTCCCATGTAGAATCTGAAGAGGAATATACTTCATGCACGATTTTTCGCTTACGAGTAGCCTTTTTAAAATCAGTTTTGCGTCTTTTAAAACGCTTTTTATCTTTTTCTAAAAAGTCTTTGATTTCTTTTTCTCCAAGATATTCTTCACATTCCATATCAATGGCATCATTCTCATCAAAAGCTATCATAAAACCTCCACCTGAATATTACGCAGAACATAATCAATTACAGTTTCATAAAACTCATCTTCGCTCATATCACCCTGGTCAAATTCGGTTACGATTTCATCGTTATCTAAGATAATTTTTACTTCTCTATATTTCTCTTCCATCGTATTCTCCTTTCTTTAATGGACAATATTCTGTATTCATTAAATGACTCATAGTATAAATTCCAGCTCCTGGCATATTAGAAGTGTGCCTATAACAATCTATATAATCACACTCATCACTATTACCACACCAGCATATATCATCTTCAATCCAAGACTGCCAATTTTTATTACGAGGTCTATCCTTTTCAGTTAGATAAGTACCAGTTCTAAAGTTAGTTCTTTGTACTCCTCGTGTCTTCTTTAAAAGGTCTGTACATTTTATTGTTCCAATTGTTTCTTTCTTTCCTTTCATTTTATTCTCCTATTCATACAGCGCCGCAAGTAACTGACTATCTAATTCCATTACTAATTCTGGATTATGATTACAAAAATTTACTGCATCTGTTGTAGCTTCTTGCTCCACTGGACAAGTAAAATATTTCATAAAAGCTTCTTCTGTTTCTTCAGCCTGCATGTAGAGTACTTCTTTGATAATATCGCTTGCGATAATATCAATGTCATCAATGAAGTCTAACGTATTATGATGACCAAGCTCATGAAGAAAAGCTAATGTTTCTACACTTATGTTGACTTTGAGTCCTAAGTCTCTTTCGCAATATTCTACAAAAACCTCATCAGCCTTTGCATCAGCTAGACCGCCAAGTACAATTTGTCCCGTAGCAAGATAGTAACTATCTGATAGTTCGATGTATTGGGCAATGACATTACTGTAGCCTTGTGATTGTAAAAAATCGTTTAATACTTTTGAAACTCTTTCTTCTTTTGTCATAACAAATCTTTCCTTTCTTTATTCTATAATTTATTATAACAAAATTTTAAAAATTTTTCAAATTTATAATCCACTTATAAACTCAGCTATATTTCTTAATATTCTATAAGATATAAATGATTCTGTTTCATGTGATTGTCTAAAGCTACCCCAATTCGCAGCAGTCCAATCTGATTGTTCCGTTTCTCCACCCAAAGAAATTGTTACGGTTACAAAACTAGATGGATTACTCATAGCATTTTGTATACTATTATATATTCCCTCTAAATAAGTAGATAAAGGTATGTATATACCACTAACATTTAATAAATTTACAACATTTGGCCCAGGCTTAGAACCACTGACTTGTATTTCCAAATGGTCAAATAAAAAATATCCTATTAAGGTTTGTAATTCAGTTCTGACCTCTCCATTTACTGGACCCTGAACCATTTGTGGGCCACAGTTTGCTAAATAATTAATAAGCTCTGGTATTTGTCCAACTCCAAATTGACTTAACATCATTCCTGCAGTTTCTAAATTCATTTTTTCTTGAGTATTAATTCCACCAAAACCAGCTTTAATACTATAATTCTTATCACTTATCATAATAACATGTTTAATATTATCTTCCAATTTTTTTAAATAATTACTCATAGCATCTATATTCTGCATTCTAACAGAATCAAAACCATCATTAATATATTGTAAGTAATCATCTGGATTTATTGTTCCTCTACCAACAAAAAGCATAGTATCAGCTTTCATTTGATTCATTTGCCCAGTATGGACTCCTGTTATTTTAAGTCCACTATTAGCTATATTAGTATTACCTATCTCTGCAGCTACTACAGAAGTAATCAATTCTAAAATATTACCACCAAAATTAGCATCTACTTGCGCACCATCATACTTTTTTTTATCTAATTTAATTTTATATCTTCTGTCTTGTCTATTCGTCATTTCTTTTAAACTTTCTACGTCTAGGCCAAATAAATGACCATAATTTTCAAAGGCACCATCTCTTTGTAATTTTTGAATTGTTTGAATCATATCACTAACGGCTTGTATTTCTTTTTCATTTTCTCTAATAGCAGCTTTACCTTTGTTACTATTTCCAAATTTTCCACGAATTGCATTAGTATCTTTATTAATATAATCTTGAACTTGTTTATAAGTTAATTGTAAAGCTTCTCCAATAATATTATTAATTAAACTATTAATTTGACTAGGACTCATTTTTACTATATCTTGTTTAAGATATTGTTTTAAATAAGTTTTTAAAGTCTTTTTTAAATAAGTGCCAAAATATCGAGATACATCTCTATACATTTGTTCTTTTCTCATATCTTTTCCAGAATTTGCAATGCTTTTCATATATTGTAATCCTCTTTCAAAAGTTTGTCGAGAATTAAAAATCTCATTCATTTTACGAAAAACATTGCTTGCATTAGGATTCTCTAAATTAATACCAGTATCTCTTAAAAAAGCTAACTCTGCAGCTCTGGCTGCATTTATTAAAGTTTGTAAATTAGCCAAAGCCTTATTTGTTACAGAAACTCTTTTACTTCCATATAAACCCGGATATAAAGTATTTGCATAAGATGCGCCAGCTATATCGTGACCTACAGTTAAAAATTTAGTTGTGTACGCATAATAACCTGGTTTTCCATGTGGATAAAAACTTCCCATATTTTCCTCCAAAAAAAGAGGGCGAATCCTACCGACCGCCCAAGAGATATATATAAAAGTCACTTCTATTAACGAAGGACTTGAATTTTATTGTTAATTATAAGTAAAAAAAATATTCTTTAACTATAAAAAATTAATGCTAAGCAAAGACGCCTTTCCAATGGACCGGCGACTTAGCTTTGTTAGACTTATATATTACTCAACCCATAGTGAGCAAATTTTAAAGTTCATGCTGCCACAGAATCCTACGAACTCTGCGGCAGCTCTATTGAAAGGAGGTGTACATGAACAGTATTTACTAATTATGGTTAGATCGACGGATTTCTACCGTATCTCCCTCAACCCTCAGAGGGCGGCTTTGACATAATATATATAGTTTGCAACCTATACATACTACTCAATTACTTCTACTCATCCTCTATAATTACTGTATGCATCCACTAACTATAGGAAATAATTGATTAAGCTACAATCTATGGCGCCTCCACTAGGGCTCGAACCTAGGACCTAACGGTTAACAGCCGTTTGCTCTACCAACTGAGCTATAGAGGCATATAACGGCATATTTTCCCCATATGCCAGAAGGGTCTCCTTATCGCTGTAGACTGCGCCGCTGATTTGCCCTCAGCAGTAAGAGCATTGGCTACGGCGGCTGGACTCGAACCAGCGAAATAACGGAATCAAAATCCGTCGTGTTACCACTTCACCACGCCGCAAAGATAAAGAGTGACGAGAGTAGTGCTACTCAGTAGAGCTACATTCGCTCCCGCGCACTCAGCGAATTAATGACTTAGGTAAATTAGCACCCCATAAGGGCTCGAACCTTAATCTGCCTCATTTCTGCGGCCATGTTGCCTATTACACTACCGGGCACTTATTGTTTACCATATCATTAACTTTTAAAAGGTTGAGGTTTTTAACGAGGTCTCAACTGCGCGTCGACTGCACACCTCAATTAACTTTTAATTCTATAACTTCAAGCTCATTCTACGGGTCTCTTCTCTATCTTCCCGAAATTAGCTAAGGGTCATGACTCCCTCGTTGATATTGTTGTATCGCCCCCGTTCACTTCGGAGGGGTGACCTGTTGCTCCAGGCGGCTATCTCATAGGCATTGTTCTAGAGCTACCTATGTGGAATTGTTATAGAATATAATTCTTACTTTTATACTTCAGCTTGCTATTATAAACTCGCTATGAGAGGTTGTAAGAATTTTTATTGCGAGTAAGTTCTGACTCTGCCTGGCTCGCACAGACACACCCTTAATGTTTAGCCGTCAGATTCAACTGATTTAATTGTTTTCCTCTTTTATCCCCTTATAAAGGTTCATGGCAAGGTCGCAGTTTACTCTACGACTTTCCTTTATGGTGGCGGAGATGGGATTCGAACCCATGACTTCAAGGTTATGAGCCTTGATTGCTACCTCTGCATCACTCCGCATCGTTCATGAGATTTACTTTGCCTCTTTATATAGCGTTTGCCACTAAGCCACATATCACAATGCCCAAAGGGACCTACGAGTGCCGGTGGTAGTTTAATCTCAAAATCCATGATAACGCTTTGACTATTTAGTCTTTAATAAGATTTTTTAGAAAATAAATACGAGTGCCTATAGGCCTATGATTTATTTCCTCTTTCATCTTACATATATATTATAGCAATAATTTATAATTTTTTCAAATTTTATTTTGTTACTATAATATATAATACACTCCAGCCACGGTTAAAGGGACGTGTCATCCCTGTCTGTTCTCGTACAGTTCTGACGTAGACCTTTACAATGTCTAACTCGACAACAGCCCTTTACTCCCCTTCTGTTGCTCGGCGGCTAAATTTTATCAGCTTAGTCCGTTTTGTAGCAAAGGATACGGACACCTTTTTTTGGAGGAAGGTGTGGGATTCGAACCCACGAAGGACGCGACTAACGCCCTTAGCGGTTTTCAAGACCGCCGCAATCAACCAGACTCTGCCAACCTTCCATATGGCGGAAGAGAGAGGATTCGAACCTCCGAGGGGCTTGCACCCCTAACGCCTTGCTTTAGACATTCTTAAATTTGTTTAAGAACCTCCTCCACAATATAATCTTCTGCTTTAGCGCAACGTGAACAACCATTTTTAGGTGTTCCAAACCACAAAGTTTTTTCAGATGAACAATGTTCTACTGGAATTAAATAACATTTTTCATTCCAATATGTCGCGAAATAATCTATTTCTTTTTTAGAATATTTATATTCTTTTCCATTAGAAGTAGATTTACACTTAAATAAAATTGCCGTTTGTTCATTATTCTTCCAATGAGATGTTTTAACCTGAACACGAATTAATGTACCATTTATATCCCAAATTTGATCATATCTATCTTTATCACCAAAAGGAATTGAAACTGAATAACCCAATTCTGTTACATAAGTTAAAACTTTTAATTCTGTAATTTTTCCTTTTAAATTTGTATTCATAAATAATTACAAATTTAAGTTGTCTAAAGCAGGGCGCCGCAATCAACCAAGCTCTGCCACTCTTCCGTGGTCGCGGCTCCTGGTAACGCTCCAGGCGAGTCTAAGACAGAGGATTTACAGTCCTCTCCACCTCTTTAATGGGATACGCCGCGATAAATATAATTCTATAACTCTTACTATTCTAGAAAAGTATCCTCGTCTGGAGTACCAAATCCAGCTTCTTCAAGAGTGCTACAATAATCTACAAAAGGACAATCTGAACAATTACGCCATTCGTCATTCATTATACAAGCTTGATGAAGTAACTCCATAGCTTCTTTCATTTTAGTAATAAATTCCATTTACGACTCCTTTAAAATTAATTGGTCCGAGTAGCAAGATTTGAACTTGCGGCCTTCCCGTCCAGGAAAATTTTAGATTACCTTTAAAACCTCCTCTATTTTATAATTATCCGCAATATGAATACCCTGTTTTTGTCCTGAGTTTGGATATTCATATCGCCACGTAAAAATCGTACCAGTAGCTTCTTCTATTGAAACTAAATATCCTTGCCCTTGAAACCAAGTATAAAAATAATCTACTTCATTTGCGTTATATTTGTAATGAGTTGTTTTTTTTGTATTTGTAGTTTGACGGGTAATACTAATATAAAAAGCTACATTTTTTTGCACAGTTTTTTTAGACCATGCTGATGTTTTACATTGAATACGAATAAATCTATCTCCTAAATCAGCTACTATATCATATTTAGAACTATCATCAACTGGAGTTAAAGTTCGTATTCCACAATTCGTCAAATCTAAAATACAATGTAATTCTGTAGATAAACCTTTTTGTTGAGTTATATCCATTTTAATTTTAGGTAAAAATCGCTTTTCCCAAGCGGGACGCTCTACCAAACTGAGCTATACTCGGATAAAAGCCTTAGGTCGGCTAACCGCACATCCGTTTATCCACTTATTTGCTATCGTGCTTGGTGGAATTAGCGAGAGTCGAACTCGCGACCTCCTGCTTGCAAGGCAGGCGCTCTCCCAACTGAGCTATAACCCCATAGTACTACCCGAGGGACTCGTCGTAACACCAAACCTCCCTCAGTTGCAGAACCTCACTGCCATGATAAGAACCTCCCGCAGTGACCACAATAGCGTCCGCTGCTGGTGTGCATATGGTACCCGTGAGAGGATTCGAACCCCCAAATTTCTGATCCTAAGTCAGACGCCTATGCCAAATTCGGCTACACGGGCATATGGTACTCCCTCATAGAGTTGAACTATGTGTACACGCTTATAAGGCGCGCCCTCAAAACCGTCGAGGACAAGGAGTATATGGTGCGCCATCCGAGGTTCGAACTCGGGACTCCGGCATTAAAAGTGCCGTACTCTTCCAACTGAGTTAATGGCGCCCAGCTGGAGTGCGACCAGGGTGGTATGTCGAAGTCGTAACCGCGACCCACTAGACCATCGCACAGGCTGCCGTTGCAACCCTACTCTGCGGCATTTGACACATCAGCTTGCTATATAAGCTGCTACGAGAGGTGTGCCGGGTTCTGTTTGGCGGTCTATAAGGGAGTCGAACCCTTCTCTCCTGATAGACAGTCAGGAATAATCACCGATATACGAATAGACCATATTCTGGTTTTTGCCAACACAGGATTTATACACCAGAAACCACAATTTATCGCAAGTTGGCAACGCTTTGCCTTTTCGCTAGCTGGGTTACATTTATGGCAAAGAACCCATTAATATGGTAGTCCTGGGGAGAGTCGAACTCCTCGTTACGTGGATGAAAACCACGTGTCCTATCCGTTAGACTACAGGACCATATACGGTATTTATATTGCGGCTTACCCGCTTCCGCCCGCTCACGCTATTATTTAACGTCGCTCAGCGCCAGCTATTTAACGACAATAATCGCCCTAATTTCTTTCTTGATGAACACGCGGGCCGCCAAATATCAAATGGTGCGGCTGGAGGGATTCGAACCCTCACGACTTCACAGCCAAGGGATTTTAAGTCCCTCGTGTCTGCCAGTTCCACCACAACCGCATAAAATTGGAGTGATATACGAGACTTGAACTCGTGCCAACTGCTTGGAAGGCAGGTATGCTACCGTTACACCAATATCACACATGGAGCCTACAGAGAGAATCGAACTCCCAACCTACTGATTACAAATCAGTTGCGCTACCAATTGCGCCATGTAGGCATAAAACCAATTCTACCCTACTTACATTCGGACTCCTAAGGCATCGAACCTTATAAAGCGTCCACTGCGGCGCCCTAATATAATTCGGGATAGAATCAGTTATTAAGGGTAGCCGAGTAGCCACTACACTCCAGAACCCTTCGGACAGGTTCTCTCTTTATGGGCATCCGCTGTTTTCCGTTCCCTTATAATTAATGTATTCAAGCCTTCTCCCAACAAATACATTATGCTCTCTACCGTGTGATATTTCTAGCCTCACACCGCGGCTTTGGCAAGAAAGAGCGTCCCATACAGGCACCTATACGTACTCGGCGCCCGCGCTATCAAAGTTGCAAACTTCGTAGGCACAGTCTATATTACTGCTTTCACCTTTTGGTTTAGTCTTTTAGATTCCCTACTACTACGATGGTTGTCCAATTTATTCCTTACTTGAAAAATTGCATCATCACCAGCAAAACGTCAACCATTCTCACTTTTCATACAAAGGTATTAATGGAATTAAATACAACTTATTTTTATAGATTCCTCTTAGGCAGTTGCCAAACCTACCAACTTATGGCATGGGCGCCGTATCAATCTTTTGCAGAATAAACTTTATCTAATTCTTCTTCATATTCCCATTGTGACATAAATACCACTTCATTACGATTGGCAAATCCACTTTCACACCATTCCCAATTTACAATCAGTAAATCTTCCTCGTATGAAAGCATTACCACACTTCCTTCTTCAAGTAACATTTCTGCTACTGTCATTCCATTAAAATGGTCTTTAAAAGCAATTTCATTCTTATACATTTTTCCTTTTCCTTCATTCTATATATATTATATATAAAATTTTTTATTTTTTCAAATTACTTTTCTTTCTCTTCCATCCAATATTCATTAAATTCATATGGATAGGTCTTAGTATAAGTCTTCACACAGCCGCACTCGCTACATTGATGTGGATACTGAAGTGGATATGACATCAGCGCCATATTACCAATCGGCCGCATATATCCCTTACCACATTCATTGCATATCATATCAACAATATAAGCTTTAACTTCATGTTTTATCTCGCCCATAGTAAACTCCTAATAAAAAGGAGAGGTAATGACCTCTCCTACTTCTGCTTCAAGTTTCTTATCTTTCTTTCTATTTTTTTAACTACGCCTGGAGAGTCGCTATTTTTACCATTACTTTTAAGTTTATGAAGTCGATTTTCCAAAGCTAATATTTTATCATTATTATCCATTTGTTACCTTTCTTAAAACATTAAATCATATATAAAATCAAACACCGAATTATTATCTGATTTAGTTGTTATCGTATAACCATCTTCATCAATATCTATTTTAATTCCTGCAAGTTCAAAGTATCTTTCACAAGCTGCAACCGCTTCTTCATATGCTTTGTTTAAAGCTTTTTCATGTTCTTTTTTAGCTTTCTCTTCTTCTTCTTTTTTTCTTAAAAAGTTTTTCTCGTCCTCAAGACATTCTTTTACACTATTGTATTGTTTTCCTGTTAATTCACTTGAAATAATCATTTCCGATTAACGCTCCTTTTTTTAAAATAAAATAGCAGAAGGCAGGACTCGAACCTGCTGTAGTACCATACGTAAGAGAATCGAACTCTATACAATATCCTTTATATCTTCCGCATATATGACGGGAATATATCTGTGGTCCCGCCACCATTTTTAAATATTTATGAACAATAAAGAGCTTTCACCCTACTTCAAGCTATCTTCAAGTATATTCAGCCAATAGGGAGATATGTCCGAAGACCAAAGAGCGACTTTGACCTAACATACCCCAGACGTTTACGCCCATCGTCCTATGGAGGATTGATTACCTACCAACTTTCACACACCTTACGGTTAATCAAGAATCTTTTAAAATTATTATCTGTTTTATAATTTTCTTGATACTTACTCCATCGTCATGCCTTGTGCTACTAGTACGCGACATGCAAGTCTTATACACGAATTTCTTCGCTTCACGGCAAAAATCTTATTGGTATTTCGTAGGTTTACATTCAGCACCACCTGTTAATGCCTAACTCCGATTCAGCAGAAGCTCTTAACAACTGCTTCTATTATGACCCGACTCACACTCTGCTTTTACTTGCGATAACCGAAGCGCTACGACTTAGGTTTGGGCTTTCAACCTCTCCAACGACGAGTTCACACTCGGCGCCACAGTGACTATCCACAGGTATCCCTGCTTCGTTGTCCTGACCTATTCATCGCACCTCAGCTTACTGGTTCAGTAATTCTTCACTGAGTTCTTATTATTCAATTCAAAATAGCTTTTGGTCAGCTAACCACACATCCTTACCGTTGTAACACAGCACATTTGTTCGCCTGGCTCTGTAAGTTTAGTTCAATGGGTATCCCCGTAGAGAATCGCCTTCTATCCAACACCGCCACGTGGAGGCACTTACATGGTGTCGCTTATTTAATGCTGGGCGGCGGCTGAAAGGAAAGATTTTTTGGAACCCGCCGCCCTATCAGAAAATTTCTTTTCTCACTTTTGTAATTATATTATAGCAGAAATTTTTATTTTCGTCAAATTTTCAGAATGTAATTTTGAGAAAAAATGAGGTAAGGATTTGCACCCTACATGATTTGGATTTCGTGACAAAGTCAGCTGTGCACCGCTGCCCAAACCTTCACGCAACAGCGTCTACCTATTCCGCCACTCATTTTTTTATTTCTTTCTCAACCTTACATTTATATTATATAGGAATTTTTAAATTATTTCAAATTTTCATTTTCACTATCATATCCATAATTTAATGTTACATCACCTTCAGTAAGGGTTATGTTCTTAAGAACAGAATTTCTTTTCGCTTCAGCAATTATTTCCAAAGAATCAGCAATACGTTCAAAAGTAATCTTCATATCTGCTAACCAATCATATACATATTTATCCATTATTTGCTTGTTCTCCATTCATTTGATTTTTCTCCATAGGGGTATTTAAGTTCTGTCCAACAAGTAGGACAACCTTTCCATACACCCCATGGTTTAGGCATAATATAGACATGATTACATTTAGGACATCGCAAACGATAACAGTTATAATATCTGTATTGATTCATTTTAATCCAATAATCTTTTGTTTTCATTTTACCGCCTTTCACAAATAATAAAAATAATTGTAATAAGAATAATTAGTACTAAACTTGCCCATAATGGAATTAATACAATCCACCACGACCATGTAATAACACCTACTAATTTTAATATTATAAAAATAACTAATATTACGTCTAAAATACCTACTCCTGTTGCATTATTTGTATTCATATCTATTCCTCACTTTATTTGTTCAATCGTACAATCCTGCGCGGCTTTATCCAATCTAATTGATAAAAGCTTCGGATGACGGAAACCCCAGCCACCTTGTTGATTTTCAGTAATTTCCATACAACTAATTTCTGCAACAGCTCCAACATAGTCTTTCCAATTCTCTTTCATTTCATCGGTTACACCGCTTAGGTCACCTACGTGGATAAGATTATTTTTATCATATAAGCCAAGCTTTAAAGAACCAGCCCAACCGTAGAACCAATTTTTCGTTACTGGAATGATTGTCGCGCCCTCTGCATAGGCTGTATAGATATTTTGGTGGGTCTTTTCTAAAAAATCTTTTGCAAGTATTTTTTCATTGGTAGATTCATTAAACCAATATTCCCATATTTCAGGTTCTTTACCT
>Ga0247611_10009610_pt1 | contig 11583 bp, 8 predicted proteins | sample 177DNAGHGhighgp2_FD_192422 | JGI IMG/M metagenome (GOLD analysis project Ga0247611, IMG submission 192422) | Sheep rumen microbial communities from Palmerston North, Manawatu-Wanganui, New Zealand - 1770 DNA GHGhigh gp2 | ecosystem: Host-associated > Mammals > Digestive system > Stomach > Rumen ... | reverse complement strand
CGCGCTGTATGTAAGGGTTTTCCTTGTATGTCTTGCCCTGCATGCGCTCCCATACGTCGTCAGGTATCGGCTCGGCTGCAAAACACTTGTCAATGCCTCCGTATGCCTGTATTGCCTCATTGCTTACGGTCGTGCCGGCTGTCCACTTCTGCAGTGGAGTCGGGTCTGCGCTGGCGGTGGTTGACAGCATACTGCGCTTCATCTTTAGTATGCGGCGTACGCTCGCATTGATTCTCTCTTCGCTTATCTCACCAGTATATACGGCTTTTACCACTGCGTCAAACGCCTCGCGGAAGTCCATAGGGTTGAGAATGATATCGAGTCCGGCCTTGATGCCGAGTTTTACAGTCTCGGTGTTGTCCTCATATTGTTTGGTGATGGTACCCATCTCCATTGCGTCGGCAATGATTACGTTCTCATAGCCTATCTCCTCGCGCAGCTTGTCCTGTAGTATGACGCTTGACAGTGTGGCAGGTATGTCGGAGTCTGTCACGTTTGGCGCGGCTATATGGGCGGTCATAATCAGCTGGCAACCCCAACTGATGCCAGCCTTGAAGGGTATCATCTCGCAGTCGCGTATCTCCTCCCAAGTCTTCAGCGTCTGTGCATATCCGTAGTGAGTGTCGGCCTTAGTGTCACCATGTCCAGGGAAGTGCTTGATACAACCTATTACGCCAGCATCTTTCAGTCCCTGCAGATAGCTCACTACCATTGGTGCTGCTACGTAAGGCTCATCGCTGAAGGCGCGCTTGCCGATAACTACGTTCTCAGGGTTGGTATTAACGTCTGCCACAGGGGCAAAGTCCACGTCAAAGCCATATTTTTTCAGGTATGTGCCTATGGTGTTGGCGGCAGTGTATGCTTTCTCTGGGTCGCCAGTGATGCCGATGTCTCCCATAGGACCAACGTTGTCAATGTTGAAGTTCGTGTTGTTCGCTATGCGTGCCACACGACCGCCTTCCTCGTCAATGCAGAGCAAAGGCTGGCCTTTCAGTTGGTGTAGCTGACTGGTGAACTGCAGCAGCTGTGCCTCGTTGTCGATATTGTGGGCATAGAGTATGATGCCTCCCACGGGATATTGTGCGTTTACGCTCCTCATGTTGTCGTTCACCTCCTGCATTTTCAGTTCAGCATATACCTTGCCTTCAGCGTCAGGGTCGAGCGACTCAGGGCGTACGTAGAACATCTGTCCTACCTTCTCGCGCAAGGTCATATTCCGCATTACAGCCTCTATTTCATCTGACGGCGATGTGGTAATGTCATCATCGTCAGAACAGGCAGTGAACAGACTGGTGCCGCAGATAAGGATGGCGGCATACATCCATAGTTTCATCTTAATCATTGTGCTTGTTTTGTTTTTCATGTGTGTCTTGGTATGCATAAACTGTGCAAAAGTACTCAAAAAAAAGCAAACAGACAAGAAAATTACCCTTTGCTTAATAAATATAAGGTGAAACAAAAGAAAAATTGGAACGCTGTGAGGTTGTTTTGTGTTATATAGGCAAAGAAAAAAACTCCATAATCCCCAAACCTTTGGTCTTATCAGATTTTTTCCTTAACTTTGCAGAAGAGTAATAATGTGAATATAATAATTATTAACCCTTTAATACCTTATATAATAAGAAACAGATAGTAAGATAGAAACTTTGTGCAGATGCACGCCGAGGACTTAATCCTCTTGATTATCAATAAAGGTGGGGCAGTTTCCCACTGTAACAAGAATTATTAACCCTGGCGTTGCTGCTCACGGCTTAACATATAATATACATGGACTAACAGTCCTTGTTCTCGACCAAAGAAACCGCCAATTTCAAACTAATGAGAACAAGCGATTACAGTTTCACGTACCTTCATAGGGCGTGAATTGCTGACGCTTTTCTATTAGTACGGTGCTTGGCGGTACCCTTTGGTCGGAAAAGCTATAAAGCAGTTCCGCCTTTTTTTTATACAATTATGAAGAAACATTTACTTACACTATTATTTGTTGTCGCTTGTGTGGTAAACTCCTTGGCTGGTGGTAATGCCTCTGTGTTAGAAACAGATAAACTAACTTTGGAAGGATATCGTGCTCGTGGGTTTATGACAGTACTTACAGCTGATGGGTCAAATTCTCTCTGGTCACCTTGCTTTATTTCGGATGATGAGGAAAACAAAATATATAGAATAAAAGGTGTTAATGAAAATGGTATAGTTGATATCGCTGAAATAAAATACGACACCGATCATTTTCAACTATTAGAAATCAGTCAAGAAGAAAATCCAGATGATTTTTCGGGAGGTATTTGCATCGGACCAAAACTTGACTGGTTGAATTCTTGGGTTTTGGATGAAAAAATAGACGTGGACTTTAATTATCTTTTTTCTTTCCATTCTTATAATGGTGATGTAAACCATTTGTATCAATTAGTAAACGAAAGGGGTGATGTAATATATACATTCCCCCAAGAAGTGAATAAGGTCTTTTATAGTAAAGACTTGTTTTATATAAGTTACACATGTAGTAATACTACAGGTGAATATCCGAACGTAAACTATAACTATACTTCTGAGGTCATTAACCTGGCATCTTTGTTGAAAGATTATTCCACCAGGGTCGCGAACGCAAAGGCTGATGCGGTAAACTCAAAGTCAACAAAGACATATAACATCCAAGGCATGGAGGTGGATGAGGATGCCAAAGGAATCATAATAGAAAGCGGAGCGAAATATATCAAGGAGTAATACGTCGTTTGAAATTCAAACAATTACAAGGTCAAAAAACAAAGAGTCCCATGTGTCATAATGATACATGGGACTCATTTGTGTTATTGATTAAGGATTTTATTGTAATAAACCTTATACCTTAATCCTTTCAACTTTCTTCCTAAATTACTTTCTGTAGTCAGCAAGATCCTCTGAGGTGGCTGACATTACGAAGTCATAGTGCTTCTCCACCTCTGCTGCAACGTAGCGGGTATAGACACGTGCAGACTTGGCAAAGAGCTCAGGAGCCTTTGAGGCGTCGCCGATGAGTTGGAGAGCCATGATGCAGTCGCCTGCCATCTCGTAGAGGTGACGGATGGCGAAGTCCTTGAACTCGTCGTCCTTCTTCTCGTTGACGTAAGCCACAGCCTCGTTGTACCTCTCTGCCATCTTTGCCACACGCTCCTTCAATGGCTGGAACTCTGCAGCACACCAGTCGGCACTGCCAGCCTCCTTAGGTGCCTGACCGCTCTCAAGCATATCAGCGATGACCTGACCGTAGAAGCCGTTTGTGATGTAACGGCCAGCGGCAACAGTCTGCAGCTGAGTGGTACCCTCGTAGATGGTAAGGATACGAGCGTCACGATACAGACGCTGGCAGGCATACTCCAGCATGAAGCCTGAACCGCCGTGAATCTGTATGCCGTCGTATGCGTTAAGGTTTGCATACTCAGATGTCATACCCTTGGCGATAGGAGTGAATGCATCGGCAAGCTTAGAGTACGTCTTGCACTCTGCGCGCTCCTCAGCAGTCAGCTTCTCGCCCTGCTCCTTGCGCTCGCGTTCAATGTCCTCAAGGGTTTTATATACGTCAACGTAGCGTGCCGTAGTATAGTAGAGTGTACGACCAGCGTCAAGACGTGCCTTCATGATGGCGAGCATGTCATATACTGCAGGGAAGTTGATGATAGCCTTGCCGAACTGCTTACGGTCCTTGGCGTATGCCAGAGCCTCGTTGTATGCCATCTGCGACGTACCCGTTGACTGTCCGGCGATGCCGAGACGGGCACCGTTCATCAGTCCCATGACGTACTTGATGAGTCCGAGTTTGCGAGAGCCGCACAACTCAGCCTTAGCGTTCTTATATACCAGCTCACAGGTAGGAGAACCGTGAATACCGAGCTTGTTCTCAATACGGCGCACGTCAACGCCGCCGTCGCGCTTGTCGTAGATGAACATAGACAGTCCGCGACCGTCATGTGTACCCTCCTCAGAGCGTGCCAGTACGAGGTGTATGTCAGAGTCACCGTTGGTGATGAAACGCTTGCAGCCGTTCAGGCGCCAGCAGTTGTTGGCCTCATCGAAGGTAGCCTTGAGCATAACCGACTGCAGGTCAGAACCTGCGTCAGGTTCAGTAAGGTCCATAGACATGGTCTCGCCGTTGCAGACGCGTGGTACGAAGCGCTTGCGCTGGTCCTCATCGCCAAACTCATAGAGCGTCTCGATGCAGTCCTGCAAAGACCAGATGTTCTCAAAGCCAGTATCGGCAGCGGCAATCATCTCGTTGATGGCAGAGTAGATAGCCATAGGGAAGTTGAGACCGCCGTACCTGCGTGGCATGGTAACGCCGTTAAGTCCGGCCTTCACCGTAGCGTCGAGGTTCTCGTAGGTCTTTGACGCATAGATCATACGACCGTTCTCACAGCGAGGTCCCTCTGCGTCAACGCTCTCAGCGTTAGGTGCTATGATGTTGGCACATACGTCGCCAGCAAGTTCAAGCACGCGCTCATAGCTGTCGATGGCATCCTCAAAGTTAGCTGGTGCGTAGTCATACTTATCTGCGTCGGCGTAGTTACGCTCACGCAGCTCCACTATTCTCTTGAGCAGTGGATGACTGAGAAAATATTTTATCTCAGGATTATCTGTATAGAAATTAGCCATTTTTTTAGGAGTTAAGGAGTTAAGGAGTTAAGGAGTTAAGACATTTGTTTACCAGCCGAAAAATTAACTACACCTTTGGTATAACCATTAAGAAGCTTACTTGTTTCTTCTAAAAGGTCATTCAGAATCTTATAGTTGTCTTCGTCTATATAACCTAAGTCTTTCGCAAGTATAATGTAGTAACGGCATTCTTCCAAACTTCCCTGTGAATAATTCAGAAAACGGAGTTTCTCGTTTTGTGACAGTCTTTTGTAACCTTCAGCAATATTGGCGGGTATAGATACCGCTGCACGTGTAAACTGAGAAACCAGTCCAAACTTCTCAAAGTCAGGAAAATCAGCACAACACTTATATACTGTCAGTACAAAAGCATGAGCTTTCTGCCATGCGATTATGTTTGTAAAGCTAAAGTTACTCACAATCGTATTGTCTTAACTACCTAACTACTTAACTACTGATTACTTATTTGTTATTACTCTTATAATACTTTATCATCTTAGGTATTACCTCTTCAACGGTGCCGTTGATTACATAGTCGGCAATGGTGTTGATAGGAGCATCAGGGTCGCTGTTCACTGATATGATGATACCGGCATCCTGCATACCTGCGATGTGCTGAATCTGTCCGGAGATACCGCAAGCGATATATACCTTAGGACGCACCGTTACGCCTGTCTGACCAATCTGACGGTCGTGGTCTATCCATCCTGCATCCACGGCGGCACGGCTTGCGCCTACCTCTGCATGCAGTTCCTTGGCAAGTTCAAAGAGTTTGTCAAAACCTTCCTTGCTGCCTACGCCGTAGCCACCTGCAACAACAATAGGAGCACCCTTGAGGTTATGCTTAGCCTGCTCCACATGGCGGTCGAGCACCTTCACTACGTATTCAGTCTGTGGCACGTACTTCGCCACATCGTGACGAATAACCTCAGCCTTGTAGTTCTCGTCAAGCACCTCTTTCTTCATCACGCCCTCACGCACGGTAGCCATCTGCGGGCGGTGCTCAGGGTTTACGATGGTAGCCACGATGTTGCCGCCGAAGGCAGGGCGGATCTGCATCAGCTGGTTGTCATAATGCTTCGTTACAAGTTCGCCGGCCTCGTTCTTCACCTTCATGTCGAAGTCATCGATTTCCAGTTCGGTACAGTCGGCCGTCAGTCCGCTGAAGAGAGCAGAAGACACGCGTGGACCGAGGTCGCGACCTATCACGGTAGCGCCCATGAGGCAAATCTGAGGTTTCTCCTCCTTGAAGAGGTTCACCACCAAAGCGGTATGTGGGTTTGAAGTATAAGGGAACAATCCCTCTGCGTCAAATATGTGTACCTTGTCAACACCATATTTAATAACCTGCTTCTCTACACCGTCAAGGCCTGAGCCGGCAATGATACACTCCAGCTGTACGCCGAGAGTGTTGGCTAACTTACGGCCTTTTGTAAGGAGCTCAAGGGCTACATCCTTTACCTGTGTGCCCTCTATTTCGCAATATACAAATACGTTATTCATTATTTTATTTCTTAGGGAGTTAAGGAGTTAGGGAGTTAAGGAGTTAAGACAAATGTGTTGCAACCTTATTAAGGAACGTAATGTCTTAACAACTGATTACTTAACTACTGGCTACTTAACTGCTATCCGATAATCTTCTCGTTAATAAGTTCTACCATGAGGTTATTGATATCCTCGTCAGAGCCCGTCAGCGTGCGTGACTCCTTAGCCTTGAACACGATGTTCTTCACTGCCTTCACGTTGGTAGGAGAACCAGCCTTGCCTATCTGCTTAGGGTCGCAGTCAATGTCGGCGGCACCCCACTGTGTGATGTTCAGGTAAGGCTTCTTGGCTATCAGTGCATTGTAGCACTCAGCCTGTTCAGGTGCGCGCTCTGCAACCACCGTGGCATTCTTGTATTTCATCACGCGCTTAGCGTTGCGTGGACGACACGGAGCGGCACTGCCGTTAACTGTTACCACCAATGGCAGCGGAGCCTCTACGGTCTCCACGCCGCCGTCTATGTGGCGCTTGATGACAATCTTCCTTGCCTTCTCGTCGAGAGATATAATCTCCTCAGCGTATGTAACCTGTGTCAGTCCCAGCTTCTCGGCAATCTGCGGACCCACCTGTGCGGTGTCACCATCGATAGCCTGGCGGCCACCGAGTATGATGTCAAAGTCTCCTATCTTCTTGATAGCCTGTGCCAGGGTGTATGATGTAGCCAGCGTATCGGCTCCACCCAGTGGACGGTCAGTAACTACGTATCCCTCATCTGCGCCACGATAGAGCGCCTCGCGTATTACCTCTGCAGACTTAGGCAGTCCCATGGTAACTACAGAGATGGTGGAGCCCGGGAACTTGTCTTTCAGTATCAGCGCCTGCTCCAGGGCGTTGAGGTCTTCAGGATTAAACACCGCAGGCAGAGCCGAACGGTTAATGGTGCCCTCAGCCGTCATGGCATCAGGACCCACGTTGTGAGTGTCAGGCACTTGCTTTGCAAGCACTACAATCTTCAAACTCATAAGTTGTGTCTTTTATAAAATTGATTTGTTAGTTTTTGTTTTCTATAAATATGCTTAGTTTAGTCAACAGAAGGCAAAATTAATAAATTAATCGGATATATAGAATTAATAAAAGTTAAAATTGCGCAGACCATGGATGATTGTGCAATAAGAGGGCATGGATGTGCATTTTAAGTGACTTGTAAAACGGGAGTGTTATTTCAGGTTATTGTGGTAATATATGCGCATTGAAGAAGTCGTGAATGACCATGCGTACTGCCAAACTGACATACACCGTAAAATGTAAAGTTTTCTTAAAAAATAATCAAAAAGGCGTTTTTTCGAGCTGAAAGACGGTAAAAAGCAATGAAAAAGCATAGCTTTTACCGGATGAAAGTTGCCGTTTTACCATGTAAAAGCTATGCTTTCATGTTGTGAAAGCTATGCTTTTACAGTGTGAAGTATATAAAAACGAGGAAAAAGAGCCTTTTTGGGAATTTCAGAAAAAAGCCGTTTTCTGTATTTCGCGTTTTAAGTACCCTTTGCGCCGGTGTACCCCCTCTGTGGCGCTTGCGTCCACCGACAGCGTTATCGGCGCTTAGACGTGAGTTTTCTGAAAAGTGCAAAAATGGCATAGTCAGAACAGGTAAGTTCTAGGGTGTATATAATGTACTCGGGAATTGTAGCCGGAAATAAAAGAACGGAAAAAACTTGGGGGAGAAAAATAAAATTATTACATTTGCATATAGAACCTAAAAAACTAATAATATGATACCAGCATCAGAATTACCTATTAACAGTGACGGCAGTGTGTTTCACCTGCATCTGCGTCCGGAACAGTTGGCTGACCGCATAATTCTTGTCGGAGACCAAGACAGGGTGAGTACCGTGGCAAAATTCTTTGAAAAGAGAGAGGCGGAGGTGCAGTCAAGGGAGTTTCATACCATCACAGGAACATACAAAGGCAAGCGCATATCATGTGTGTCAACAGGTATTGGGTGTGATAACATAGACATTGTGATGACAGAGCTTGATGCCCTGGCAAACATTGACCTCGACAGGCGTGAGGTGCGTGGTGAGCACCGACAGCTGACACTTGTGCGTGTTGGCACCTGTGGCGGCTTGCAGCCTTTTACCCCCATAGGCACTTTCGTTGCGTCAGTACGCAGCATCGGTTTTGACGGCCTGCTAAACTATTATGCAGACCGTGACAAGGTGTGTGACCTGGAGTTGGAGAAGGCCTTTGTGAACCACATGCATTGGTATGAAAAGAAAGGCGCTCCTTATGTAGCATGTGCTGATGAGGGACTGGTGCGCCAGATAGCTGCTGACGACATGGTGCGCGGTATAACGGTGTCTTGCGGCGGCTTCTATGGTCCGCAAGGACGACAGGTAAGGCTGCGCACGCAGGATGAGGAACAGAACCAGAAGGTGGAGAGCTTCAGGTATGATGGTATGGCGATATGTAACTATGAGATGGAGTCATCGGCGGTTGCAGGAATGGCATCCATGCTGGGACACAGAGCCATGACTTGTTGTATGGTTATAGCCAACCGTTACAACAAGGAGATGAACACCAATTACAAAAACTCCATGGAGACACTGATAACTACCGTGCTTGACAGAATATAGACGGTGCTCGGAGTGCGTTTTGTGTTCTATTATAGAGGTATAGAGGAAATAGCAGATTCCGTTAATCTGATGAATGAATTTGATTAGTTTATATTGGGATTTTCGGCATATATAAGATGTATCCCTTTGAGAATTTCGGCACTTTTTAGTAGTATCCCTTTGAGAATTTCGGCACTTTTTAGTAGTATCCCTTTGAGAATTTCGGCACTTTTTAGTAGTAGACCTTTGAGAATTTCGGCATTTTTTTATTCTTTTCCTTTGGGATTTGGGATTTTATAGCTATCTTTGCACCGAATAAAATAAAAAAAACGATGGCAGAAAGAATATTTAGGCGCAAGATCTATGAGCAAATGCTGAGTTGGAAACAAAATCAGCACGGGACAACCGCACTTCTTATCAGGGGTGCAAGGCGTGTTGGCAAATCCACTGTTGCCGAGGAGTTTGCCCGTAATGAATACGAGAGCTACATATTAGTTGACTTCTCAAAGGCAACGCCAGCAATACACCGTTTGTTTGAAGATGTCTCCAATTTGGACTACATCTTCACCCAGCTGCAACTTAACTATCGAAAAAGCCTGAAACCACGAAAGTCAGTCATCATCTTTGATGAAATACAAAAGCAGCCATTAGCCCGGCAAGCCATTAAAACACTTGTGGCCGATGGACGCTACGATTACATTGAGACAGGCTCTCTGTTGAGCATCAAACGTAAATGGAAATTAGCAGGCAGAAATAGCCAACAGAACAACATTCTCATTCCCAGTGAGGAGACACGCCTTGATATGTACCCTATGGACTATGAGGAGTTTCGCTGGGCATTGGGAGACGACCAGACTATTCCCCTTTTACGCACAATGTACAATAGTCTTAGTCCGCTAAGTGATGATACTAATCGTCGTATGATGCGCGATTTCCGTCTGTATGTTTTGGTTGGAGGTATGCCGCAGACGGTCAATGACTACCTTGACACACACGACATGAGCATTGTTGACCAACGCAAGCGTAGCATTCTTGACCTATACGATGAAGATTTCTACGACTTGGACCCATCAGGTCAAACCTCAGATTTATTTCACGCCATTCCTGCTCAATTAAGCAGTAACGCATCTCGCTATCAGGTGAGTAGCGTGATTGAGGGAGGAAAACTGGATCGATTGAGGGGGCAGATAAATATACTCAAAGATTCCATGACCGTCAATATAGCTTATCATGCTAACGACCCAAGTGCAGGACTGGCATCACACATCAACCGCGACCAGTTCAAATTGTTTTGCGGAGATACAGGGCTGTTTGTCACTCTCGCTTTCTGGGACGATAAATTTACAGAGAATGCCATTTATCAGAAATTGCTGAGTGACAAATTGAAGGCTGATGTGGGTTATGTCTATGAAAACGTGGTATCGCAGATACTGACGGCTACTGGGAATAAGTTGTATTACCACACGTGGCCGACACCGTCGGGCAAACACAACTATGAAATAGATTTTCTGTTGTCTCGTAATGCTAAAATCTGTCCGATAGAAGTTAAGTCATCGACATCAAATCTTCATGTTTCCATCGATGAATTTCAGAAAAAGTTCTCGGCTCGTATCCTGCAACGATACCTCCTTCACTCGAAAGACATTCGTAAAGAGCAGGACTTGATATTGCTGCCTATATATATGTCAATGTTTCTTTAGATGTTAATCAGCCTATATGATAATTGACGATACGGAAAATTTTCCACAGACGAACATAGAGTTCGTGACATACACCGAACTTTGCATTCGAAAATAAAAATAACTGATTATGGAGAAAAGTCAAGTCAATGAAAAATATGTGCTTACACTGGCCGAAAACAGTGATGCAACTCTTAGTGTAATGAGAATGGACATACCAATTACAAAAACTCCATGGAGACACTGATAACTACCGTGCTTGACAGAATATAGACGGTGCTCGGAGTGCGTTTTGTGTTCTATTGATGAAACAAGACTTTTAGACTTATTTTTTGATTCCTTTAACTTGCTTATGATTACATAAAATATTATAAAAACAGTCTATTTTTTCTCTATATAGTATTTGGTTACAAATTAAATTTGTAATTTTGCATTTGGTTCGGGGAGAAATCCGAACAAATTAAAGCATTTGCTATTATTTCGCGTTAAGCCAATATGCCTAGGAAACAAATTGGGATAAGAACGCTCTGAAGTAATAGAGATTGTGGGTATAGGAATATATGCCCACATTCCACCAATTATAGCAATGCATCTGCGCCATAGGCGTGATGCATTCTTATTGGTGGGATGGGGCCCAATTTCCTAGGCATACCCCAGCTTAACGCATAAGGAGCATCACGCTCTTTTTGTGCGTTGGCGATTGATAGTCAGATGCGCTATTTATAACTATCAATCGCTAAACAATGGCAAACAATAGTAATTTAGGTGCGGCGAAGGCTGCAAAGAATGATGAGTTCTATACTCAGTATGCGGATATCCAAAAGGAAATAAACGCATATTTGGAGTATAACCCTGATGTATTCCGTGGCAAGACCGTTCTCCTGCCATGTGACGATCCTGAATGGAGCAACTTTACTAAATTTTTTGCGCAGAATTTTGAGGCTTATGGTTTGAAAAAACTTATTAGTACAAGTTATGCCGTAGAATCAAAGCGAATAAAGGACTGGCAGCCAACACTATTTGAAACAGAAAGCCCTTATTACGATGCAGACAAGAGTCGTACACATGGAAAGATATTCGTACTTGATGAGGATATAAACGGCGATGGTCGTTTCAACATCAACGATTTGCAGTGGTCATATCTCAATGGTGACGGTGACTTCCGTAGTGATGAAGTGAAAGCC
>Ga0247611_10009609_pt1 | contig 11583 bp, 9 predicted proteins | sample 177DNAGHGhighgp2_FD_192422 | JGI IMG/M metagenome (GOLD analysis project Ga0247611, IMG submission 192422) | Sheep rumen microbial communities from Palmerston North, Manawatu-Wanganui, New Zealand - 1770 DNA GHGhigh gp2 | ecosystem: Host-associated > Mammals > Digestive system > Stomach > Rumen ... | reverse complement strand
CGCTGATGATGTTCATATTTTTTTCGCGGTACGGAAGTCCCATACGTCCGATGATGCAGTCACCGAACTCGTGTAAAATCGCATTCACTTCGCTGACTGCGTCGGTTTCCTTAATGATGATGGCAATGACTGCCGCACGTGTTTCCATACCCGAATGACTCCCCTCTGTGGTCAAAGCGGTTTTCGTGCAGGCACGAACGCCTTTTGACCTTTTGCTCTTTGTCTCAAAAACAAAAAAGCATTTTCATTTTATCACAGGAAGGATGTCATTTCCACATAAAAAAAGAAGAAAAAATGAACGAACAGACGTTTTTTGTGAATCTCTTGTGTAATCGGTTGACATTTTTTAGGGGTAGTTTATAATAATTATGTGACGGTAAAGTGCTACAATTATCCGTTCATATCATAAGTCAGTATTTGGAGGCGATGCGTTATGGCAGCAGGGGAATTCTACATAGCACATAACACCAAGACCGATGAGTATTTGGCCGAGAAACTGTTCCGTGGATTTTATATGACACCGGACGTAACCAATGCTCTGAAGTGCAAGGATGAAATGGAATTAAGAAAAAAAATCGAGAAAGCAAATGTGGACTATAAGTCCATGCTTCAAATAGAAACCATTACCGTATACTAAGTCGGAATGCGGATAAGCAGCGAAAAAAGAAGGGATCCAGGCGTTAAGCCTGGTTTTTCTTTTTATAAGGTCAAAGGGTTTACTTTTGCACGTTAAAGTGGCATAATATTGTGGCGAGGGGTTTCAAAATGAAACACTTCATTTTCAGAAAGATTTAAAAGGAGCGTAAACAAATGCCTATCACAGAAATTCTGGACAGAAACTGTAAGCTTTACGGAAACGATATCTGTCTTGTCGAAATCAACCCTGAAATTCAGGAAACCAGAAGAGTAACATGGAAAGAATATGAACTGATTGAGCCCAATCCGACAACACATTACAGAAGGGAAATCACTTGGAACGTGTTCGAGGAAAAGGCAAACCGTTTCGCAAATATGCTCTTATCCCGCGGCGTAAAGAAGGGGGATAAGGTGGCAATTCTATTGATGAACTGCTTAGAGTGGCTGCCGATTTATTTCGGTATTTTAAAAACCGGTGCCCTTGCCGTGCCCTTGAATTTCCGTTATACCTCCGATGAAATCGATTACTGCTTAAATCTCGCGGAAGTCGACATTCTCGTCTTCGGACCGGAATTTATCGGCCGTGTGGAGGAGATTGCGGAGAAAATCTCCGAACACCGTCTTCTTTTCTATGTCGGTGAAAACTGCCCCACATTTGCGGAGTCATATTCGGAACTTACCGCCAACGCATCCAGCCAGTCACCGCAGATTCATTTAACCGATGACGATGATGCGGCGATTTATTTTTCCTCCGGAACCACAGGTTTTCCGAAGGCGATTTTGCATAAGCACAGAGCACTCGTGCATTCCTGCAAAGTAGAGCAGAATCACCACGGACAGACTAAGGATGATGTATTCTTATGTATTCCGCCCCTGTATCATACCGGCGCAAAAATGCACTGGTTCGGCTCTCTCTTAGCCGGCGGAAAGGCAGTTCTGTTAAAGGGCACGAAACCCCATATCATTTTGGATACGATTTCCAAGGAAAAATGTACGATTGTATGGCTTTTGGTTCCCTGGGCGCAGGATATTCTGGATGCCATCGACAACGGCAGCATAAATCTGGCGGATTACGATCTGGATCAGTGGAGACTGATGCACATCGGTGCACAGCCCGTTCCGCCCAGCCTGATTGCACGCTGGAAGAAGGTATTCCCGAATCATGAATACGACACCAACTACGGTCTCTCCGAGTCCATCGGACCGGGCTGCGTACATTTGGGCGTTGAAAATATCCACAAGGTCGGCGCAATCGGTAAGGCAGGCTTCGGCTGGCAGACCAAGATCGTTGATGAAAACCGGCAGGAAGTTAAGCGCGGCGAGGTCGGCGAGCTTGCGGTAAAGGGCCCCGGTGTTATGGAGTGCTATTATCATGACGAAGCGGCAACAAAGGAAGTTCTGGAAGACGGATGGCTCTTCACGGGAGATATGGCGCAGGAAGACGAGGACGGATTCATTTTCCTGGTTGATCGTAAGAAGGACGTGGTAATCTCCGGTGGTGAGAACATTTATCCTGTTCAGATTGAGGATTTCTTACGCAGCAATATCGCAATCAAGGACGTTGCTGTAATCGGTATTCCCGACAAGCGTCTCGGCGAAGTGACTGCGGCAATTATCGAGGTAAAGGACGGCTATTCCTTAACGGAAGAGCAGGTGAACGACTTCTGCCACGAGCTGCCCAGATACAAGAGACCGCATAAGATCATTTTTGCGGACATTCCGAGAAATCCGACCGGAAAAATCGAGAAGCCGAAGCTTCGTAAGATTTATTGCGGCGAGAGCCTCGTAGCAGCACAGAATGAAGTAAAACTGAATCAGTAACAGTTACAATTTGGCCCGTGATCGGAAGGGATTGCGGGCTTTTTATTAAATTTAAGTGAAAACGATTTACAGAGGACGTGAAATTTGGTATAAGTAGCGAAAGGCGGCATTGTATGGGATTATTTGGAAAGGGGAAAAAGATGAGTGAAATAATTCTTACCGAAGACAATTTTGAAGCAGAAGTACTGAAGTCGGAAGTGCCTGTTTTAGTGGATTTCTGGGCACCGTGGTGCGGCCCCTGCAGAATGCTCGGCCCCGTGGTTTCCGAAATCGCGGAAGAAAGTGACGGCAGCTTCAAGGTTGGCAAGGTAAATGTAGATGATGAGCCGGATCTGGCAGAACAGTACGGTATTATGAGTATCCCTGCGGTTTTTGTATTCAAGGGCGGAGAGGTTGTAGGAAAGAGCATCGGTGTTACGACGAAAAATGACCTTCTGGCGCTTTTAAAGAAGTAACAGAAGCATTTGACCGAAGTAAGCTAATTTGCTATAATAACATACGGATTATATTTTTAGCGGTAGAGCCAAGGCTTTGCCGCTTATCAATATGGTTTCGGAAATAAATTTTATAATTCTAAAGAGGAAGATTTTTCTGACTCGAAGAAAGGAACAAAAATGGCAGTTTATAATCCCAAATCCATGATCGCGGATGAATTCATCAATGATGAAGAAATCCGTGAAACATTACGTTATGCCGATGAGCATAAGAATGATTTAGAGCTCATTGAGCAGATTCTTGAAAAGGCCCGTCCGAAAAAACAGGACAAAGGCTATGTCTGCAGTGGTTTAACCCACAGAGAGGCAAGCGTCTTACTTGCCTGCGATATCCCTGAAGTGGTAGAAAAAATCTATCAGATCGCAAACGAAATCAAGTTGGCGTATTACGGCAACCGTATCGTTATGTTTGCGCCGCTCTACCTTTCCAACTACTGCGTAAACGGCTGTCTGTACTGTCCGTATCACATGAAAAACAAGCATATTCCCAGAAAAAAACTGACACAGGAAGAGCTTCGCAATGAGGTTATCGCCCTGCAGGATTTGGGCCACAAGCGCCTTGCCATCGAGGCCGGAGAGGATCCCGTGAATAACCCCATTGAGTATATTTTGGAATGCATCAAGACGATTTACAGCATCCATCATAAAAACGGGGACATCCGTCGTGTCAATGTAAATATCGCGGCAACAACCGTGGAGAATTACAGAAAACTGCACGAAGCCGGCATCGGTACGTATATTTTATTCCAGGAGACTTATCATAAAGAGAGTTATTTAAAGCTTCATCCCACGGGACCGAAGCATGATTACAACTATCATACCGAAGCCATGGACAGAGCCATGGAAGGCGGTATCGATGATGTCGGTCTGGGCGTACTGTTCGGACTGGAACTTTACCGCTACGAATTCGCAGGAATTTTGATGCATGCGGAACATCTGGAGGCTGTTCACGGTGTCGGACCGCATACCATCAGCGTTCCGAGATTAAAGCGCGCGGATGATATCGACCCGGATGAATTTGATAACGGAATTTCCGATGAGATTTTTGAGAAAATCGTAGCCTGCATTCGTCTGGCAGTACCTTATACGGGCATGATTATTTCCACCAGAGAGAATGAAAAGGTACGTGAAAAAGTGCTCCATCTGGGCATTTCCCAGATCAGCGGCGGCTCCCGTACCTCAGTTGGCGGTTATGCGGGATATACTCCCGAGGAGCGTCCTCATGACACCGAACAGTTCGATGTTTCCGACCAGCGTTCCTTAGACGAGGTCGTAAGATGGCTTATGCAGAACGGCCACGTGCCTTCCTTCTGTACCGCCTGCTACAGAGAGGGCAGAACCGGAGACCGCTTCATGGCTCTCTGCAAGTCCGGACAAATCTTAAACTGCTGTCATCCAAACGCACTGATGACCTTGGCAGAATATCTGGAAGATTATGCTTCTCCCGAGACCAAGGAAATCGGTTATGCCATGATTGAAAAGGAACTGGAGAAAATTCCCAGAGAGAGAACGAAGGAAATTGCGAAAAAGAACATCGAAGACATTCGTTCTTCCAACAGAAGAGATTTCAGATTCTAATTGAATATTAAAATAGTCAAAGGCGACTACATTTGTAGTATCTGAACAATACTACAGGTGTAGTCGATTTGTTAAGAGACGTGATTTTGAGTAAGTGAGGTAGAAAATGGGACTGAATGATGTGGTAAGTGCGGAACGTGTACATATCGGCTTCTTCGGCATGCGAAATGCCGGCAAATCCAGCGTGGTCAATGCAGTTACGGGCCAGGATTTAAGCGTGGTTTCGGAGGTTAAGGGAACCACGACGGATCCTGTGAAAAAAGCTATGGAGCTTCTTCCCATCGGTCCCGTGGTGATTATAGACACGCCGGGTCTGGACGATGAGGGAACGCTTGGGGAACTGCGCGTGAAAAAGGCCCGTGAAATTCTGAATTCCACGGATATCGCGGTTCTGATTGTGGATGTGACGAAGGGCATGTCCAGAGAGGATACGGAGCTGACGGAGCTGTTTAAGGAGCGGGAGATTCCCTATCTTGTTGTGTATAACAAGGCGGATTTAACAGGCGGTATTGAGGCTTCCAAAACGGACAATTCAGCCAATAATACGGGCAAAACTCCGACAACCGAAAATAGAAGTATATATGTTTCCGCCCACACAGGCGAAGGCATTTACGAACTGAAGGAAGCGCTCGGCGATTTTGCTCGTGCGAATAAGAAAGAAGAGAAGTTCATCGTAGTGGACCTCTTAAATCCCGGCGATCTGGTGGTTTTAGTCATCCCCTGCGACGAATCCGCGCCGAAGGGCAGACTGATTCTTCCGCAGCAGCAGGTGATGCGGGAACTTCTGGATCACCATTATGCATTTGTGTCCTGTCAGGATACAGAGCTGAAAGAAACATTATGTAAACTAAAAGAGCCGCCGAAACTCATAATTACCGATTCTCAGGGGTTTGAGAAGGTATCCAAAGATACGCCTGGAGAAATTATGTTAACTTCTTTTTCGATTCTGATGGCGCGTTATAAGGGCGGTCTGAAACAGCAGATTAACGGCGCAAAGAAGCTTTCCGGTCTGCAGGACGGAGACACCGTGTTGATTTCCGAGGGCTGCACGCACCACAGACAGTGCAAGGATATCGGAACCGTGAAAATGCCCGGCTGGATGGAAGGATTCACCGGAAAGAAGCTGAATTACAGATTTACTTCGGGCGGAGAGTTTCCGGAGGACTTAAGCGACATTGCTCTTGTCGTTCACTGCGGCGGCTGTATGTTAAACGAAGCGCAGATGAAGTCCAGAGTGCAAAGATGCGTCAAAGCAGGTGTTCCGATCGTGAATTACGGGATGGCCATTGCCTGCATGCACGGAATTCTGGAGCGGTCGCTGGAAATACTGAAGAAAAATGGAGAACTTTCCTGATTTACGCATTTTGTGAACTTTCTGAAGGCTTTGTGAACAATTCCTAAAATATGGACTGCGATCATTGAAGAAAACTCTTCGGTTTATTAGAATTAATTTATCTGAGAAAACATCAGTAAGGAGGTATTTATGGGAGTTACAAATGACATTATTTATGTTGGGGTGAACGATCACAAGATTGATTTGTTCGAAGGACAGTACGTTGTTCCCAATGGTATGGCGTACAATTCGTATGTGATTCTGGACGAAAAAATCGCCATTATGGACACGGTGGACAGAAACTTCACCCATGAATGGCTGGACAATCTGGAGAAGGCTCTGGGGGGCAGAAAACCGGATTATCTGGTGGTTCAGCATATGGAGCCGGACCACTCCGCCAATATCGCGAATTTTGTAAAGACTTATCCGGAAGCAAAAATCGTTTCCTCTGCAAAAGCATTCGTGATGATGAAGCAGTTCTTCGGAACGGATTTTGAAGACAGACAGGTAGTGGTTGCGGAAGGCTCCACACTGGAACTCGGAAAGCACACATTAAACTTTGTGGCAGCACCCATGGTGCACTGGCCCGAGGTTATTATGACCTACGATTCCACGGATAAGGTTCTTTTCTCCGCAGACGGCTTCGGCAAATTCGGTGCGCTGGATGTGGAAGAGGACTGGGCCTGCGAAGCAAGACGATACTACATCGGAATCGTCGGCAAATACGGCGCACAGGTTCAGTCGGTTTTAAAGAAGGCAGCAGGACTCGATATTCAGATTATCTGCCCGCTTCACGGCCCCGTACTGAAAGAAAATTTAGGCTATTACATTGATCTTTACCAGACCTGGTCCACCTATCAGCAGGAGACCGAGGGTATCGTCATTGCCTACACCTCCGTTTACGGAAATACCAAAAAGGCAGTGGAGAAGCTGGCAGACATGTTAAAGGAAAAAGGCTGCCCGAAGGTTGTGGTAAACGACCTTGCCCGCTGTGATATGGCAGAGGCGGTGGAAGATGCGTTCCGTTACGGTAAAATTATCCTTGCCACCACAACTTACAACGCGGAGATTTTCCCATTCATGAGAGAGTTCATCAATCATCTGACCGAGCGTAATTTTGCAAATCACAAGGTTGGTCTGATTGAGAATGGAACCTGGGCACCGATGGCTGCAAAGGTAATGACGGGCATGCTGGAAAAATGCAAGAACCTTACCTTTGCGCAGAATGTGGTTCATATCAAGTCCGCACTGAATGAGGAAAGCACCGCCCAGTTAGAGGCTTTGGCGGAAGAGTTCTGCAGTGAATATCAGGCAAGAAAGAGCGAAACCGCGGATAAAAATGACCTCCGTGCACTCTTTAACATCGGTTACGGACTTTATGTCGTAACGACAAACGACGGCAAGAAGGACAACGGCTGCATCGTAAATACCGTAACGCAGGTTACCAGTTCCCCGAACCGTGTGGCGGTTACCATCAATAAAGACAATTACACCCATCACGTTGTTCAGCAGACGGGTATTCTGAATGTAAACTGCCTCTCCGTGGAAGCACCGTTCTCCTTATTTGAAAAATACGGTTTCCAGAGCGGCAGAGCAGTTGATAAATTAAAGGACGTAGAGGAGCTTCGCTCTGATAACGGACTCCGTTTCCTGCCGCAGTACATCAACGCATTCTTCTCTCTGAAAGTGGAAAATTACGTTGATCTCGGTACCCACGGAATGTTCATCTGCTCCATCACGGAGTCCAGAGTGATCACCAAGGCAGAGACCATGACCTACACCTATTATCAGAACAACGTGAAGCCGAAGCCCGAGACCGAAGGCAAGAAAGGCTATGTCTGCAAGGTTTGCGGATATGTTTACGAAGGCGATGAACTGCCGGATGATTTTGTATGTCCGCTTTGCAAGCACGGGGCAGCAGATTTTGAGAAGCTTGAGTAATATGGCAGTTTGTGATACAGTAAGGATACAATAAATTTTCTTATGGAGGGTAAAACTATGGTATATGTATGTGGAGCATGTGGCTGGGAATATGATGAAGAGAAGGGTTGCCCGGAAAAAGGAATCGAGCCGGGAACCAAGTTCGAAGATCTTCCCGATGATTTCGAATGTCCTTTATGCGGAGTAGGAAAGGATATGTTCGAAGCACAGTAGTTTAAGTGAAAATTACCCGAATTCGGGTAAAAATGATTGACGTAGGTGAATCCCTCCTTTATGATGAAGTAAAGGAGGGATTTTTCTATGGATGTAAAAGAACTCAAACAAAGAAAGAATAACTTAAAACTCACTACGGCCCGCCTTGCGGAACTTGCTGAACTTCCGGTGGGAACCGTAAGCAAAATTATGACGGGGGAGACAAAGAATCCCACAATCACTACGATTGATAAGATAGACAAAGCCCTTGCGGGGGAAGAACTGCGCAGAAGACTGATTGCATACAGACAGTTATTTGAGCAGTACATAAACGGACATCCTCTGGAAAAGATTGATCTGAAACGATTTCAGAAGACACATTACGATGGCCCCGTAAAAGGAAACGGACAGAGAGTGGATGCTTCGGTTTTGAACGAGTTCGGTGAAGATAAAACCGTGGAAATTCTGGACGGGTATTTAATTTTTAATCAGTCCCCCGGGATTGCTCATCAGCGGCTTGTACAGAATATCGGAAAGAAAATAGATCAATTTATCGAAAAACATCACGGCCCCTGTCAGATGTTCAATGTCGGAGTAAATGTGAAGCCGGACGAAGATGATTATACGGTTCTGATTCCGGATATCGCAGTGATTTGTAATTCGGAAATGATCCGGGATGACTGCATTTTCGGACCACCCGACTGGATCATCGAAGTGACATCACCAAGCACCCGCCATCGCGATTATAACGAAAAAATGCATAAGTACATGGCTTCGGGCGTCAGGGAATACTGGATCGTTGATCCGGAAAAAGAGCGTGTTATCACCTATATCGAAGGTGAACCGATGATGGCATATGTGTACGGATTCGATGAAAGTATTCCGGTGTATATCTATGATGGGAAGTTGAAGATCAGAGTTTAGATTGTTTTCGATTTTTATGAAAAAAATTTTGTCCAGTTAAGGTTCATTTAAGTTCACCCATATAAAATGACAGCATAGAACAGCAAAACAGAACAACACAGAGGAGCCACACGGATTCGCAGAAACGGACACAGTTCAGAGAAAGAAAGGGTGATTTTTATGAAAAAATGGACAAAAATAACAGTACCGGTAGTAAGTGCTTTAGTTGTTACAATGTCAGCAGTACTTTGCGTTTTTGCAGCACCGAAACTGACAGATCTTATTCAAAGCCGGACAAGCATCTCTTCGGAAATACAGGAAAGCGAAGAAGCGGACAGCAGTGAAAACGAAACGAAAAAAACCGAAAAGAATGTGAACAATACGGTGAAAAATTCAAGCCGGTCAAGCGCCGACGGTGCGACGGAAATCGTGACAACCGATATGGAAAGTGTCGCCGCGGGATTAAAGGAAAATTCATCAAAGATTGCCACCATAGAAATGTCGGACAGCAACTCACAGGTTAAAATCTCAAGCGCAGGTATTTATCTGATTACGGGAAGCTGCAGCAACGGAAACATTACCGTTAAGAAAGGAACTACAGGCGTAGTACTGATCCTGAAGGATCTGGATCTGACTTCCGGGACGGGAGCAACGGTATCCATCAACAAGGGAAGCATTGTAAAAATGATTATTCGGGGAACCGTAAATCTTACGGATGCGGAAAATCCTGACGATGAAAATTCTTCGGACGCGGAAACAGCGGATGCATTTGACGGTGCGGTAATCAAGGTAAAGGCAGGTGCAGACCTTTATATCTGCGGTGACGGAACCTTAAATCTGGATGCATCTTCCTGCAAAAACGGAATCAAATCGAATGATGATCCTTCCACGATATGTATCATTGACGGACCGACGATTAATATTGAAGCAGCAAATGATGCAATTAATTCCGGATATGATTTGTCAATTCTTTCCGGAACTATCACGATAAATGCAGGAGATGATGCAATCCATGCGGACCGGATTTTAACCATCGGCAGCGAGGATTCTTCCCCGGCCATCAATATTGAATCCAGCAAGGAAGGCCTTGAAGGAACCGTTGTGAACATCATAAACGGCGACATAACCGTAAATGCAAACGATGACGCAATTAATGCAGGCAATTCCGACGCAACCTACGAAAGCGAAATGGAGTATTCCATCAATGTGCTGGGCGGTACAACCGTTGTAAACAGCAAAGGTGACGGACTGGATTCCAACGGAAACATCAATCTGATTGCCGGATCACTTACCATCAACTGCAACAACAACGGCGGCGAGGGCGGAATCGATTACAACGATTCATACTATATTTCCGATGATATGGATCTGACGAATAACGGCGGAATCACCTTTGATTCCGGAACCGACGGATTCGGCGGATTCGGTGGTGGTAATTTTGATAAAAGTCAATTCGGTAGCGGAGAAAAATCTCAGTTCGGAGGCAATCAAAAATTCCGGTTTGGAAACGGAGAAATGCCGGAATTCGAAGATGGCGAAAAGCCCGAGTTCGGAGATGGAGAAATGCCTCAGTTCGGAGATGGTGAAAGACCGCAGATGCCGGAAGGATTTGAACCCGGCCGGAATGGACAGAGAACGAAAAAATCGGGCACCACGGAAGACAGTCAGGCTCAGTGAATCTTCTGACCAAAACAGAGAATTATATTAAGAAGCCCTGCATCAGGCAGGGCTTCTTAACTGAAAAACGGTTGACAAATATTACCCAAGATGATAGTATACTACTTGCTGACAACAAAATGCGATAGTGGCGTAGCTGGTAACGCGCGACCTTGCCAAGGTCGAGACCGCGGGTTCGAACCCCGTCTATCGCTCGCCTAAAACCCGTAAATTCAACATTTGCGGGTTTTTTTTGTTGTATTTATTTTTTTATGAAAAAATGATAAAATATTATATCGTTGCTGTTCCACGAAAGAGAGGACCCAAAATGAAAAAAAATATGAGAAAAATCATAATCCGTGTCATTTCATTTGCGATGGCGGCTATTTTTATTGCGATTAGTCTGCCGTTAACCGGTTTTGCGAAAGAAACGGATAAATCCTTTGTTACGGAAGGCAATTATCAGTTTACTTCGAGTGAAAATTCGAATATTCAGGGAAGCGGAACGTTTGTTTACAGGGATGACTGCTTTATGCATTCTTCCGGCATCGGATGTTCCCATTTAACGACGCTGTCACTCGAAGTTGCCATGTCATCCCACAGTTATTACGGAGCTTCAACGGATAAATATGAAAAAGATACTTCCGACGGCGGACACAATGTGAAAGAAATGCTAAAGGCCATGGGCTTTGAAAATATCGAGGATAACCGGTATTACCATATGGAGATGATGTTTAATTCCTCCGGTGTTGCGGTTGGAAGCAAAACCATGAGTGTCGGCGGAAAGGATTATACTTTACTTGCGATTGTAACCCGAAGTTCCGGATACAGGCAGGAGTGGGGCGGCAATTTTGACGTCGGAAGCGGCGATATTCACGAAGGTTTCAAGGCTGCCAGAGACGAAGATTTACGTTTTGTGAAACAATATATTCAGAAGAACAATATCAAAGGCAATTTGAAAGTCTGGGTTCCCGGTTACAGCCGGGGAGCAGCAGTTGCCAATTTAATCGGTGCATTTTTTGCGGGCGG
>Ga0247611_10009608_pt1 | contig 11583 bp, 5 predicted proteins | sample 177DNAGHGhighgp2_FD_192422 | JGI IMG/M metagenome (GOLD analysis project Ga0247611, IMG submission 192422) | Sheep rumen microbial communities from Palmerston North, Manawatu-Wanganui, New Zealand - 1770 DNA GHGhigh gp2 | ecosystem: Host-associated > Mammals > Digestive system > Stomach > Rumen ... | reverse complement strand
GCCGGACGGATGGCTGCGCCGCATCCTCTTGATTGTCGCCTTTGCGATACTCTATTGGATCGCCTTTGGTGGTAGCCATTATTATCGCAACCCGACCGTCTTCCCCACTCTGCTCTATGCAGCATGGTTCTCCGCCATCATCATCCCCTTAGTGACGTGGTTTGTTGTTAGAGCACATACCTCTCACCTCATACCGCTCACCTCTTTCATCCTCGTGTCTCTCATCATGGGAAGCCTTGTCTGGAAAAACGCCAATTTCAAGGCCGAGAAGGTGATGCAATACGATTTCATGGCCTGCCACCAGCAATGGAACCGCATACTTGAAACCGTCAACGCCGAGAAACCCAACAACCAGATTGGTGTGATACAGCCTGAAAGATACGCACAGCTAGGGTTTTGACTTTTTGATAGAATTCCTTGTCTGCGACGCATCACCTTAACGCAACAAATGTGATTATTTCCTAACCGTGAACATATCAAAAACTTTATCTTATGTAACATTTTGGATACAGACTGCAAAAACATAAACTGTAAGTTACATAAGAAAAAGTGCTTTTGTTAAAATTATAATATATTTGCATCCGTTTATTTACTTTACGCGGAAGTTGAGAAACTTGGCGCAACACATCACACAACAACAATTCAACCATATATATTAATTAACAATTATCTAACTAAATTATGTGGAATTTTAAATCATTACAAAAGCCATTAATGGCATTGTTCCTGCTCTGTTTGTTCCCTCTGGGGGCTATGGCTCAGAGCATTGTCAAAGGAACAGTGAATGATGCAGCAGGTGAACCGATTATCGGTGCAACTGTGAAAGTACAGGGTAGCCAGAAGGGTGCAATTACCGACATTAACGGTAGTTTCTCTGTTCAGGCAGACCAAAATGCTACTCTCGTCATCTCTTACGTGGGTTATGAAACCCAGAATGTCAAGGTTGCCGGAAGGAACAACGTCGTTGTGACCTTAAAGGAAGACAACACACAGTTGAACGACGTGGTGGTCATCGGTTATGGTGTTCAGAGAAAGAGCGACTTGACTGGTGCTGTTGCTTCCGTTAAGTCCGAAGACCTGATGAACCGTTCAACCACCGATGCAGCTGCCGCTACTCAGGGTAAGGCTGCCGGTGTGCAGGTCTTGAACGGTACAGGTAAGCCTGGTGCAGGTGCCAACATCCGCGTCCGTGGTTATTCTTCTAATTCCAGCAATATTGGCCCGCTGCTCATCGTCGATGGTCTGCAGGTTTCCAGCATCCAGTACCTCGATCCCTCTATGATTGAGTCTATGGAGGTATTGAAGGACGCTGCATCGGCTGCTATCTATGGTGCTGAGGCTGGTAACGGTGTTGTCCTGATTACCACGAAGTCTGGTAGCAAGGGTAAGGGTTCCATCAACTATACCGCGAAGTTTACCAATCAGTCGCTTGGTCACGTCGGCAAGCTCCTCAATGCAAGTGAGTTCATCGACTGGATGGGCATGCAGATTGGTCATGATGTGGTAAAGCAAGATATGGAAGATGCCCAGAAGAAGTATGGTTGGAATCCAAATACGGATACAGACTGGATGGACGCCTATTTCGAGAACACTTGGGCACAGCAGCATACGCTGACCTTCTCTGGTGGTAACGACCGTGGTTCTTACTTCCTGAGCACGAGCTACGTTAACCAGGATGGTATCGTTAAGGGCAGCAAGGATATGTACGAGCGTCTCTCCGCACAGATCAACGCCGAATATAAGATTAAAGATTGGTTGCAGGTTGGTACGAACACCGCTTTTGAGAAGTGGAGAACGAAGGGCGTTTCCGAGAACGGTTACGGTTCTTCATTCGAAATGCTGCTTCTCATCGACCCGCTGACTCCGCTGTATTGGACAGATCGTAATCAGATGTATGAAGGCACATATCGTGATATCTATGATGAGATTCAGGCAGGCGGCTCAAAGTACACGCTCTTTGGTGACGAGAACGGCTACTATGCTTCATCTTACTTCAACGATCGTCTCGCAGGTGGTAACCCATTCTCTCAGCGTGACCGTTCTGAGGCAAAGAACGATGGCGTCAACGTCAACGGAACTGTCTTCATGAACATCACTCCGATTAAGCAGATTACCTTTACTTCCCGTCTCGGTTATCGTCTGTCATTCAGCAATAGTTCTGACTGGTCATATCCTTATTATATTAACAACCAGACCGGTAAAGTAGAGAACTACAGCATCTCGAATTCGAGCAACAACAGCACTTGGTATCAGTGGGAGAACTTCTTGAACTACAACCAGACTTTCGGTCTGCACAATGTAGGTGCAATGGCTGGTATGTCATTCCGTCAGTACGACTCTAAGGGTGTGACAGCCGGTGCTTCCGGTCCGGACATCCTCAAGGCATACGAGCCTAACTACATTTACCTCAATAGCGTAAATGGTAATTCCGACACAACCAAGAGCATCAGCGGTATGCCTAACACCACCCGCGCGCTCTCTTACTTCGGTCGTATTCTCTACAACTACGACAACCGCTACAGCTTCCAAGGAAACTTCCGTCGCGATGCATTCTCTTCTGAGAAGCTCTCTAAGGACAATCGTTGGGGTACATTCTTCTCTGCATCTGTTGGTTGGACATTCTCTAATGAGAAGTTCTTCAAGAATGCCGTTGATCCCAGCATCATGTCATTTGGTAAGATTCGCGCATCTTGGGGTCAGAACGGTAACGTCAACGTGCTGAACAACTATGCTTATACAGCTGGTATCGCTACCAACAGCCAGTGGTATCAGTATGGTGCCTCAAATGTAGCTACCTACGGTTCAATGCCTAATGGTATTGCTAATCCCGACCTGACATGGGAGAAGTCTGAGCAGATTGATATCGGTGCTGATTTCCGCTTCTTGAACGACCGTCTTTCCCTTGGTATCGACTGGTTCAAGAAGACCACGAAGGATCTACTTGTTAATGCTCCTGTGATGCCTGAGTCTGGTGCTTCTTCCATGACTATCAATGCAGGTGAGGTGGAGAACAGCGGTCTTGAGTTGGAATTGACTTGGAAAGACCATATTGGCGACTTCAAATACAGTGTTTCAGCTAACATGGGTACGCTTCATAACGAGGTTACCTATCTTGATCCTTCCATTGAGCGTATCCAAGGTGCAACTGTAGAGGGTGCAAGCCCCGAGGTGGTGCGTTGTTACTTTGAGCAGGGCCAGTCTGTATGGTACATGCGTGGTTATAAGTACGCAGGCAAAGCTGATGATGGCACCGCTCTCTATTATGCAAAAGACGGTTCAAAGACCAACGACCCGCAGGCTGATGATATGACGAACATCGGTTCAGGTCTTCCCGACCTGACCTACGGTATCACCATCAACGCAGCATGGAAGGGTCTCGATCTGACCGTATTCGGTGCAGGTCAGGCTGGTAACGATGTATACTATGGACTCTATCGTACTAGGTATCACAACGTCGCTAAGGGCGTTTACGATGACTTCAAAGATGGTACACTGCCCAATCTGGAGAGTGTTGCCGGTAGTGGTACATTCTGGCGTTCTTCTGCTATGGTCTACAACGGATCGTTCTTCAAGATCAAGCAGATCCAGCTCGGCTACACCTTGCCTACGAACATTACTAAGAAGGTCTATATGGAGAATGTTCGCGCTTACATCTCTCTTGATGACTTCTTCTGCTTCACCAGCTATCCTGGTCTCGATCCCGAGACTTGTACGCAGGAGTACAACTGCCCAGGACTTGACAAGGGTGTATATCCTACCATGCGCAAGTTGGTTCTTGGTTTAAGTGTTACATTCTAATCCAAACATATAAAAACGAATAGAAATATGAAAAAGATATTATTTTCTGTAGCTTTGCTTTCTGCAGGTATGATGTACACGTCCTGCGAGGACATGCTTGATGTGGAGCAGAAAGCAACCAGTAGCACTGCCAGCTTCTATCAAACTGACGCTGATGCCCAGTCTGCTGTAACCGCAATGTATGCTACGTTTACCGGTGAGATTGGTGGTAATCTGGGTATTTGGAGTGCCTATATCATGGGGTTGAACTACTCTGCTGACGATGTATTTGCTGCAGGTGGTGACATCAACGACCATGCTGACTTCCGTATCCTGAATGAGATGCGCTATGACCCGAGTTCTTCTCCTATTAGCAATCTCTACAATCAAATCTACAAGTCCATATACTCTGCCAACCTTGTCATCAACTATTTCGGTGAGACTGCTGATACTCCCATTAAGAGACAGGCTGTAGCCGAGGCTAAGGTGATGCGTGCATGGGCTCATATGCTGGCTGCACAGGTGTATTATCAGCCGCCTATCGTAGACCATCTGATTACTACCGAGAAGCCGACGAACGCAGAGTCACAGAAAGCTATCTTCGACTTCTGTGTGAAGGATTGTGAAGAGGCAATGGCTGACCTCCCCGACCGTCAGGGTCAGGGCGACAAGGAAGGTGCTTGGCGTGTAACGAAGGGCTTTGCTCAGTTCGTTGGTGGTAAGGCAGCCCTCTTTGGCGGCGACAATGCCAAGGCTGCCAGCCTGCTGAAACCCCTTGTGGAGTCTTCTAACTATGCCCTCGTTCCTGGTGAGCGCTTCCGCGACCTCTTCCATGTAGAGGGTGACGGCTGCGAGGAGAAAATCTTTGAGTTCAACTTCACAGCCAATACTGCTCTCGGTGGTGTTTGGGGCGGTAGCATTCAGCGTGGCCGTTGGATGGTTGCAAACGTGCTCAACTGGCGTGGTGACGACATCGTAGGTGGTGGTAAAAACCCACAGATCTGCTCTACTGGTGGTTGGGGCGGTGGCTCTATCAACCAGGATTTCGCTCATAAGATGCTTGAAAATGATGGCGACAGCTATCGTCGTAAGGCTACGTTCCTCACCTCTGACGAGTTCTTCTATGATGCAAAGCTTTGCCCATGGAAGAATGACGTGGAGGCTGGTGGTACACTTGCCACCCGTGCCGAGAAAGAGTTCGATGGAAACCGTGGTATCAACAAGTCTGCTGGTTCATTCTCTCGTAGTGACGTGATGGAGGTGAAGATGATGATGCATCCGAATGATGCAGACCTTTCTGTCGGTGACAACTGTAATAACACCAACCTGTGTCTTGCCCGTCTTGGTGAGGCTTATCTGCTCTACGCAGAGGCTTGTATCGCATCTGGCAACAATGCTGAGGCCAAGAAGTATATCAACAAGATTCAGGAGCGTGCTGGCTCAAAGACCATCTCTTCCGATGTAAACCTCCAGGTTCTCCAAGACGAGAAGGAGTATGAACTCTGGTTTGAGGGCTGCCGCTGGTTCGATATCGTGCGTTGGGGTATTGCCAAGCAGTGCTATGACAAGGTGCTCGACAACATACCTCTACAGTGGGATGAGTACTGGCAGTCTGGTGGCACCAAGCCTCACAAGCTGGTTTACAAGGTTCATCATCCGTTTGCAGATGCTGGTATAACCCTTAAGTTCGTTGAGGGTAAGAACGAATACTGGCCACTTCCGCAGACTGTCATCGAGGTGAACGATCAGATGCACCAGGTACGTGGTTGGGCTAATTAAAAACGATGAGTCAGAGTAACCACAATAATTAATGTAGTTAGTATTAGACACATTGTGTTGGTTTTTCGAAGGTGCTGCGCCATCAGGTCGCAGCACCTTTTTGATGTTTTTTGTGTAAAAAAGGCGGTTTTTGCAAAATAGTATCAGTTTTTGTCAAAAGAAAATTGATTGTTTTAATAAATATTGTTTAATTTTGCCGCCGATTCAGTGCCTCAAAAGGAATTGAAATATAACTAAAATAAATTAAGATACCAAAACGTATGAATCTGAACAACTCTTCTTAACCGATGAGAGAGTCGCGCGTACCTTATTATATAATAGGGGCCGGGCTTAAGGAGTGGCTATTCCTCGAAAGTGGCTATAAACTATTATAATTAAAACCAATTTTATCTATTGTTAAATTTTAGTATGAATCGAAAATTTAGAAAGACAGCGCTGCTGATGAGTGCTATGGCCCTATTGGGACTCGGTTACTCGTCAAATGCCAATGCTGCAGGAGCTCCTCAGGAGGTTCAGCAAGCAACAAAGAAGATTACAGGTACTGTAGTCGACGCTCAGGGTCCCGTTATCGGAGCCAGCGTAGTTGAAAAAGGTTCGTCGAATGGTGTTATTACTGATTTCGATGGAAACTTCTCGCTCAATGTCAAGCCTGGTGCAACAATCGTTGTTTCTTATGTGGGCTACGAGACTCAGGAAATCAAGGTTGGCAACCAGTCAAACTTCAATGTCACTCTGAAAGAAGACGATGCTCTGCTGGAGGAAGTGGTCGTAGTAGGTTATGGCGTTCAGAAGAAGAAGCTGGTAACGGGTGCTACAGTAGAAGTTAAGGGAGAAGACATTGCTAAGCTGAACACGACTCAGGTTCTTGGTGCTCTTCAGAGCCAGAGCCCAGGTGTAAGTATTCAGGCCAACTCTGGTCAGCCTGGTGATGGCTTTAAGATTGCCATCCGTGGTGCTGGTACCAATGGTGACACAAAGCCTCTCTACGTGATCGACGGTGTGAGTGGTGGTGACATCAATAACCTGAACCCTGCCGACATCGAGCGTATCGACGTGCTGAAGGATGCTGCTTCCTGTGCCATCTACGGTTCGGCTGCTGCTAATGGTGTCATCCTTGTTACCACCAAACAGGGTAAGGAAGGTAAAGTTAGTATCAATTACGATGGTAATGTAGGTTGGTCAAATATTTACCGTCTGCCGCAGATGCTGACTGCTGGTCAATATATGCAGGTCATGGACCTCGTGCGCTTTAATACTGGTGAGAATCCTCGTAACTGGTCTGACTATTTCCAGGGCCAAGAGGACTTGCTTGCCGCCTATCAGAATGGTTCAAATCCTGGCACAAACTGGGTAGAGGCCATTCGTAACAAGAATGCCATGACCACCAGCCACTCTCTGAATGTTGCTGGCGGTAGTGACAAATCGAAGTTCTCTATCGGTAGTGGTTATCAGTATCAGGATGGCGTGTTCGGTGGTGATTATGCTAAATCAGACTATCGTCGTTTCACTTTGCGTGTCAATTCTGATCATGTTGTTCTGAAGAGTGCCAATGGTGATTTCGACGTTATCAAAGTTGGTGAGAATATCTATTACAGCCACAAGCAGAATCAGGGTATTCAGATTGGTAACCAGTATTCAAACATTCTGTCAACCGCTCTCCGTGGTAACCCGCTGATTCCTGTTTATAATGCAGATGGCAGTTACTTCGGTTATAACGACTTGAAGAATATGGGCATGTTCAACTATACATCGTATGCCAGCAACCCGGTTCTTAATCTGATTAACAGTCAGAGTGCCAATAACAAGAGCATTAGCTACGGATTGAATGCTGTAGGTTTTGTAGAGATCCAGCCTATCAAGGGTTTGACCTATCGTGGCCAGATCAGTTATAATCAGAGCAGTTGGACATGGCGTTGTTATCTGCCTACTTATAAGATTAATGATCAGGGCGATATGCGTACCACCGACCAGGCAACCAACCAGATTGGAACAGGCTGGGGCTGGGGTACAACAAACACGCTGAATTATAAGTTCGATCTTACAGACCATCATTTCGACGTTCTCGTAGGTACTGAGTATGGTGAAAGCCGTCCTGACTTTGGCTTTACTCTGAATGCCACTTCTTCTGATGCCATTGTCGGCGACCTTGCTCACGCTTACATGAGTCTGATGAAGAACAATACCGCTGCCACTGTTTCCGGTTATCCTTATGGTGATTCTCGTGGTATGTCATATTTCGGACGTTTGAACTATGACTTCGCAGAGAAATATATGTTCACGGCCATCTTCCGTGCCGACGGCAGCTCTGTGTTTGCTCCTGGTCATCGTTGGGGTTACTTCCCCTCGTTCTCTGCCGGATGGGTTGTCTCTAACGAAAAGTTCATGCAGAGCACAAGCGATTGGCTCTCATTCTTGAAGATCCGTGCCGGATGGGGACAGAATGGTAACAAGAGCATTGGCGCTTTCCAGTATGAGGCAGCTTTTGCTTATGATGCCTACAGCATGTATTCATTCGGAAACACCAAGGACACCCCGACTAAGGGCGCCTCTCTTTCACGTTTGGCTAATGAGGATCTGACCTGGGAAACATCAGAACAGCTTGACTTCGGTTTCGATGCTCGTTTGTTTGGTGGAAAGTTAGGTCTTGTATTCGACTGGTATAAAAAGACAACAAAGGATCTTTTGCTTTATGTTCCTGTTTCTCCTACAACAGGCTTCAGCTCTCAGTTGAAGAATGCAGGTACTGTTCAGAATACTGGTGTTGAGTTCGCTATCAACTGGCGCGATCAGATCGGTAAGGACTTTGAGTACAATATCGGTTACAACATTGCCTATAATAAGAATAAGGTAACTGAGGTTAACAGTACCCAGAAATACAACAACGGTGGTAATGATCTGCTAGCCCAGGGAACTGGTTATATGGCACGTTTTGAGGAAGGTGAGCCTATTGGCTACTTCTGGGGTTACAAGACTGCCGGCCCCATCCAGAACGAGGCTGATCTCGCTGCCTACAAGGCAACTCTTAAGGATGGTGATGCGGCCAACTCATTGCAGGGCGCAGACCTGAAGATTGGCGACCTGAAGTTTGTCGACGTGAATGGCGATGGCGTTATCGATGCCTCCGACAAGACCAATCTCGGCGATCCTAATCCCGATGTAACCATGGGCGTCACTCTTGGCGCAAGCTATAAGGGCTTCGATCTTAACGTCACCGGCTATGCCGCTCTTGGTCAGCAGGTAGCCCGTTCTTATCGTAAGTTTACCGATGGCGAATATGAGAACTATACCACCGAGGTGTTTGATTACTGGGTAGGCGAAGGCACCAGCGACAAGTTCCCACAGCTGGCAGCCATGAACCGTGGTGTAAACTGGCAGTCTATTTCCGACCTCTATGTTGAGGATGCCGGCTACTTCCGTCTGCAGAACCTGACATTGGGTTATGATTTCAATAAACTGTGGAAGTCATCTCCTTTCCAGCAGCTCCGTCTCTATTGTGCAGCCCAGAACCTGTTCACTATCACAAAGTATAAGGGCATGGATCCTGAGAATGGCATGGCCCTCAATGGAAGTGAACCTTGGGTAACTGGTGTTGATGTAGGTAACTATCCACAGCCTCGTACATATTTGGTAGGTGTAAACATTAAATTCTAAAATTCAGCATACACAATATGAAAAAGATAATTTTATTCGCCGCAGCCGTTGTCACACTGGGACTCTCTTCTTGTGACATAGACACTGTAGAAAACATCGGCGAAATGTCAACAAGTGAGTTCCCGAAAACGGATAGCGACATCGAAGCTGTGCTTGCTGGTGTCTATCAGAACTTGAATACTACCCACGCCAATCCGCAGTGCTCATTCCTTTATGCAGCCTGCCTGGCCAGCGACGACCAGCTTGGTGGTGGCGGCACCAACGATAAGCTGATGCAGGCAGAAGATTTGCTCTGTAACTATAATGCCGACATGACCAATCAGTTCTATGCTGACCGCTATTCGGGTGTGGCTCGTGCTAATACTTTGCTTAAAGTCCTGAGCGAGGCTAATGGTATCGATGAGAGCGTCAAGAACAAGGGTATCGGTGAGTCGCTCTTCCTCCGTGCTTTCTACTATTATGAGCTGGCTTCTATGTATGGAAATGTGCCTCTGATTACTGATCCCGATCAGGAGAATAACAATCAGGGTGATGTAACAGTACTCTGGGGACAGATCCTTCAGGATCTTCGCGACGCAGTTAAGCTCTTGCCAGCCGTGAAGGCGACAACTGCAGGCCGTGTAGACAAGTATGCTGCCGAGGCCATGCTTACTCGTGCCTGGCTGTTCTACACAGGATTCTATGGAAACGGAACGTCCACTTCTGATTTAGTAAGCACCACATACAGCCCACTCAGTTCTGTCAATCTGCCTGATGGCTCTACACTCACCAAGCAGGATGTTATCAATGCCATTGACGATTGTGTTAATAATTCAGGTTATGAGCTGGTAGCCGACTTCCGCAATCTATGGGCTTACACTAACAGCAAGGTTGTTAACGACTATCCTTATACAGCTGGTCAGAACCTGAAGTGGGTGGAGAATGATAACGAGGTTAATCCCGAAGCTCTTTTCTCTATCAAGTTCAATAAGTTGGCTTCCTGGCAGACCACTATCGGCTATGCCAATGGTATTGCGCTTCACTTCGGTGTTCGTGGTGGTCAGGATTATGCCAACACCTTCCCATTCGGACAGGGATGGGGTGCAGGTCCTGTCGCTCCAAACCTTGTGAACGACTGGAAAGCCGCTGAACCTAATGATATTCGCCTGAAGGCTTCTATCGCAGATGTTAATGATAAGCAGGAAATGCCAGCTTACACTCGTGGCGGTTGGGCAGACTTCGTACAGGAGTCTGATTACTATTCAAAGAAGTGGTCGCCCATTTGTGCTAAGAACGACGGATCGTTTGTTCAGAAGAACGACGACGGCACTACCGAAGTTCCCCCTTATCTGGCTTGTTTCGAGACGCTGATGTATCCTGGCAACTGGGATACCTCTGGCGAGAACAACTTCCAGCTTTCTAACATCCACGACCTTGTTCTTATCCGCTTTGCTGATGTTCTCCTGATGCAGAGTGAACTCAAGGAAGATGTTTCCGGTATTAATAAGGTACGCGCAAGAGCTGGACTTGATCCAATCAGCAGCTACTCTCTTGCAGCCCTCCAGAATGAACGTCGTTGGGAGTTGGCCTGTGAAGGTATACGTTGGAATGATATCCGTCGTTGGCATATTGCTTCCGTAGCCTTGGCCAAGCAGGAAGGACAGCCCGTCTACTATTGCGGCACCCCTGCTACTAACACCGCTCATAATGGTGGCTATGTTGCCCGCTACAATGCAACAGCAGGTTTCCAGAAGATGCCGGAGACGCAGGTTGCGCTCGGTACTGTCAAGCAGAACGACGGCTGGACTGATGCTTCATCTGAATACACTGGCTGGTAATAACAAACCCTATAAAAAGAACAATAAAGATGAAAAAGCAAATATTTTTAATGGTTGCAGCTCTCGGCTTGCTGACTGCCTGTGACCCATCAAAGGACAGCATCGACATGCCAGGCAACTCTGACCTGACGAGCGATCAGCTGGCAAGCGGTTTCACTACAAAGCAGTATAGTGATGAAACCTATACAACAGAGGCTGCCGATGGTAACTATTTCACTTATTCCACATCACCAGCTCGTGTTGTTAAAATCTATCAGCTTGATGATGAGGGTACTGAGAGTGTCCTGGCTTCAGGAAAGGCTAACGGTACTTTCAAGATTGTGCCAAAGCGCGGTAATCCGTCACAGCAGACCTTCTATATAGAGACTCGCGACTTTAATGGTAATGTCATCAAGACTTCAAAGACCGCAGAGGTATATGTTCCTCAGGAACTTGAACCAGTTGTACGCTGGCTTGCCAGTGATGCATACGGCTCAAAGACCTGGAAGTGGGATACTGAGTTCCGTGCAGACGGTGCAGTCTGGGGTAACTTCGGCTATGCCGCAGGCGATGACTGGTC
>Ga0247611_10009607_pt1 | contig 11583 bp, 6 predicted proteins | sample 177DNAGHGhighgp2_FD_192422 | JGI IMG/M metagenome (GOLD analysis project Ga0247611, IMG submission 192422) | Sheep rumen microbial communities from Palmerston North, Manawatu-Wanganui, New Zealand - 1770 DNA GHGhigh gp2 | ecosystem: Host-associated > Mammals > Digestive system > Stomach > Rumen ... | reverse complement strand
CGCGTGTGCCGTTGCCTGTCATCTTGATGTTCACCACTGCTGCGTCACCGTTGATGGTGATGTTGCGGTCACTACTGATGCCTGTTGCTTCCTTGATCTTGAGATCGGTAGCATCCCAGGTGGCTGTGCCGCTGTGATTGAGCGTGATGGTTCCTCCAGTGATGTTCACGTCACCCTCGGCCTTGATGCACTTGGTGGCATCGGCACTGGCGTTGATCGTGAGCGTGCCTCCTTGAATCAAGACATGACCGTCGAGCGTCGGGTCGGCAGTGTCCTCGGCATCGACCTGGATGCCGTCGTCACCGCAGCTCTGGATGTTGACGGTGCCGCCGTTCATCTGGAAGTATTGAACCACGTTGATAGCGTCTGCCACAGCACCGGTGATGGTGATGTTGCCCACGGTCTTCTTCACTTCCATGTACTCGTTGCAGGCCAGGGCATGCTTCTTGTTACCCGTTATGGTCAATGAGCCGCCCTTGCTGAACTCGGCATGGCCCTTCACGAGGAAGGCTGCCTTCTTGGTGTTGTTGGTACCATCGGCGAGGGTGTTGGTCGTTCCGTCAGCCAGTTGAACGGCAATGCGCTTGCTGTTCTGGATGTTGATGGCGGCACTGTCAGGGTTGACCAGGTTAACGCCATTGAGGACCAGGGTCATCTTGTACTTGCCGGCATGATAGAAACAGCCGCTTGAGCTGTTGCCCTGCAGGGTGTAGGTGTACTCGGTGGCGACATCGGCATCCTGCATGACTGCCACGCGTGCGCCAGTAACCTGAGCTGTGATGTGATTAGCGATGTTGCCAGCCACATAGACGTCGGCTCTCGAGTTGTTGTACTTGACGAGGACATTGTCGTCGGGGAACGTCTCGCTGGTGACGGTCACACTGTCCACATCGGTGAGGGTGAAACCCTTCTCCAGCACGGTCAGCAGGCTGGCCGATGAATACGGCATGGTACCTACTGTCTCGGTGTTATAGGCCCAGTGCACTTGCCCCGTGTGTACCCACATGGTCTGCTGCGCGTAGCCCAAAACACCTGCCATTGCAATCAGTATTGCAAATAAGAATCGTTTTCTCATAAACTGAATTTTTTGTAGTGTTTTGATGCGATTAAAACATGATTATTTGTCGCAAAACTATTCAAGAAAATGAGAAAAAGCAAACCTTGGTCCCATATTTTCAACCAATCCCCATTTTTATTCTGCCAATCGGTTAAAGACTGTAAGAAAACTTCTCGCTGGTCTCAGATTGTGTCCAGATGAGAGATGGTGCGCAGCACGCTCAAGGCTGTGCTCACGCTCGTGATATTGCTGATGACGATGCTGCGGCGACCGTTCTTCTGACTCAGGTTGCAGCGCTTGGGATTCTGTTGCATGTAGTTGAGAATGCGGCCGAAGGCTGGTGACTGGTAATAGGCCACGTTTTCCTCGCCCACCATGAACAGGTGCATCCGCGTCTGACGGATGACGAGTTTCTCGATGCCCAGACGTCGTGCCGTGCGGCGCAGGGGGACAATACGGATAAGCTCACTGGCCATTTCAGGAATTTTGCCGAAACGATCCACCATCCTCTCCTCAAAGGCCTCCACCTGGTCATCGGTCTCCATGTTGTCCAGCTCGCGGTACAGGGTGATGCGCTCGTTCTCCTGGGGCACATAGCTGGCGGGGAACATCAGCTCCAGGTCGGTATCGACGATGCAGTCGGTGACAAACTCGGTGGCATTGCTCTCGTCATCGTTATCACCGCCGGGGGTGGCAAAGGTGTTGGCAAACTCCTCGGTGCGCAGTTCGGTGACGGCCTCCTTGAGCACGCGCTGGTAGGTCTCGTAGCCCAGGTCGGCGATAAATCCGCTTTGCTCGGCACCCAGCAGGTTGCCCGCACCGCGAATGTCCAGGTCCTGCATGGCAATCTGGATGCCAGAGCCCAGGTCGCTGAAGCTCTCAATGGCTTGCAAGCGTCGGCGTGCATCGGTAGCGAGGGGTTTGCCTGGAGGCACGAGCAGGTAGCAGAAGGCTTTGCGGCTACTGCGCCCCACACGCCCCCTTAGCTGGTGCAGGTCGCTCAGGCCGTAGCGGTCGGCATTGTTGATGATGATGGTGTTGACGTTGGGCATGTCAATGCCGTTCTCGATGATGGTGGTCGAGAGTAGCACGTCATAGTCGTGGTTGCCGAAGTCGATGATGATCTGTTCCAGTTTCTCGGGTGGCATCTGGCCGTGACCCACGGCGACACGGGCGTCGGGCACGACGCGGTTGATCATGTTCTCCAGTTGCTCTAACTGCTCGATGCGGTGGTTTACAAAGAAGACCTGGCCGTTGCGCGACAGCTCAAAGTTGATGGCCTCGGCAACGATTTCGTCGTTGAGCGTCCCCACGGTGGTGAGGATGGGGTAGCGGTTGGCAGGTGGAGTGGTCAGGGTACTCAGGTCGCGTGCCCCCATGAGTGAGAATTGCAGCGTGCGTGGGATGGGCGTGGCACTCATTGTCAGGGTATCGACGTTGAGCTTCATCTGCTTGAGTTTGTCCTTGACGGCAACACCAAATTTCTGTTCTTCATCAACCACCAGCAGTCCCAGGTCATGGAACTGAACAGTCTTGCCGATGAGCTTGTGGGTACCGATAAGGATATCGATTTTGCCTTCCTTGAGGTCGGCAAGGATTTGTTTCACTTCCTTGGGTTTGCGGGCACGGCTCAGGTAATCGACCCTGACGGGGAAATCCTTCAATCGCTCGCTGAAGGTGCGGTAGTGCTGGAACGCCAGCACCGTCGTCGGCACCAGCACGGCGGTCTGCTTGCCGTCGGTGGCGGCCTTGAAGGCGGCACGCACGGCAATTTCGGTCTTGCCGAAACCCACGTCGCCGCAGATGAGGCGGTCCATCGGCTTCTGGCTCTCCATGTCGGCCTTGACGGCTTGGGTCGCCGTCAGCTGGTCGGGTGTGTCCTCATAGATGAACGACGCTTCCAGCTCCTGTTGCAGGTAGCCGTCGGGTGTGTAGGCAAAGCCCTGCTGCTCGCGGCGGGCGGCATAGAGGCGGATGAGTTCGCGGGCAATGTCCTTGAGGCGGCTCTTGGTGCGTGACTTGATTTTGGCCCACGCGTTGCTTCCCAAGCGGTTGAGTCGTGGTGCCTCGCCCTCCTTGCTGCGGTATTTCGACAGCTTGTGCAGCGAGTGGATTGACACGTATGCCTCGTCACCGTTCAGGTAGGTGAGTTTGATCATTTCCTGGGGCGTGCCGTTCATCGAGGTGCGGATCAAGCCGCCAAATCGGCCGACGCCCAGATCCTCATGGACGATATAGTCACCTTTCTCTATCTGGTTCAATTCCTTGAGCGAGAGGGCGAGTTTACCTGATCGGGCACGGTCGCTCTTGAGGTTATACTTGTGGAAGCGGTCAAAAATCTGGTGGTCGGTGAACACACACAGCTTCAGGTCCTCATCCACAAAGCCCTCATGCAACGTCCGCAGCACGGGTTCAAAAGTGATGTCGTCACCGCGGTCCTCAAAGATGTTGTGCAATCTCTCGATCTGCTTGGCGCTGTCGCTCAGGATGATGATTTTATACCCCTTGGTCAAGAAGTCGGTGAATGACTTCCCGATGAGGTCAAAGTTCTTGTGATAGATGCCCTGCGGCTTGCAGTGCAGCGTCAGGCGCTTCACACCCTGCTCGGGGGCTGCTTCACCGTCGGTAAAGGCAATGCGCCGCAACGCATGTAGCCGCTGGATGAACAGGTCGGCATCGACCACCTTGCGGGTCGCCTGGGTGTCGCCCTCATCTGCGATCAGTGCAGCAGCCGACATACTCTCCTTGGCAATCTCGCCGATGCGTGCCGTCAACCACTGTTCGCTGCGGCACAGTACGACGGTCTCGTCGCCCACATAGTCCAGTAGCGACACGTTATCCTCCCGTCCACCGCCCGACGGGCTGTTGTTCAGGATGCTCACCTGCTCCAAGCGTTCCTCGCTCAACTGTGTCTCGACGTTGAAGGTGCGTATCGAGTCGATGTCGTCGCCCCAGAAGTCGATGCGGTAGGGCAGCTCGTTGCTGTAGGAGAACACGTCAAGGATGGAACCGCGCACGCTGTATTGCCCCGGCTCATACACATAGTCGGTAGCCGTGAAGCCCAGTTCGCGCAGTCGGGCAGCCACCTCACTCAGGTCGGCAGTGCCGCCCGTGCGCAACTGCACCGTGCTCGCCTCCACCTCCTCGCGGCGACGCACGCGTTCGGCCAGTGCCTCGGGATAGGTCACCACCCAGTGCACCTCTGGGTCGTCATACCAGCGGTTGAGCACTTCGGTGCGCAGGATTTCGTTCGGCGCATCCACCTGACCATACTTGATATCACGCTTGTAGCCCGACGGGAAGATCAGCACCTGCTTGTCACCCGCCAGTTGGCACAAGTCATTATACATATAGCCTGCCTCGTCCAGGTCGTTGACCACGATCAAGTAGGGGCAAGCCTGTTGCGGCAACCGAGCAAACAGCATTGCAGCACTTGACCCGGCCAACCCGTCAATCACAGCATTCCCCTTGCCAGCCAGCAGCTTCTTCACCGCCGCCACCCGGCCCTTCCCGTTCAACAACTCACACAGTTCCCGTATTTCCATGACTGCAAAATTACTCATTATTCCAAAAACAACAGGCAACCACGACAACTAAAAAGGAAGACAATAAATACAATGGCATCCGCCAACCATTTTAAAACTACGAATTACACGGATTGATCGAATGGCATCCGCGAACCATTTTAAAACTACGAATTACACGAATTAAAAGCTATTTTAGCCATTGCAAAATTATAGAAATAATCTTCAACTGTAATAAGTTCAGTAAGAATTTTGAAGACATACTCTCTAAATTCTCGATAACCACTTGGCTACCTCTTGATTATTCTCGTTGAACTCAAGTTGTTTACATATAGTAGTTTTCTTCAACATGCTTTGCTAGTTCATCATCGGACAATGTGTCAAGAAGGTTGTCCTCGACAAAGCAAGCAAAGAGGTTATCAACAGGACAGCACTCATCGTTGTTTGTGATGATGGCATCACCAAGCGATTGGTTGGATACATTGATGCAGCATTCCTCATCGGTGTCTTGAAAGATAACGACAGATCGGTAGGGGTAATCCTTACCTTTGTACGTTACTGTGTCAAATAGTTCTTTATTGTCCATAATTAGTTTTTTGTGCAAAATTACGAGTTAATAGACAGTTGTACAACGGGGTATTGTCTACAACTAAAAAAACGATAAAGTTTTTTGAGTGCAATATTTGGATTAAGGCAAAGCCACTCAACACTCTATTCATAGAGTTACGATGTGCATCAGCACGAGTTCGTCAGCTCCTCAGAAAACCAGACCACTCAGTTGTTTTATTTATGATACATTCGTGGCCATTCGTGTTTTTTATGGTAGCGTCAGCCCCTCAGAAAATTCAGATAAATCAGTTGTTGAAAAAGATCGTGAGCGGATGCCTCATTAACCATTATTCCTTATCCATTATGCAGCGTGCAAGGCACGCTTTTTAGCTTTTTGACATGGACAAGCCTTGTCTACGGGTCTTATCTTTGCGCCACATTAATAATTAAAATTTACAACTATGTTTATAATTGATACAAGCGACATTTTTGACCGTGAAGCTTACGTTGACGATGTCATGGATTGCGTATTCTCACCTGACGATGTTGATAAACTCCCTCAGACGGCCGCAATGGTCACCAATGCGGAGTCAGCAACAATCAATGCCCACGAAATCGCCATCATCACGGGAACCGAGGCGGCTAGAACCGGCCTCTTTGCTAAGATGATTGCTGCTACTATGCTCAGTGGCGGCAGCTACCCCTTTGCCGAAGGTATGAAGACTCATCTCTATGACGCTAAAGTGCTTTGGGTTGATGCAGTTACTTCGGTGCACGACATAGTGCAGCTCGCGCGTGACATGAAGCAGCATTTCAACGCCGACGGCAACCATTTCAAGATTGTTGCTCTCACCGCGCTCGGTGCTGATCAAACATTGTATAAAACCGTGAGGGATCTGATTTACAAAACAATCGATTCCTTTTTGCCCAACCTTATCATTATCAATGACCTGGATAACATCTTCCCAACGATGACCTGGACAGCAGCCTCGGGCTTTGTGGAGTTCCTGCGCGACTATGTCAATAACAAGGAAGCAGCTGTCTGTGCAGTAGGGCACAACCTCATTGGTAAAGTAAAGAAGACAACCGGGTATCTCGGCGATATCATGTTTCCCATCGCCAGCACGGTTTATCGCGTCAGCGAGAGGTCTAAGAAAGAATCTGCCATTTCACGGGTATCCTGTTACAAGACATTTAGACAATGTCCGCGCGATTTCGCTTTCACAATCAATGACCTCAATTTTCCGCAACAAGTTCTGCCAGAGCCAGATACACCAAATTGTTAACGTATTTTAACATTTCCCCCGAAAAATCTCCTGAAAAATCCACAATCCCCCTCAACCGTCCGTGCTGTTCATGTATTACGAGCCGCTGGCTCGTAAAAGCAAAAGAAAGGCGCTGCCATGCTCAACCGTGGCAGCGCTGGAAAATAGTATTTATTGTATTTCTTGTTTTCCCAAAAGAAGCACGCGTCAGCCCACAAACAACTAGTTGTTTTATTTATGATCCATTCGTGGTCATTCGTGTTTTTTATGGAAGCGGTAGCACTTGTATTTATTGTTTTCCTTTTTTCTTTTTGGGGGTGGTTTTTTTGGCGGGCTTGGCCTTGAGGTTGAGCAGACGGGCGTATTCGCCGGGCTTGTCAAACATTTCCTTGGCTTTGTCCAGATACTCGTCGTCCTTGATGCTGTTCTCGACCTGGCCCCGCTGGTAGTACAGGCGGTCCATGATTTCCTGACCGATGAGATAGGCGATGTCGCGGCGATGCAGGTCCAGGTCGTGGTCCAGGTCGTGCTTGAGCATAGCCTCCAGGCGGTCGAACTGGGCAGCGGTCGAGTCGTTCATGTAACCCTCGGTGGTCGCGGTCTTGCGTAGGGCGGCCAGTTGCTGTTCGCACACCTTGTCATATTCAAACTTGTCGGCATTGACAAATGCCTTGAACTCATTGAACATCTCGTCAGTCACCTGGAAGTCGGCAGGGCTGGGAATCTCCTTGCCATGCTCGGCCACATACTTGGTGGCGAAGTCAAAGTCCCAATGGTCGCGCATGATGTTATAGACGATGCGCTTCAACTCGCGGGGCTCCACCTTCAAGTCAGGATCGATGCCGCCTCCCTCACGCACCTCGCGTCCGTGAACGGTGTGGAAAATGCGTGCCGTGCTATCGGTAGTTGTTTTCTTGTAGGTGCCGTCCTCGTTGCGGTTGCCGTAGTCCACTTCCTGGATAAGCCTGCCGCTGGGGATGTAGTACTTGGCGATGGTGACCTTGAGCATCCCGTCATAGGGTAGGGCACGGGTGGACTGCACCAGACCCTTGCCGAAGGAACGGTTGCCGATGATCACAGCGCGGTCCAGGTCCTGGAGGGCTCCAGCAGTGATCTCGCTGGCACTGGCCGATCCACCATCGATGAGCACAGCCAACGGAATCTCAGTGTCCACGGGATCGACGGTCGTCTTGTAGGTGCGCTCGCTCGACTTGTCACGGCCGCGCATCTGGAGCACCTGGGTACCCTTGGGAACAAAGCAACCCACGATCTGGATGGCTCCCTCGACAATGCCGCCTCCGTTGCTGCGCAGGTCCAGTACAATGCTTTTGACCCTGGGATCCTTTTTCAGCTCGATGAGGGCGTCGCGCACCTGCTGGGCTGACTTCTCGTTGAAGGTCGTCAAGTCGATGTAACCAATGTTGCCGCGGGTCACGCCATAGTAGGGCACCGGATTGACGCTGATGGTCTCGCGGTTGAACGAGAAGGTCTTGATGCTGTCCTCATCGAAGGGGCGTACTACAGTCACAGTCAGGTGGGTGTTGGCCTGACCCTTGAGATGCTTGCTCACTTGGTCGCTCGTCCATCCGGCAGTGCTGTCGCCATCGATCATGATGATGCGGTCGCCCGAGCGCAATCCCGCACGCGCGGCGGGGCTGCCCTCGTAGGGACCACTGATATAGACGCCCTTCTTGCCTCCGACGGTGCGTTCCATCAGGTAGCTGCCGATGCCGCCATATTCACCCGTGCTCAGCGTCATGAACTCGTCGGTCTCCTTGGCAGGGATGTATTCAGTATAGGGGTCGATATCGTCAAGCATCGCGTTGATGGCATTCTCGATCGTCTTTTGCGCATCGATGGTGTCAACATAGAACGTGTTCAACTCCTTGTACAGGGTGTTGAATATGTCCAGGTTGCGGGCCACAGCAGCGTCATCATTGACGGTCTTGTCGTCATCGGCGAGGGCCACGGGGGCGGCAATGGCGGCCGTCAGGCAGGCCCAGGCAAGGTATTTGAGCGTCTTTTTCATTATCTATCGTTTTATTTGGCTGCGAAAATACTACTATTCCCTGAATTTTGGCGGTTCTGGGGGACGAAAAAACGCTGTTTGGACGAATTTTTTCAAGTTTTTTCATTTTTTTATTGCACAGTTCAAATTTTGGCAGTATCTTTGCACCGCATTTTTCGGCAGGGTTTGTCGGGAGGTGTTGGAAAAAGGCTTCTTTAGCTCAGTTGGTTAGAGCATCTGACTGTTAATCAGGGGGTCCTTGGTTCAAGTCCAAGAAGAAGCGCACGTTTTCATAATAGATAGATATTTTAAGTAAGAGAGGATTGCTTCTTTAGCTCAGTTGGTTAGAGCATCTGACTGTTAATCAGGGGGTCCTTGGTTCAAGTCCAAGAAGAAGCGCCAGGAAGAGACTGCGTGAGCAGTCTCTTTTTGGTTGTCTGTGCGATGTCCTGGCTGGTGCCATGATGTGTATTTGTTGAGTAAAAATGATGGTGTCACGCTTTTTTTTCCTACATTTGCATCTTCAATCGAGATATATCACAAAAAGAATACTACAGTTATGAGACGATTTTTCATGATCTGGTGCCTGGCGATGCTGGGGGTGATGTCCATCACGGCAGGCGTGCGCGACGACTTCAAGGCGAACCCCAAGTTGAGCGCCAACAACTACCAGGCCTATCCTGACAAGAACCTTCCTGCAATCACCCCTGCTCCTGCAGGCTATGAACCGTTCTTCATCAACCACTATGGCCGCCACGGCAGCCGCTGGCTCATTAACGATAAGAAGTATGCCTATCCTTTGCAGATGTTGGAGAAGGGCGAGCGCAACGGTAAACTCACCAGTCGTGGTAAGGAGGTGCTCGCCGTCCTGCGCGAGGTGTATGCCGCCAGCCGTGGACGTCTGGGCGAGCTCAGCGACATCGGCCACGAGCAGCATCAGGGCATTGCCCGCCGCATGTACCAGAATTTCCCGCAAGTATTCGCCGACGGTGCACCCGTGACTGCACGCTCCACGATCGTTATCCGCTGCATCCTCTCGATGCAGAATGAGGTGGATGTGCTTGCTTCGCTCAATCCCCGCCTCAACATCACAACCGATGCCAGCCAGGCCGAGATGTACTACATGAACTATAGTGACAGCGTCGTCAAGCCCCTGCGTGCCAGCCAGTCCGCCCTGCTCAACCAGTGCAAGGAGAAATGGATCAACCCTAAGGGGATGCTCAAGAAGCTGTTTACCGATCAGAAGTTCGCTCGCGACAGCATCAACGATGCCCGCCGCATGATGATCTACCTCATGGAGGTCACTGGCAACATGCAGAGCCATCACCAGTTTGAAGATGTGAACCTCTATGACTTGTTTAGCGATGACGACATCTACAGTGTGTGGCGCTACAACAATGCCAGCTGGTATATCAACTCGGGCGAGACGCCCCTGACCCAGTGCCGTGTCGATTACATGGAGGCCAACCTGGTGCGCAACTTCATCGAGGATGCCGACCGTGCCATCACGAGTGCCAATCCCTCACCAGGAGCGTCGCTGCGCTTCGGCCACGAGAGCGTGGTGCTGCCCACATGCTGTCTGATGGGTCTCAATGGCGCTGACTACCGCACGACCGACCTCGAAACGCTCGACAAGTATTGGCAGACCTACAAGATCTTCCCCATGGCAGCCAACATCCAGTTCGTTTACTTCCGCAAGGCCGGCAGTGACGACATCCTGATGCTGCCGCTGCTCAATGAGCACGAGGCCACCCTGCCCGTTGCCACCGATGTCGCCCCCTACTACCACTGGAGCGACGTGCGCGACTACTTTATCAACAAACTTTCCAGTCAACCCTTCATTAAACCGAACAAATGAAACGCATCACAATATATCTGTTGGCAGCCGTCGCCTGCCTGTCGCTGAGTGCTATCAACCCTGTCACGCAGGTGAAGGGCAACTTTGACCGTTCGGCCAGTAACCACTATGCTTACCCGTATGGCACCGACGCCGACCTGCCGGCACTCACCCAGGCCCCTGCGGGCTATGAACCCTTCTACATCGACCACTACGGCCGTCACGGCAGCCGCTGGCTCACCAATGCCAAGACCTACAGCCGTCCTGTCCAGACCTTGACCAAGGCTAAGGTAGCAGGGATGCTCAATCTCCAGGGACAGCGTCTGTTAAAACTACTCGCACTTGTCAACGATGCTTCCCAGCAGCGTGCAGGAGACTTGAGCGACGTGGGTGCCGAGCAGCACCAGCAGATTGCTGCTCGCATGTTCCAGAATTTCCCGGAAGTCTTCAAGGGAGATGCCCGCGTGGATGCCCGCTCGACGGTCATCATCCGTTGCATCCTCTCAATGCAGAACGAGACGATGACCCTGCGATCGCTCAATCCCGCCCTGCGCATCACCACCGATGCCAGCTACCACGACATGTACTACATGGGTTGGGGTTACGGTGAGGACACTCTGGCCAATTCGCTGCGCAAGAGCGTCGATCCTATCTCCAACGGCATGTATGACAAGTGTCTGCATCCCCAACGCTTTGTCGCCCAGCTTGTCAACGACACCGCTTGGGCCAGTACCCACCTCGACAGCCGTCAGCTGATGCGCGATGTCTTTGACGTGGCTGGTTCCTTGCAGGGCCATCACGACTTTGACCACATCAATCTCTACAATTACTTTTCAAGCGACGAGATCTTTGAGCTCTGGCGTCTGAAGAATATCTATTGGTATATCCACTGGGCCAATGCACCCCAGAACGGCAACCGTATGCCCTTCATCGAGCGTGCCCTGCTGCGCGACATGATTGAGAAGGCCGACAAGGCCATCGCTACTGGCGAACGCGGTGCGTCGTTGCGTTTCGGTCATGAGACCTGCGTGCTTCCCCTTGCCTGTCTCATGGAACTGGACAATGTCAACTACAGCTGCGACAACCTCGACGAGCTGCATCTCTACTGGCAGGACTACAATACTATACCCAAGGCCTGCAATGTGCAGATGATCTTCTACCGTCCCGTGGGTACCAACGGCAATAATGCCGACGACATCCTCGTCAAAGTCCTCCTCAACGAGCACGAGGCCACTTTGCCCGTTCAGGCCGTCGAGGGTCCCTACTATCGCTGGAACGACCTCAAGCAATATTACGAGCACAAACTTGCCACCCCTATTGACTGGCAAGTGCGGTAGATGTTT
>Ga0247611_10009605_pt1 | contig 11584 bp, 12 predicted proteins | sample 177DNAGHGhighgp2_FD_192422 | JGI IMG/M metagenome (GOLD analysis project Ga0247611, IMG submission 192422) | Sheep rumen microbial communities from Palmerston North, Manawatu-Wanganui, New Zealand - 1770 DNA GHGhigh gp2 | ecosystem: Host-associated > Mammals > Digestive system > Stomach > Rumen... | reverse complement strand
TCGGCTTCAATAATCCAGAGGGTGACAAACAGCTTTTGTCCAAGTTGAACAGGACCTGCCGTGAACACAATCTCAGAGTGATAATGGTCAGGGGAAACCACGACGACCCGAAATTCTTTGAGGAAGGCCTTGTCAACACAAAATATATCATGGCTGTTCCAGACTACACGGTCGTCAACGGCAATATCCTGTGCGTCGGCGGTGCCACGTCAATCGACAGAACACACAGACTTGATAGTAAGGAAGTAAGTATGAGGCACTACATGAAATATCACCCAGGCTGTACATTGCAGGAAGCCAGGGAGAAGACCAGGGACTCATATTGGGAAAATGAGGCTCCTGTGTACAGTGACAACGAGTTCAAGTCAATCAAGGACGACGGGTTGACAATAAACCACGTCATAACGCACACCTGCCCTAGTTTTTGTGAACCGTTGTCAAAGGACGGCATAGAATACTGGCTGGCCAAGGACCCAGGTCTCGACGAGGTGATAAACAACGAGAGGATTGTCATGGACCAGATTTACAACAAACTGTTGGAAGACGGCCATAGCATTAAAACCTGGACTTACGGCCATTACCACAGACACTGCTCACAGGTGATTGGCGGCATAAGGTTCACGATGCTCGGCGCTGTCCTGTCGCAGTTTGACAACCCAGATTGGATAGAAATAAGGAACTAACTATAAAACAAACAATATGTTTACAAAAAGCGAAAATTTCAAAGGGGAGTATTGTGCCCAGGTGGTCAAGGTTGGACCGCTGGAGCCTATCGAGAACTCGGACTTCCTGGTAAAGGCCGTAATCGGTGCGGGCTACCAGGTTGTAGTCGGGAAGAACGATGTCAAGGAGGGCGACGTGATGGTCTACGCCAAGGTGGAGACCCAGCTGAACCAGGAATTCCTTTCCGTCAACAACCAGTTCGAGCTCAGCGAGCGCCACTTGAACAAGAACTACGAGGAGGTGCAGGCCCTTATCGACGCTGGAAAGGCCGATGAAGCCAAGAAGCTTGTCGGCTACTTCAACAAACATGGCCGTGTCCGTATCGTGAAGCTCCGTGGCTGCCCGTCGGAGGGTTGCCTATTCACCATCGACTCAATCAAGAAGTGGAAACCTGAGGTTGAGAATTTCGATTTCGAAGAGTGCTTCAAGCCAAACGATGAGGGTGTTGTGGAGCCATTCAACTTCGACACTATCGGTAATGACCTATTCTGTAAGGCTTACGTCCCGAAGATTAGTACGCCGAGCGCCAGAAAGGACAGGGCTGAGAAACGCAACCGCAAAATCAAGAGGTTCAACCGTATGGTTGAGGGTCAGTTCTCATTCCACTACGACACCAGCCAGCTGGCTGACAACATGTGGCGTATCAATCCAGACACTATGGTCACCATCAGCGTCAAGGTGCACGGAACCTCGCACATCGTTGGAAACCTGCTCGTCAAGAAGCCTAAGGATGGTATCGGCGCCCGTATCCAGTCAAAGAGAATCGGTAAGAAAATTCGCGGCGTAAGGAAATGGCCTACCAGGTTCTACTGGCAGCGTGGCATGAAGAAGGATAAACTGGCTGCACTCCAGTCAATCCTGGACAGCCAGTACACTCTCGACTACGGTAACGTGACTTCATCTCGAGGTGTTATCAAGAACCAGTACATCAACCGTGGCCCGCAGAACCACTTCTACGGCCAGGATATCTGGAGCGACTACGGCAACAAACTGTACCCATACCTGCTCAAGGGTATGACGGTGTACAGCGAGATTTGCGGCTATGTCGGAAAAACCACTTCGATGATACAGAAGGGTTACGACTATGGCTGCAATCCAGGCGAGAGCTTCATCATGCCTTACCGCATCACTTTCACCGACGAGAACGGCGACCGCACCGAGTGGGAGGTTACGGAAGTCTATGGTTGGACCAAGAAACTGCTTGAGGAGCATCCAGAGGCTGCCGCCTGGCTGAAACCTATCAATATCCTCTACCACGGCACCCTCGGAACCCTCTATCCAGACCTCAACCGCGAGGAACACTGGAATCAGAACGTGTTCAGCAAGCTACGCGAGGACACCCAGCTGCTCGGCATGGAGCTCAACGAGCCTATGTGCAAGAACAAGGTGCCGCGCGAGGGTATTGTTATCAGGATTGACAATGATATCCGCTCAGAGGCGTTCAAGTTGAAGACCGATGCTTTCAAATTCCGCGAGGCTAAACAATATGATGCTGGAGAAGTGGATACTGAAGCTATGGAGGCATATATGTAAAAAAAATGCTTCTAAAAAAAAACGGAAATCGGGTTGTGGAAACGGCCCGATTTTTTTTTGGTAATTGCATTTTTTGTTGTATATTATGTACAAATACAAGCGACATGATTAGTGTAATAACCCCTACGCATAAAAGGGGAAAGTATTGGGACCTGACAGTCGAGTCGGTCCTCCAGCAGACCTACAAGGACTTCGAGTGGGTCGTCCTGGACAACTCTCCAGACGGCTACTTCGAGCCAGAGTTCGAGAGGTTCAAGTCGGAGCACCCAGAATATTCCGACGTGTTCGGCAACGTGAAGATATACCGCGAGGTGTTCGACGGAGAGAAGCCAGTCGGCTTCTACAAGAACCGCTGTGTCGAGCTCACAACCTGCGGCGACGACGAGTTTGTGGTTACGTTCGACCACGACGACCTGATGTACAGGACTGCCCTTGAGGACTTCGTCGGGTGCGCCGAGAAATATGGGTCCAAGATTGACTACATCTTCGGACACGAATTGAGCTTCGAGGAAAACGAAGGCGGCCTGATGGTTTATTCGCCTCCAAACTTGCATACCTTTAAAGGCTGTTCGGACTACCTTATGCCGAATTTGAGGATAGGCGGCACGGTGTTATCCTTGGATGGTGCGTGCCTGCCTGAAATTGAGACGTTGGACTACACTTATTCGTCCCACATAATGCCTGGCAGCCATCCGCGTGTTATCAGGAAGCGCCTTTTGAACACGTTTGCATTCAGGTATAACGAGAACAGTTTGTGCGAAGACGATTCAATTCAGACGACACTGGCCGCCTTGTTCCTGAACATAGGGTATATCAGGAGGCCGACCATAGTTTTCATATCATACGAGGACAGCACATCAAAACTAAAACAGTCTGAAAACGAGCTTATTGTCCATAACAGAATACAGATAGGTGTGTCCTTGCTCTACGAGGCCGTCAGAATGTACAAGAACTACAAAGACCTGGAAAACAAGTATTACTACTACAATAGAGAAGATTTTATCACAGTTGACAATGATTAGCATCATAACACCCACCAATAAAACGATGAAATATTTTGACAATACCATCGACAGCGTCATGTCCCAAACGTATGACGATTTCGAGTGGGTGATACTTGACAACAGTGTCGATGGATATGTGGCGCCTTATCTTGATGGATATTTCCGTCGAAACCCGCAATACCAAGACAGGGCCGAAAAAATAAAAGTGTACAGGGAATATGCGGTGGGGAAGCCGATAGGATATTACAAGAACCGCTGTGTCGAGCTCACGAGCTGCAGCGACGACGAATATGTCCTGGTCTTCGACCATGACGACTTTATGTCCGCCACCACACTGGAAGACATACACGGATGCAACGAGAAGTACGGCCACGCCATAGACTGGATTACTGGGGATTTCGTGATGGCCGAATGTAATACAAAGGACAGTACGTTTAACTTTGTGAGCCCTACATGGGTGGAATGGGACAGACAGCACGGACTGGCGGCCGAGACAGTCAGCAATGTCAGGTGCGGGAAGTATGTGATAGACGAGGTCCCTGTATCCAGAATGACGTGTATCGACTATCGCTACTTCATAGGGTGTGTCGAATCCCACCCAAGGGCGGTCAGGAAACATTGGCTCGGCACCCCGATGCTCAGGTTCTATGAGGACAGTAGTATTGAAGAAGATGCAATCCACATAACCTTGGCCCCGATGCTTCTTGAAATAGGGTATATCGGGAGGCCGACGGTTATATACGTTCTATACACCGAAGGGAACGGCACCTACACCAACTATAGCAGGAGAGGGATGCCGACCATAAAAGACAGCGATATCGGCAAACGGATAATAAACGCCAGGAATATTATGTTTGAGGGTTTTAGACAGATTTATGGACTGGATAACTGCCGCCGAGAGCTTAAAATTTACCGAGAATTTGAAAAAAATGGATAAATTGTTGTATATTTACACAAAAAATAAGAGATATGCTGAAACATAAATTGAACGATTTGATTAAGGAAACAATGTTGAAACACGACCACACCCGTCTGGAGGTTGTGCGTTCAATCAAAGCAATGTTCACCAATTTTGAAAAAGAAGGAAAAACACTGACAGAGGCCGACGAAGCCAGACTTTTGCTGAAAATGGTATCACAGCGTGAGGATTCAATTACACAGTATTTCAATGCTGGCCGCCAGGATTTGGCCGACAAGGAAACTGCCGAGCTCGCCATTCTAAAAGAATACGCCCCTGTCCAGGCTTCTGACGACGAAATTGCTGAATACACGAAAGAGGTGTGCCAGCGGTTCGTCCAGGAAAACGGAAGTGTGGCAATGAAAGATATGAAGGCCATTCTGGCAATGGTCCAGGAGAAGTATTCGACTGCAAACGGAAAGGTTGTGTCATTAGTTGTCAAGGAACATGGAAAGTAAATTAATCAATATAAAGGATATCGAGGCCCGAAATCGAATTGAACCTCCAGAAGTTACGGCCATTCGTGAAAACGTCAAAAAGTCGTTCAGGAAACTCCGTTTCGAGGAAGGGCCGCATATCTACCATTTAAAAATAGGCAAGGATAAAGAGGTTATACTGCCGAGTGTGTCGTCAATGACCCACAGGTTCCAGCCTTATGTCGACTGGGACCAAAAAGCCGAGAATTACGGTTTGAAATGGGGGTACGACAAGGAGTTTGTCCAGCGCGTCTGGGAAGAGAACAATGTCCAGGCGACAAACAACGGAACATCGACCCACCTCTACGGAGAGGCTTTTATGCACTTCTTCATGGGACATCCTGAGAACATACCAGCTATCATCAAACCTCAGTATGAGAAAGGCTACCTGATACCGTATTCGATAAAGCAGGAGGGCGTACTCAAGTTCTATAGGGATTTGATGACAAGCGACATGATATGGCCAGTGATGCCAGAATCGCAGGTATACATGGGGTTAAACAAGGACTATGCCGACATAGAGCCGTATGCTGGCACGTTCGATATGCTGTTCACTTACAAAGCAAAGGACGGGAACTGGAAACTCTTAATTTACGATTACAAAACGAACGCCGAGTTAACTAAAGAATATGCAAGAATTCACAACCAAATGCTTCTGGACCCGTTTTCGGACTTATATGACGAACCGTATTCGTATTATATATTGCAGTTGAGCTGTTATTCGCTTTGCCTGATGCAGCTCGGATACGAGATTGCCGACAGGAAACTGATATGGCTTAAGGAAGACGGCGATTATGAGAAAATCTCGGTCCCAGACTACACTTCCAGGGTCAGGGAAGCATTACAGATAACAAACCAGCAAAATGATTAGTATTCTAACACCTACGCACAAGAAGTGCAAGCTGTGGGGCCTGACAGTCGAGTCGGTCCTCCAGCAGACCTACAAGGACTTCGAGTGGGTCGTCCTGGACAATTCTCCAGACGGCTACTTCGAGCCAGAGTTCGAGAGGTTCAAGTCGGAGCACCCAGAATATTCCGACGTGTTCGGCAACGTGAAGATATACCGCGAGGTGTATAATGAATATCATCCAGTGGGGTTTTACAAAAACCAGTGTATCAAGTACCTTTCCTGTAAACCGTATGAATATGTGCTTGTTCTGGACCACGACGACCTGCTTATCAGGACGTGCCTGGAAGACATACATGGATGTGACGAAAAATATGGTTCCAAGATAGACTATATCACTGGAGAGGGTGTCATGGTCTATAACCAGGGGCCGAATTTCTGGCCAAAAACCGATTTCTCTGAATACTGTACCCAGAGGAAGCCCCTCAATGACATTATTATCGGCAAGAACTTCAAACTGCTTCTGTCCACGTTCGATTGTCCGCAGATAACAAAGGTTGACTACTCTTTCTTCGACTATTTCATCGGAAGCCACCCAAGGGCCCTTAAGAGGCACCTGTTAGACATGAGAGCGTTCCAGTTCTACGAGCGGTCGGATATAGAGGAGGACACCTTGCAGATTATATATGCAACCTTGTTTCTAAACATGGGGTTCATCGACAGGTTAAGTGTCATATACCTTGCGTACTATGATGAAGAAAACAAACTTCAGAACAGTAGTTTTAAAATCAGGAACACCAACGTTACAGTTTCACACCGCCTTATTGAGAAAGGGAAGATGAATCTTTTCGAGTCGATGAGGAACTTCTACGGCACGGACAACTGTGTGGCAAATTTCTTCCATTTCAACGAATTCAAGACGCCGACAGACAAGATAGAACGGATAACCGAGGTTCCGCATGAACAGCCGAAGCCAGAGGAGAAAAACAGGTAACTCCGTGCTCATAAACTTTTTTTATTTTATTCGCAAAAAAGGGACTATTTTTAAAATATTCCTTTTTTTGTTGTATATTTGCGATATACGAACAACTTATGGCAAAAGAGAAGACGATATACGGAACTGAAATCACGGAATACAAGCCGTTGATAAAGTATAAAGGTGGAAAATTCAAAGAATATAGGCATTTTTCAAACCTGATACCTGGTTATGTCGGAGACTATTATGAACCGTTCGCTGGCGGTGCTGGCGTTATGTTCCAAATGCTCAACGAATGTAGGATTATTGGGCATATTCATCTGAATGATATATCAACTGAACTGACTGCGTTCTATAAAGTTGTTGGAACTGACGATTTCAACAAAGCGTTAGATGAGATAGCAGATGCATGGGATGGCATTAAGAAGATTGCGGATGACATAACCAAAACCGAATGGCTTTCTGTCCAATTTTATGACATTGTTACTGGGGATGCGAAAGTTGCCGAATTAATCAAGAATCCAATTTTTCGTGGTTTCGTTGACCATCTTTTTACTGACACCACAAACTTGCAAAATTATTTCCGTCAGCCGAGTGAGACTGGAGGAATACTTGTCTATCATTCCTATCATATTCTTGCATCTATTGAAGATAAACTTGTTAAATTCAAGAATAAATACCAAAAGAATAAACTCCATGCATTCACTCCAGACAATTGTGACGAACAAATTAAGACATCAATATTACAGTCATTTTATTTTGCCGTGAGGGATATGTACAACAAGGAACACCAAAAAACTGCCATAACACCAGAATACTTGGCCCGCTGGTTCTTTATCAGAGAGTTCTGTTATGGTTCGATGTACAGGTTCTCAAAGAACGGTTTCAATGTACCGTATGGCGGGGCTTCATATAACGACAAGGACTTCAGAGCTAAGGCCGATTATCTCAAATCTGATGAAATAGCTAGAGTGTTCGGTGAAAGGATAAGCATAGACAATATGGATTTCGAAAAATATATCAATATTCAGTGTTACCGTGACAATGATTTCGTGTTTCTCGACCCTCCGTACGATTCCACTTTCAACGAATACGACTCCTCGTCGTTCACAAAAGAGGACCAGGAAAGGTTGAGAAAAACTGTCGAGAGTATCAAATGTAGATGGATGATGGTTATACGCAACACTCCTTTCATAAAATCGTTGTACAAAGACTATAATATGGCTGCGTTTGACAAGAACTACGCGTTCCATGCAAGGGGTACGTATGACGAGAAACAGTGCGAACACCTTGTTATAACAAATTACACCACAAACAATATATAATGAAAATATGATAACAATAGAAGTTAACAAAGAAGATTTGGTGAATCTAGTCACAGGTACATCGCCTTCATTTGATTTAATCAACCCGTTTACTGAAATGGGTATCGGAAACTACATAGGTGGACACGCTGACCGTTGGAGTTGGAATCGAAGTACTTTGGAAAAACTAGATGAACATGAATTATTGGAAATTTACAATAGAATGAGAAAGTGAAAAATGGAAAACGAGAAGATTTTATCCCCACATTATCTAGAGGCTTACGATTATTTTTACTCTGTGACGGACAACAAGATGTACCTTAGCCAAATCACAAAATACGACAGTCTCCAGCAGGTTTTGAAGAATATACCTAAACGATACCACGACGGGTTTATAATCACGTTTGTAAACGTAAAGAATGGCGAAAAGGCCATGCATCGATATGTTGTGTATGACGGAAAGGCATACGATATGTATGACGGTGATACCGAATACCTCAAGAGCAGGGTGTTCGTCCTTAGCGGTGTGACCGATTACGAGAGGGAAGAACTCGTATATGTTGTCCATATAGGGTATGACGGCCTGATGTACGACCTGGCTGGGATGGACGGCACCACATACAATTTAGAGGTACGGGTTATCGACTGGGAATCCGACGACAACTGGAAAGTGGGCGTGTTCGACGAACCAGACACGGACAGAGTTGCGTGTATGGATTTCATGGCATTCCTTGACGGCAGAGACTATTTCCGAGGGCTGACCAAAGAGGATATAGACAAAACAACCGATATGTGTGTGAAGTACGGGTTCATGAAAGAGAAACCAGAACCATCAACATACCTTAAGGATATCCTTTTCAAGGACGAGAACCCAGACGAGAGTCTTTTTAGCGAATTCTATACACAATGACTTAATTAATTGTTATTATGGAAAATATAATATATACAAAAGATTTAATCAATGAATATGGGGCCAAAGTGACCGACCCTTCCGAAGCGGTTATAGTCGATAGCCACATATTGGGTATGACGGACAGCATCAAATTAGACTGGAACATAATATACGACAACAGGTCGAACTGTATCGTATTGTCAATCGATGAATATGGAGCGGAATTTCCAACCGACCGTTGTCGCGCGATAACCCCTGTGTTAGATGGGACAAGGGAGGATGTTCTGGATTTTGTGAATAATTTGGAAAGTTTGTCAAAAAGTATAAGGGAGGTGTGCGGACTATGACATTAATCATTACTATAATTGCCCTTGTGTTTGCCGCCCTTGTACTTGTCATGTTGTATTTCAAGCACAGTATTAAAAAGATATTCGAAGAATTCGAAACCGAAGAACCTCTGGATGAAAGCGACATTATGGCGCTGTTTCATGAAAACAAAAATAACTGACAAAACACTATAATATGAAAAATCAGAAATTCAGTCTGACTGGCAGCGTTCCAAACCAGATTGTTGATGAAAACGGAAAGGTATACAGGAGCCTCAGGAATTTGAGTGAATCCATTGGGGTTATCAGGTCCAATGTATCACGCCATCTGAAAAGTGACGGGTTTTTCGAGCATAACGGCATCAAATATTTCGCCGTTCAGCAAAAACCAATAGCCGAGGGTAACACCCCGAAGCCTATTTTTCAACCAAGGGAGGATGAGGATGAATATCAGGAGTTCCGCAAAACCAAACAGGAAATCGCCAAAATAAAAAACCTGACATTCAAGACGTACAATTTCAAGTACACACACAAGGAGAAGGGAACCAGATACGCAATTGCGCTTTTTTCGGACGCCCACATCGAGGAGGTGGTGAAACCAGAATCCGTGCTTGGAAGGAACGAGTACAACGTGAAAATCGCCCAGTCCCGCATAGCCAACTACTTCCAGAACCTGGCCCACTGCCTTAACACGGACCAGGTGGACGACCTTATCTTTGCTTCGCTCGGAGACACCATCAGCGGCTTCATACATGAAGAACTGTCACAGTGCAACGAACTTACCCCACTCAAGGCAATCTCAAAGGCCCAGAGCCTTATCGTCAGCGGCTTGAAGTTCATCTGCGACAACACCGACCTGAAGTCAATCAAGTTTATCGGTATTGTCGGCAACCATTCGCGAACGACAAAGAAAATCCACCACGCCAACGGATATGAGATGAGCTTTGAATTCCTGATGTACGACAATATCAGGGAACAGTGCGAGGCCCTTGGCCTGCCGATTGAGTTCGCAATCCCAGAGTCGGAGGTCGCGCTCGTGGTGACGCCTGACAACAAGACCCTGCTGTTCTGCCATGGTTTCCAGATTAAATCCACTGGCACCAACACGGTATGCGGTATCTACCCAGCCCTCCAGAGACTGGCCCTGAAATGGGGCAAGACATTCAATCAGGACAGAATCTACCTGGGACATTTCCATTCGTGCATCTCGATACCCAGCGCTGCCGTGAACGGAAGTATCATCGGATACAACAGCTTCTCGCTGACAAACGGTTTCGAATTCCAGAAACCTTGCCAGTACTACGAGGTGATTGACACCGAGCTCGGTGGCCAGCTCCTCGAAAGAAAGATATATTGTGAATAAAAAACAAACACCAAATGAAATGGATAGCAAAAAAACCAAGAAGTCAAAAAATGCTTCCGACATTGCCAATGACCTGACAACGGTCACTGTCAATACCAACAAGGAGACAGAGGAACCGAGCCAGTTCCATAAATTGGTGGAGCGGTACATGAAGTGCGAGAAAAGGACACTTGCAGAGATGCTCGCGATGCGCGACATCGACGACGACCCGTACAAGGGACGCAACTTCAACGAGGAGCTCCAGAAGCTGCTGAACGACCCTAACACGTTCAGGGTCCCGATGGACCCAGTGCCGCCAATCCAGCCGAACACCCCGTACCCAGACTACGATGCATACTGCTTCGCTGCGCCAGGACACAGATGCCCGAAAGGGAACGCCGTGTATATAGGGAAATGCGACGGATGCCCGTACATGTACCAAATGTGGCCGAAAATCACCTGGAACAACGACACCAGTGACGGAAACCCGAACAGAGGCACTTACACGGCATGCTCCTGCACATATCAGAAGCCTTGTGGCAAGGACAATACAGAACATTAAAAAAAGCCCCCTTGGTTTGGGGGCTTTCTTGTTGGTGTTTGCTTGTTTAGTAACCAAGGACCGTTATGTCACCGAACAGGTTGGTGGCGCCGTCTATGACAGCCGCAGCCGTGGCCTGGTGTCCCAGGTGCTTTCCGCTGTCGAATATCGAGAAGTCCACGTTCACGACATCCCTGCCGTCACACAGGACGTGCATTCCGCCGTTAGGGGTTTTGTAAGTGAACATGACGTTGACGCCCTGTTTCTTGATATAGTCCAGGATGACTTCCTGGGCTTTCTGGTTGGCGGTGTCTATATCGACCATAGTTATCGGGAACTGTTTGGTGAATCGCCTGCCGTCGAATTTCCTGCCAGCTAGCTTCTGGAACAGTATCTCCTGGTCCCTCTGGCTTAGGTTCCTGACTTTTACGACATTCTGTATATCGTTGTTTATCATTGCCTCGTTGCGGGGGTTCAGCCTTATGTAGATGCGTGCATTCTCTTTCTTCGAGAGGGTCATGTAGTCTGGTTTGATAGCTTTCAGCTCGGCTGCATTCTTGACTTTCCAGTAGCCGAGGTACTGGGCGTAGTTGAAGTTGGCGTGTATCTGGTCTTTCTTGCGTTTGATGGCCTGGACGAAGTAGAATTCGTCGGTGCCAGAC
>Ga0247611_10009604_pt1 | contig 11584 bp, 10 predicted proteins | sample 177DNAGHGhighgp2_FD_192422 | JGI IMG/M metagenome (GOLD analysis project Ga0247611, IMG submission 192422) | Sheep rumen microbial communities from Palmerston North, Manawatu-Wanganui, New Zealand - 1770 DNA GHGhigh gp2 | ecosystem: Host-associated > Mammals > Digestive system > Stomach > Rumen... | reverse complement strand
AAATGAATATCTCTCGTGTTGAGTATTATTTTGCAGAAATGTTATCAATACTAGAGATGCCTAATCAAGATGAATGGATTGTAGAAGTTGTTTCTTCTGGATGGCCAAGCGATCCAAAACATTTAAAAAATGGTAAATTAAAAATACCACCAAACTGTTGGTATATTGGTACAATCAATAATGATGATTCAACATTCATGGTTACTGATAAAGTTTACGACCGTGCTATGCCAATAGATATAAATGATAAAGGTCAAGTATTTGAACCAGAAAATGTGCCTGCACAAGATATCAATTATTCATATTTAAATGGTTTATTTAAAGATGCAATAACTGGTAATCCAATGCATGAAGATGTACTAAAGAAAATTGAAGAAATGGATGATTATGTAATTCAACATTTTAGAATTGCCTTTGGTAACCGTATTGTTGCACATATGAAAAAATTTGTACCTGTTTATGTAGCATGTGGTGGAGATGAAGTAGATGGAGTTGATTACTTCATAGCTAAGAAAATACTTCGTAAGTTTGAACAATTAAATATTTCATTTATTAGAGATGAAATAGATGGATTTGTTGATTTCTTAAATAAAACATTTGGCGATGGTAAAATGAAAGAATGTATTGAATATGTATTAAGACTTAAGAAGATTTCTTAATAATTAAAGAATAAGAAGGGAAATATTTATGGAGGACTTAAAGGTATTAGAATTATATGATGATAAGAACAAAGATAGAATAGATATGTTTAATGCATCTATAAAGTCAGAATATAATCTAACTTCTAATTATGAAAAAATAGAAGCAAATTTTGATTGGTTAGAAATTATGGAAAATACTATTATGTACTTAGATAATATCTTAAGAAATCCAAATAGATTTATCATTAATGAAGAAGAAGTTGTTAAAGTAGAACAAGCAAGAAGAACAACAGTAGAGAGTATTAAACATTTAGCAAGACATACAAATTTTATTCAAAAAATAGAAGATGATGGAGATGTTCAACCATCAAAAGTATTAAATGTTAATAAAGATGAAAGTTATAATACATATGAAAATAGATTGATTTATACATTAATCAATAATATGAAGATGTATTTAGATATGAAAGAGAAGGACTTTGTAGATTCTTCTTCACTAAAAGATGATAAGAGATGTGAATATACAGCTGCGACTAAAATTGGGGCAGAAAGGATTAATATTAATGTTCTTATTACTTCTAAGACTAATTTTTCTCAAGTTGAAGGGCAAAAGAATGGACTTAGTATTACTCAAAGATTTGAAAAACTCAAATTAAGAGTTTCTGATCTTACTAATATGCCTGTGTATGTACAATTAGCAAAAGAACATGTAGCAAAGGTTATTCCTCCAATTAAAAAAACTAATCTTATTTTAAAGAATACTAACTTTCAATATGCGATGAAATTATGGGATTTCTTACAAGCTAATATGAAAGATAATACTCATAGAGAAAAAGATAAGAAAAACTTAAAAAATGATATTAAAATAAAACAAATGTTAGATGATACATTCTTACTTGATTATTTAGTATTATCAAGTATAGATGTTAAACATGATATGTTAGATGATGATTCTAATGTTGAATTAGCACGTGATTTAACAGCTAGAATGATAGAGAAAATTGTAGAACTTAATCAAGATTTACCTGTTGAGAAAATTCAGGAAATTGTTGGTGAAAAGATAGCTATAATTAAGAATAAGAAAGAAGCATCTATTGAAGAAATTGAACGTAAGTTTAATGAAAGAATAGATTTATTTACAAATAAAATATTAGAATTTAACTTTAGGTGATTATATGAGCAAACTAAAAGATATTAAAACTAAAATTGAAGAAAACATTATTTTCAAAATAATAAGAGCTATTGGATATTCATTTGTAGCATTATTACTTATTGTTATCTTAGTTCAAAGACTTAGTAACAATAATATATCTATTGCTGGATATAGAGTATTTATGATAGTTTCTGAATCTATGAAAGATGAGTATGTTATAGGTGATATATTAATATCAAAACATGCTACAGCAGATGAAATTAATATTGGTGATAATGTTACTTATCTTGGAGAAGAAATGCAGTTAAAAGGTCTTATTATTACTCATAAAGTTGTTGAAAAAAGACAAGTTGGTAATGATACTTTCTTTGTAACTAGAGGACTTGCTAATGATATATCAGATCCTGAGATTAGATATGATCAAATATATGGAAAAGTAGTTTATAAAACAATTATACTTAGTTTTATAGCTAAATTAATGAATAATCAATTATCATACTACTTATTATTTACAATAATAGCATTGATAATATCTATAGAAATAGTAACTTCATTGTTTATTACTAAAGAAGAAAAGGAGGAAGATGAAGGAAGAGAGTAAAAATAAAAAGAATGTATTTTTATTGATACTTAAGAGAGTTAAAATTAGTCATTTCATCATCCTTATAGTCTTGCTTGTAGCTAATTCTTATGCATGGTTTATTTATGTTAATAATGTTACTAATAAATTAGATGTTCATGTAAGAGCATGGAAAGTTGACTTTGAAGATGATGGTCAAGTGGTAGAAGAGGTTAATGTTGCAGTTGATAATGCATATCCTGGAATGACAACGTTCCAAAAGCAAGTAACTGCCCATAATTATAGTGATTTACCAGCTACTGCTTCATATAAAATATTATATGCAAATATAATGGGAACTGAATATACAACTCAAGAAGGAAAGACTGATGCAGGACAACCTGTAACTGGTAGTGAACTTACTAGTTCAGAACTTGAAACTATATTAACAACTAATTATCCATTTAAATTTGGATTTAATTTATCTGAAACTGCACTTCCAGCTTTAACTGGTAGTTCTGATTATAGCGTTTCACTTACATGGCCTTATGAGTCAGGTGATGATGAAGCAGATACTCTATGGGGTGTAAATGCTTATAACTTTAAAGAGGATAATCCATCACTACCATGTATCTCACTTAGAATAAAAATATATATTACACAAGCTAGTTCTTAATACTAGCTTTTTAAATGCATAAAAAAAGAAATATTTTCATATTTCTTTGGGTTGTTATTGTAATTGGATTAAGTTAACATCTACACTAAATGCGGCTGTTTCTTCAGCGGCTGCTGCAGTATCTGCTGCATTATTCATTGTTTGTGTAGCTGCATCATCATTCCATGCTACATTGAATTTAATTGTTTTTGTTCTACTTGGATCATTTAAATTTATATTTCCAACAACATTAGTTCCACTAAATGGATATGTAACACCATCTATTTCATAACTTGTAATAACTAAATCTTCTACAGCACAATCTGTTGTGTCAATTCCAATTGAATATTGGAAAGATACATCTGTATTTTCTCCATTTAGTATTAATTCAAAGTAACCTTGAGCAGTAGGAGCAAGTACATCACTTTTAATATTTGTACTTCCTGCAAATACAGGACTTATTGTATCTGTAAAATTTGATTCATTTACAACATCTTGATTATTAATTAATATTGACCATCTTGCAATAGTTAATTCAGCATTCTCAGTAGCACTACTTAAGTACTTAGCATAAGTATCTTGCATTAATGAAATGCAGTAAAATAAAGACATCAAAGCTATAAAAAATACAATCTTTCTTTTTGTTTTCATATTCTTTTTTCCTCCTACCTTTAATGTGATTTAAGTTTACCATATATACATTTAGTTAACAATATGTTTTGTCAAATTTGATTGTCAATTGACAGTATTATTTTACATCTTTTATGTTTTACAAATATATGCTATAATAAATAATGAATAAAGAGGAGTGCAAAATGGCTGATAATATCAATAAAATTACTTATTTAGATAATATCGAATTAATGCCTATTAGTTTGGGTCTTTCAATGAGGTCTAAAAAAGAAGTACTTGATAGAATGATTATTGACTATACCATTGCTAGTATCGCAACATATGCATTTTGCTTCCAATATGACTTAATAAAAAAATTCCTAGAAACTTTAGATAAAAAGTATAATATTACTTCAATTATAAATGGTAAAGAAAAAGAATTAATAATTAATATTTTTAATAAAAGAATAGATTCATTTCATTTAGAAGAAATTACATTTAGATTTGAAAGTTCATATTTTTGTATGTGGACTTTAGGACTAGTAGATAGTGTTACATATAATAAGAAGTGTAGTGTAAAACTAATTAATGAATTATTATTAAATTCTCTATCTTATAATGATATATTAAATAAATGTAATTTAAGAAATGTAAATGAATTATTAAATTATTATAATGGTTTATCTAAAATAATCTATTCAGATATAAAAATAGAGAAAAATATTGAAAATATTATTAATGCTCAAGATAATGTTATTAGATATATAATTCTTTATAATTTTAATAAAAATGGTCTTAAAGTTAGATATAATAATAACAATTTAAAATTTGAATTTAATTTTCCTAGTAACTTTAAATTTGTTAATGGTGGTAGTAATGCGTTATTTGCATTAAAAGGATCCAATGACATGAGAATACTTGCTCAAAAGATTAATCAATCAAAAATACAAGATAATTTAAAAAATCTTATGAAAAATGGATTTGATGTATTAGATGTTAAATATGTTAGAAGTTTATATATTGAAAAAAGAATTATTAAAGTTAATCTTAAAAAAGATAACTTATTAGTTACATCATATTATGTATATTTAAATAAAGATATATTAAGATTAGATTTTAGTACTAATAAATTAAAAATTGATTCTGAGATAATATATTCTATAAAGGTATTTGAATAAAATATCTTTTTTTATGTTAAAATATAGTAAATGCAACCAAAAATTATCAAAAAACAACCTAAAATTGGTAGGATGCAACCACTTATAATTATATAATTTTGTTGTAAGGAGGAGATTATGAATTTAAAAGATAATTTAAAAAAGATAAGAAAGGATAATAATTTATCACAAGAAGATTTAGCTGAGAAATTAGGTGTATCTAGACAAGCAGTTTCTAAATGGGAACAAGGTCTTGCTTATCCTGAAATGGACAAAGTATTACAATTATGTAATATGTTTAATTTGAATATTGATGAAATATTAAATCAAGATATTAAAGAAGTAGAAAAAAATAGACAATCAAAAATAAATGTTAATAAATATATTGATGATTTTCTAGAATATATTAAAAAAACTGTTAAAATGTTTGCTAGTATGAAAATTTCAGATAAATTAAAATGTATTATTGAAGAGTTATTTATAGTATTTGTTTTATTTGTAGTATCTCAATTAGTTGGTGCTGTTCTAGGATTAGTATGTGAAAAATTATTAGGTTTCTTAAGTGGTAGTACATATTATACGATTTATGAATTTTTAGAAGGAATATATTATTTAATATACTTTATATTATCTGTAATAGTTATTCTATATATTTTTAAAATTAGATATTTAGATTATTATGAAATAGTTGAAAGTGATGAAGTAAAAGAAGAAAGCAGTGAAACTAAAGAAGAAGTAATTACTAGAAAGAATTTAACTGATAAGCGTGAAAAAGTAATTATAAGGGATCCTAAACATTCTGAATATGGTTTTATTAATGCTATTATTAAATGTTTATTATTTATTATAAAAGGTGTTTTATTCTTTTTTGGAATTTTTGTATGTATGAGTTTAGTTGCTATGGTAATGTTACTTGTTATTTCATTTAATTTTATAAAAACTGGTTTATTATTTATTGGTGGTTTACTTGGATGTTTATCATTAATAATAATTCATTTAATAATTATATATTTAATATTTAGTTTTATTAGTAATTTAAAAGTAAAGAAAGTATTAACATTTTGTATATTTATGACATGTATTATTCTTGGTGGTGTATCTTGTGGATTAATTGTTAATAGTCTTAAAGATTTTAAATTTGTTAGTGATGTTAATTCTGATTATATAAAAACTACAACTAAAGAAATAGAAATGAATAAAAATCTTATTATTGATACTTATTATGATATAGAATATAAAGAAAGTAATAATAAGAACTTATTAATTGAAGTCAAAACAGCTAAATATTGTAATTATAATATTGATGAAGAAGAAAATCATTTATATTTCTATCATGATTGTGATGCTGATGAATTTATTAAAACTATATCAAAGGATTTAAATAATAAAGTATTTGTTGATCCAAATATAGAAAAAATAACTATTTATACAACAAAAGATAATATTAAATTATTACAAGATAATTATGAGAAATTTAATAAATCTATTCAAGATAATGAAAATCAAAGATTATATGAAGAAATAGATAGATTAAATAGTGAACTATATGAAACTAAAATGAAATTAAATGAATGTGAAGAAGGATAAAAGTTATTAGCTTTTATCTTTTTTATTGTGTTTTTGAATGAATTATTTTAAAATATTATTAGGAGGTAAGAAATGAAAAAATTATTAGTAGTGTTATTTAGTGTTTTATTATTAACTACAAGAGTTTATGCAGTAAGTGCTGATGATACTAAAATTGATTTAAGTAAATATCAAACTTCTAATTTTAGAGATATTTTAAAAGAAGAAGAGATTAAAGAAGCATTTGATAACTATAGTGAAAGTGATGATCAAGTTACAATATATCTTTTTAGAGGTCATGGATGTGGTTATTGTAAAGCTTTCTTAACATTTTTAAATTCTATTACTAAAGAATATGGTAAATATTTTAAAGTTGTTGGATTTGAAGTATGGTCAGATAAAGAAAATAGTAAATTACTTAATAATATATCAACATTTATGGGCAGTCCAGCAGAAGGAGTACCATATATTATAATTGGAGATCAAGTTTTTCCTGGTTATGCAGAAACATATGATGAAAATATTAAAGCTACTATAAAAGCTCAATATGATTCAAAAGAAAAATATGATGTTATAGAAGAATATAATAAAGCAATAGATAAAGCAGTAAAAGCTGCTAAGGGGAATGCTCCAACTATTATTTTCTGGAATTTTGTTTTTACAGCAGTAGCAACTTGTATAATTGTTTATTATAATAAAAAACAATATAATGAAATATTATCTAAATTAGATAGTAAAAAATCTTTTGAAAGAAAAGAACAAAATGAAAAGAAAAAAAAGTAAGTTATTATTAATAATTATAATTTTATTATTAGTAATTACAGGTTGTAAAAATAAAACAAATAATGATGGTAAATTATTTAAAGATGAGTTTGAAAAATATAACGATACATATATTGCTCTTAATATTGACGAAGATAATCCTTTTGTAATTAAGACACAAGAAGAAATAATTAAATCAATTGATAGTGAAAAAGCATTTGTGGTATTTTATGCTAATCCAAAAGATAATAATAGTAGACAAATGGTTGATTCAATCATTAAAGAAGCTAAAAATCTTAGTTTAAAAACAGTTTATTATGTACAAATGGATGGGGAAAGTAATTATCAAATAAATGATAAAAAGATAGAAAAATATCCTTCATTAGTAGCAGTAATTAAAAAAGATATGTATAGTCTTATAAATAATAAAGAAGAAATAAGTACAGTTATAGAGCCAGTAGTAAAAGAACTTAGCTCTTGTGATATTGATGTAGGTTGTTAAATATTTCCATTATTTGAAGATAATATTAAAACATAATAATATTAGGTGATTGTAATAAAAAAGATACTAATATTTTTATGTTTTTTTCTTTTGTTTAATACATTAGAAGTAGATTCTAATAGTGATAAATATATTAATTATTATAATAAAGAATTATATGAAGAAGGTTTTTATACATTATACTTTGATAATTTAACATCTATTAAATTAGATGAAATAATTAAAAAATATAATATTAATGTATTTAGTTATATTGTTGATGGTAAAAAGTATTATGCTAGAAGTATAGATGAATTAAGTAATATAGTTTTATCAAATAAAAGTATAGGAGAAAAGATATTTTATGAACAATATGGTTTTATTATAGATGGAATTAATACTACACTTAATTCAAATGAAATAAATAATCTAAAAAAGATAGTTCATATCTATTAATAATAATTAAAATATGCTATTATATAATAGAGGTGTAGCATATGAAAAATGGATTTAAAAAATACATTATTTATGCAATATTAATAGTAGGTGTATTAATACTAGTTTTTAAGAATAATGACCCTGTTATTTTAGTTAAAACAAGTGCATTAAGATTAGAAGATGCATCTAATTTTAAAAAAGAATTAATTGTAGATTTAGAGTCAAATATTAAAAAAAATGGTTTTGATATTTGTTATTTTGATAGTGAATATTGTAAATATAGTAGTTTAGCTATCAAAACTGAAAGTGATGATGCTTATTTACTTGGAAATTATAAAAGAGAATATTTTATGTATTCTGATAATAATAAAGTTAAAGTATATAATTATGATGAAAATAAATCTTATATTGTAGATGGTATTGATCCATCATATAATATTGATTTTATAATAAATGATAATGATAAGTTAATTGGAGTAGTTTATTCTACTGATTTAAATTCTCCTTCAACATATTTAAAGATTGATGGTAATAAAATTATGTATGATAAAAAATATGATTATATAGTATCTTTAAATGATAAATATTTATCTTCTAGTAAATATGATGAAGATGGTAATCAAATAGGTGCATATATTCTAAGTAATGATGAAGAAAAAAATCCATTATTAACAAAGGAACTTGATACTGACTTATTATACAGTTTCTATAAATTAGGGAATAAATATATTACATTTGAGCATGGTGATAATATAGAAATATATAATAATAATTTAAAGTTAATATATGAATCTAATAAAGCAAATGTTTTAAATGTAGATGGAACTCCAAGATTAGTAATAAATGCTGATTATAATGATAATATTTATGTTTATGAAGATGGCTATTTAAATATGTTAGATAGTAATGGAAAAGTATTAAAGAAAAGTATTAATACTATTAAAGGAATAGATTTAGTTGATAGTTATATTATAAATACAGATAATAAAGAATTAACAATTACTGATATAGATAATAATAAAATAGTAATAACTTCTTTAAATAATGGTAATTTAGATTATTATGATTTTTATAACAATAATAAAAAAAGAGGAATATTCTTTATTGTATATGATAATACATTAAAATATGAAGATGTTTATAATAGTTGTAAGAATACTTCATGTAATAATATTACTCTTGATGAAATAAAAGAAAGTTATAAACTTGGATATCAATTATTTTATGATTATGATACTAAAAAAGTTAGTAAAGAAAAAACTATTATTTATTCTTATGATTAAAAGAAGTATTACTTCTTTTTTTTATTTAGAAAATGTATTATAATTATTATGGTGAATAGTATGAAAAAGAGTTATATAATTGATGGAAATGAAGCTTGTGCTAGAGGAAGTTATTTATTTAGTGAGGTGTGTGGTATTTATCCAATTACACCTGCTAGTCCTATGGCAAGTTTAACAGATAAATGGAGTAGTGAAGGGAAATTAAATGTATTTAATGATACTGTTAAAGTAGTTGAAATGCAAAGTGAAGCAGGAGCATGTGCATTATGTCATGGTTCACTTCAAGCAGGAAGTTTAAGTACTACTTTTACTGCATCTCAAGGTTTATTATTAATGATTCCAACTATGTATAAAATGGCTGGTGAAATGTTACCTGCTGTTATACATGTAGCTGCTCGTAGTTTAGCAACTCATGCTCTTTCAATATTTGGAGATCATCAAGATGTTTATGCAGTAAGACAAACTGGATTTTGTATGTTATCTTCATCAAGTGTACAAGATGCTTATTATATGAGTATACTTGCTCATTTATGTGCAATTGAAGGAAGTTTACCATTCTTACATTTCTTTGACGGTTTTAGAACATCGCATGAATTAAATAAAGTAGAACTACTTGATGATGAAGATGTTAAAAAACTAGTTAATATGGATAAAATAAATGAATTTAAATCAAGAGCATTAAATCTAGGTAAAGAGATAACAAGAGGAACTGCTGAAAATCCAGATGTATATTTTCAAAATACTGAAGTTAGAAATAAATATTATGATGAGATGGTTAATATAGTTGTTAATAACATGGATAAAATTAATAAATTAGCATTAACAGATTATAAACCATTTAATTACTATGGAAAAAAAGATGCTACACATGTAATTATTGCTATGGGAAGTGCCACTAAAACAATAAAAAGTGTAGTTGATTATTTGAATTTACAAGGTAAAAAGACAGGACTTGTTGAAGTGCATCTATATAGACCTTTTAGTACAAAATTATTATTAGATTCAATCCCAAGTACAGTAAAAGTAATAGGTGTACTAGATAGAACTAAAGAAGCCGGTAGTAGTGGAGAACCATTATACTTAGATGTTAAGAATGCATTATCTGATAAGAATATAAAAGTATATGGAGGAAGATATGGTCTTTCATCTAAAGATGTAACTCCTAGTGATATAAATTCTGTATTTAATAATTTATTTTCATCAAAACCAAAAAATAATTTTACTATAGGAATAGTAGATGATATTACTAATCTAAGTTTAGAAAAAAGTAATATAGAATTAAAAAAAGATTATAAGGAAATTAAAGTATATGGTTTTGGTTCTGATGGAATGGTTGGAGCTTCTAAAAACTTTATGAAAGTTCTTGGACAAAGAGAAGATACTTATGTTCAAGGATATTTTGAATATGATTCAAAGAAAAGTGGAGGAGTAACTATTTCTCATTTAAGAGTTGGTCCATCTAAAATAGAAGCACCATATTTCTTATCTAATCCAGATTTTATAGCAGTATCAAAAGATATATATTTAAATAAATATTATTGTTTAAAAGATATAAAAGATGGTGGAATATTATTAATATCTAGTAATAAAGATGATAATGAATTAAATAAATTAATATCATATGAAAATAAAAAAGCAATATTAGATAAACATGTAAAAGTATATATTGCATCATTAGATGAATTAAATAAGAAATATAGTTTAAGAGGAAAAATAAATAATGTATTTTGTATGTATATGTTAAAAATAAATGGATATACTACAGAAGATATAGATAATTTTAAAGCATTAGTGAAAAAAACTTATGCATCTAAAGGTAGTAGTGTAGTTGATAATAATATTAATGCTATTAATGAAGGTCTTAAATATTTAGAAGAAATAGATAATAGTATATTTACTTTAAATAAAGCAGAGACAGAAGAATATAATATTACAAATGAAATACTTAAATTAAGAGGTAATGAATTAAAGGTATCAGCATTTTTAGATCATAAAGATGGTACTTTTGAAGGAGGAACAGCTAAGAGTGATAAAAGAAAAATATCAGATAGTGTTCCAAAATGGGTAAAAGAAAATTGTATTGAATGTAATCAATGTTCATTTGTTTGTCCTCATGCATGCATTAGACCATTTTCACTTACAGATAACGAATTAATAGATGCAAGAATAGATAAAGATGAAACAATACCTAGTATTGGTGAAAAAGATAAGAACTTTTATATATCTGTTTCTGAAGCTAATTGTACAGGATGTGGACTATGTATGAGTGTATGTCCT
>Ga0247611_10009603_pt1 | contig 11586 bp, 10 predicted proteins | sample 177DNAGHGhighgp2_FD_192422 | JGI IMG/M metagenome (GOLD analysis project Ga0247611, IMG submission 192422) | Sheep rumen microbial communities from Palmerston North, Manawatu-Wanganui, New Zealand - 1770 DNA GHGhigh gp2 | ecosystem: Host-associated > Mammals > Digestive system > Stomach > Rumen... | reverse complement strand
TAGTCAGTGAGGTTGGTGTAGTCAATGCGTGTGCGGAATATGCCGCCCATGGTGCTTTGCACCACTTTGGGGTTGAAGCACGACACGGTGCCGTGGCTGCACACTATGTGGCGCACCCCGAACCAGTCGGCTGTGCGGATGATAGTGCCCATGTTGCCGGGATCTTGCAGACGGTCGAGGGCCAGCACAAGCCCGTCGTCGGCAAAAGGTGGCAGCTGCAACTGTCGGTCTATCAACATCCAAACCTGATTGGGGGTGGGCATGTGGCTCAGTCGTGCCAATCTATCGTCCTGGACTTCATATATTTCCGCATTCTGGGGAAGTGCAGGGTGTTCCGACAGCCACATTTTTGTTGCGCAGACTACTTTTATGGGGGCTTTTGCAGCCAATGCTTCGGCACACATCTTCACGCCTTCGACTATAAATACCGAGTCCTCGTCGCAATGCTTTTGTTGCTTGTATACAGTCAGTTCCTTAAGCTTTTTGTTAGATAACATGGTTCGGGGTATAAACTTTTTTGAAATATTTTTTTGCCATGTGGGAAAAAAGTAGTATTTTTGCAGCCGATTTACGAATCACAGACGGTGGGCGTAGTTCAGCTGGTTAGAGCGCCAGATTGTGGATCTGGAGGTCGTGGGTTCGAGCCCCACCTCCCACCCTGAGAGGAAAAAAGCAGACCAATGAGGTCTGCTTTTTTTGTTTTCGCTTTTATTGCAGGGCTGTGCGGTAGTGCATGTTGCCTGTAATGGTGCCGGCGATTTCACCCAGGATGGGCACGGTGGCCGTAGCAGTGCCAGAGGCAGTGCTGGTCCAGTCCATCACTCCGTTCTGCGGAGGCGCTATGACGGGGTGTGAGAGTGTGGCCATGAGCGATGCGTTGACGCCGAGGGTGTCAATGCTGAACCGTATGGTGTCGTTTTGCAGATGCAGGCCGACGGTGTCGACAGTGCCGCGGAGATACATGCCGTCCGAGCTGGTCATGATGATACCAAACTCCTGGGCTGGGTCTTTCTTGATGGTGATTGTCTCCACGTCGAGATCGCGGTTGATGGGGATATTAAAGGTGGCAACGGACAGGACCAGGTCGGTGTGCCGTGTCATGAGGTAGGTGCCCAGATAGGGTTTAACGTCGATGGTGGGTTCCGAGGTGTTAGAGCCGGGGTTGTCGATGGGGTCTTTCTCGCAGCCCCACATCATAACGGTGGCAAGTGCCAGAATGATAAAAGATACTTTTTTCATATAACCTGATTTTTAAATGTTTGAATATGTTCCAGCTTTGTCTTTTTTGCCCAATAACGCGTTTTGGGCTTTTTTATTGTGCTGCCGGAATCGGGTTGTTCGGTAGTTCGGCTTAGTTTTCGGGTTATGTAGAGATTCCGCTTGTATGCGATTCGATATCCATGTGGTTCAGGTGATTGTGAGAGTCAGCGCCGTTCGAGAGTTGCTCGTTCAACACTATTTCATCGTTACTTCACCGTTATTTCATCGTTAAAATAACGAAGAAGGAACGATGAAGTCTTATTGTTGGAGGGGGAGAGGGACCTGCGTGCTCAGGAGGGAGTGCAGCTCTTCGCGGGGACGTAAAAAAGGAGTCCCGCTGTACAAGCGGGGCTCCTTCTTCGTTGTAACTGGCTACTGAGGGATTGCAAATCCCCTTCTCAGCTGCGGTGGATTGCAAATCCGCCACAACGGAAACATCCGCCACAACGGGCTCTTTCTTTGTTGTAACTGGCTATTGAGGGATTGCAAATCCCCTTCTCAGCTGTGGCGGATTGCAAATCCGCCACAACGGGTATGTTAATTGTTATTCAGGACTAGACGTACAGTTAGCCCATAGGTGCGGTCGTAGATATTATAAACCAAAACATAAGAACTTGAAAATCCTAATAAATGCCAGTTCACCCCATCAGATGTCCCATCGGTCGCCCAATAGTGGCCTCGGTTACTAGTGTAATAGGAATTAGTACCCACCCGTATATTTGTCGCAGGAAGGAACAGAGCCCCAGCCGACTCCATTTGTTCCCACTGGGCATGCGTGTAACTATTTCTACTCCAGTCTTGTTCAGTTGGTGCGAATCCGGAAGAAAAAGAACACCCTGAAGGAAGTGTCCAGTTATCTGGTAGGATAATAAGTCCGCCGTAGCCGTTGATGTTGCCCGTGCCGAGCTTGTTGGAGGCATTAGGACGGGAAAGAACGAGATAGCGCCATTCTCTTTGACTGAGGGTACGCCATTGGTTGGGAGTGTTGCCCCCATTGCTAATGGCGTTTGTCCCCCAGTCAACAAATGTGCTATAGTCGCTGTGATTTGTAGAGGATAGGGTTGGATTGTTGCCAGTACCAGCCCCGAAGAGGTCTATCCAACCGCTATAGGTGGGACTGATATTACTATTGCCCCAGCCCACATAGTCGTACTGGTGTTCTGCAAAACGCCACGTATCGGTGCTGGCTTGGTATTGCAGGTTGCCCTGCGAGAAGTGCACCTGCTGCGTGGCGCTCACCGAGAACAAACCGGGCAATGCGCCTTCGGGCAGAATGAACTCCATGTCGTTCTCGCCAAACGTGATTTCGGTCACTGTGCTGCGCTGCACGCCAATGCAGATGTTGCTCTTCACGGTCTTGGTGCAGACGCGACCGTCGTCGGTGGTGAGGGTGATGCTCTTCAGCGTGTCGATGGCGGGCAGGGCGATGTAGAAATCGCGGCCGTTGTCGATGGCTTGGGCCGTGGTGCAGGCCATGGTGACGGTTTTCGAGCCGTTACCCGTGTAGCTGAGGTAAGGCACACCGTTCACATAGCTGACGGTGAAGTCGCCACAAATCTCCGCATTGGCGGTGACGCTGATGCTACTGATGTTGGTGTTGGCCTTGGTGAGGTGCAGTTTCAGCACGCCGCAGAGGTTTTTGAAGGCTAACTGGTTGGTGGCGCTTTCGGCATACATGGGGAACTCATTGATTGAATTCTCGACGTAGGTCTGAGCAGCGGGCAGGGTGATGTTCACGCCGTCCGTGGTCAGCGTGGAGGGGTAGAAGGCACGGAAGGGGCCATCGCCCGTCGTACCGCTGACGTTGTCGAACAGAGCCACCGTGGCGGGGCTTTGGGGCGTAGCCGTATAGAGGCCGCAGCCCGCGGTGCCGTAGATGGCCATTTGGTCGCCGCTCACCCAGTTGAGGGACATGCCGCTGAGGGTGGTCTTGCCGTCGCGGGCGGCGCAGCCCTCCATCGTGGCGCGGAACTGAGTGCCGTCGCCCACGTCCTCCTTGCTGCAGGAGGACAGCATTGTGATGCCTGTAAGAGCCATCAGGCTCAATAAACTTGCTAATGTACGTTTCATTTTCTGTGTTGTTTTTGTTTTGTTGGTTTGACTGTTTTTTTCATGATTATCCGCCGATGGATTTTACACGTGGTCGCGTCCCTTCGGGACGCCGGTGCATATCAGTTTTACAACCACCACACTGCGCTTTTTTGTAGGTGTTGCTCCCTTCGGTCGCGCCACTATACAAAAATGCTTGTACGGTGTTACTGAAATCAAGCCTCTCCGAGGCTTTTTTATGATAGAGCGGATAACCATTTTTTCACTGGCGGCGGTGCGCCGCATTAATTGCCGGAGGGAGTGTCCATGCGGTTTAGTCGAAGTCGCTGCCGCCGTGCACCTCGCCGCTGCTGATGAGGCCTTCGTTGCTGCCGATGGGGGCTGTGCCCTCGCCGCTGACCTGGAAGCCGCGCTCCACGCGGGCCTTCAGCACCTCGACCATGGGAGAAGCATACTCCCGCTTGCTGTTTTGTGTCATCTTGTTTTGTTGTGTTTAAATTGGTTGCGCCTACTCTATAGAAACAGTTTTCGGCATTCCTGCCTGAGCCAGAATGCCGATATTCTCTGATAAAGGGGCATGAAGAAAGGCGTGAGTCTTTCGTTCAAACTGCTTATTTTCATCGTGGGTGTCTGGAATAACCCTTGCAACAAATAAGTATCACGAAAATCCACGCCCCATGGACGTGAACCCTCTGCTTTCTTATTCTCGTTGCGATTAGTTTTCCAGACTTAACGATGAGAGAACAAGAGCATCAAGCTCAGTTTTTTATGTCTTGTATTTAATGTTGTTTACATGCCGTTGTGCGTTTTGTTTTGCTGGTGCAAATATACACATTTTTTCCGATATGGGAGATTTTAACATTCCGTGGCGTGGCGAAGGTTCGCCACAGCCCGCGCCATGTTGCCCCGCCGCATGGCCGCGACGGCAACCGCAGTTCAACGCCCGTTCTATATCATTTCAATATTGAACGAGCGTTGAAGTGGGGCTGAAAAGGCGGAAGAAAAAGGCTGCGGGCCAGCCCCCAAAACTGAGGGAAACGGGGGGTGCGACCGCCTTGATGCGGCGGGGGAGCCTATTGGCATAGTTGGCGGTAGAGCTCTTCGCGGGGACGGAGGGTGTAGGGCATGGCGGCCTGGCGGGCGGGGGACATGGTGTGGTAGTAGGCTAGTTGCTGGTCGAGGATGCCCAGCAGCTGGGCTTCGACGCGGTGGCAGGTGGCGGTGTCGGCGGTGTGGAGGAAGGCTTGGCCGATGCTGTACATGAGCTGGACGTCTTGCAGAACGTCGAGGGGTATCTGGGCAAGGGTTTTGCTGAGGGCGTGGTGGGCGTCGGCGGTGCGGCCGAGGTCGGTGAGGTTTTGGGAGAGCAGCAGTATGTCGCGCCAGTACTGTTCGAGGAATTTGCGGCTGGTCTCGTCGATATAGACGTGCTGGAGGGGCTGCCAGTGCATGGAGTCGAGGTGGCGGAGGAAGGGGTCGACGGCCACGCTGTCGCAGGGTGTGGGCATGAGGCGGTAGGCGTTGCCTTCCAGTTGGAGGCGGTTGGGGTAGTACTGGCCGAGGTGGTCGTAGGCGTAGTGGGTGAGGTAGACGGGCCGGCCCTGGTCGAGGCTTTCCCGAAGGAGGGCGGCATATTGCTGGCCTCCGATTAGGCCTATGTTTTCGACGCGGATGTCGGTGCGGATGCGTTCCACGTGGCGGAGGTACCAGAGGGGGAAGGTGTCGTTGTCGCCGTAGGTGAAGAGGAGGGTGCCTTGGGGGTGGCGGTCGCACGATTGGAGGATGTTGGCGGCTGTGTCGTGGGCGGTGAAGCGGTGGCTGCGGTCGTGGTCGTCCCAGTTTTGGCATGCCATGAGTGCGGGTACGGCCAGGAGGAGCAGGGCGGAGAGCCCAGCAGCGGGACGCCGAGGCAGTCGCAGACGGCCCAGAAGGGTGCGCAGCCAGCCCATGAGCATGGCGGCACCGAAGGCAATGAAGATGCAGAAGGCGTAGAAGCTGAGGATGTAGGCATAGTCGCGCTCGCGCGGTTCGTAGGTGGGGTGGTTGAGGTAGAGGGAGAGGACGATGCCGCCCATGAGGAAGAGGGTGAAGACGGTCCAGAAGGCGCGGCGGTGGGAGAGGAGGAGGTAGAATCCGAGCAGGCCCAGCAGCAGGGGCAGGAGGAAGTAGGTGTTGTGGGCGCGGGTGTGGAGGCTGGCGGGCGGACGGGCTCCGGTGCCGACCAGGAGGCGGTCGATGGGGGGTATGCCGGTGATGAATTGGCCGTTTTGGGGCGAGCCGTAGCCTTGGCGGTCGTTGTAGCGGCCACTGAAGTTCCACATCAGATAGCGGAGGTACATATAGGTGAGCTGGTAGGAGCCGTAGTAGCGCAGGTTGCCCACCAGGGTGGTGTCGCCGCCGCTCCAGTCGGCGGAATAGAGGGCGTCGTTTTGGTGGTGTCGCCACAGGCGGGGGTAGAGGGGTGCTTTTTCGTATTGGTCGCGGGTGAGGTACGACTTGAAGGCGGCCGGGGTGGAGGGATGCCCTTCGTTGATGGGGGTGCCGGCATGGGCCCGGATGGGTATGATAAGATAGGGCGAGAGGCCGATGAGGAAGAAGAGGAGCAGATGGAGCGTGAGGAGTGCGAGGCCGCTGGCCGAGGGCTTGGTGGTCTTGAACTGTTTGCGGCATTTCAGCACCAGCAGGAGCAGTAGCACGGGGGTGGTGAGGAGGGTGAGGAGGTGGGTGCAGATGCCGAGACCGAGGAGCAGGGCTATGAGCAGGAGCCAGCGTTGGGAGGAACGGGGGTGGGGGCTGTGGTACCAGCGGAGCATGGACCAGAGAACGACGGAGGCGATGAGCATGGCCAGGCTGTAGACTTCGCTCTCGACAGCGGAGAACCAGGCGGTGTCGCAGAAGAGGTAGCAGAGGGCGCCGGTGGCGGCGGCGACGAGGGGTATGGGTTTGCCCCCTATGGGGAGCAGACGGATGGTCCAGAAGAGGAACATGACGGTGAACCCCGCCGCCACGGCGGAGAGGGCATTGCAGCAGAGGGCCACATGGGCCGGGGTGGGGGCAAACCAGCCAAAGACGTGGGCCAGCAGCTGGTAGAAGGGCGCTCCGGGGGGATGGCCCACTTGCAGGAGATGGGCCACGGCGATGAACTCGCCGCTGTCCCAAAAGCTGACGGAGGGTTCGAGGGTGAGGAGATAGACGAGGGTGGCTAAAGCGGCCAGAAGCCAGCCCGTTACCAGTTCACCACGCTCTTGTTGAAGATGTCTTCGCATAGTTCGGTGACGATTTCGTCGGTGAGCGACTGCTCAACGCTGGAGAAGTCGCGCGTGGCGGCGTAGTCCTTGAAACGGGAGAAACTCTGCTCGAAATCGGCTTTGGAGTCGAAACGGTTGGTGAAGGAGACCTTGATGGTGATGGTGAAACGGTTGGTGGCCACGTTGTCGTCGCTGCCTATGGAGGAGGCTCGTGTGCTGTAGTCGGTAATCTCGCCAGTGATTTGGAGGTCGCCGTCGTCGGAGGTGACACCCAGACTGGTCTGCGAGGAGAACATCTGCTGGAGACCGTCGTAGAGTTTCTGGCTGAGCTGGGGGTTGACGGTGGAGGCAAAGTTGGGGAACTGGGAGATGGAGATGGTCTTGGCCTCGGCGGGGATGGAGGCGCCGGTGAAAGAATAGCCGCCGGAGCAGCCGCCGAGGACGAGCAACGCGACCGCGAAGAGGAGGGTGGTGAGGGTCTTTTTCACGGCCGTGAGGGGTTAGACGTTCTGCGAATCGTAGTCGATGTGTATTTCGTCCTGCAACTGCCAGAGCATGTAGGAGGACTGCTGCTCCATGTATTCGAGGATGGAGACTTTGTGGGTGAGGTCGGTGATGGTGGAGATTTCGGCCACAAGGTCGTCAATCTTCTTTTTCAAGTTGTTATCCATAATAAAGTGTTTTTTTTCTTGTGCAAAGATACAACTTTATTTTGAAATAGCGTGTTTACGGGTTGCGGCCCCTGGCCGGACATGAATGAGGCGGCGCAGGCGGAGGCGCTGGGCTGCGTTGGGTTTGGGCAGTGGCGGTTGTGGCTCAATATCTTTTGTTTGACAATATGGATGGCAAAAGCGATTCGAGATTTGGAGGGACGGATTTCATGGCCAGACGGGGTTTTGAAGTGGCGGAGAGTCTTGTGGTTGCGTGTGGGCCAGTTGTGGCATTCCCGCGTTTTCAAAAAAAAGTTGTATCTTTGCAGTCCGAATATGACACGACTGAAGTATTGGATTGTGGCAGATACGCAGTATGGGGTGCACTCGCCGTTTGTGTTTGAGATGTACCGCAAGGTGCTTTTTGCCAGTGTGCCGAAGGCGTTGAGCGACAGGATGAGAGAAGGGCTGACTGCAGAGCAGGCGGCCATGGTGGCCATGGCATCGCGGCGGGAGAGGGTGTATCACGAGCTGGTGTATAAGCTGCGCGACCATTACGGGCTGACGCTGGTGTGCTATGACGAGGATGAGGCTGTGCTGAAAGGGACGACGGAGGGCTTGGAGACGGTGAAGGTGGTGTGTAGGCCCCACCGATGCCGCGCCCGCGAGCTGCGGTGGAATGCCCAGCAGGGGAACGCGAAGTATAATGTGAGCATTGACATGTATGATGTGGGGGTGCTGATGTACAGGACGGGAATGCAGAGGCAACATTTTTTGCTGAAATAATCTATCAAAAACAAATTGAAAAGGAAGAATATGAAGAGACGCATTTTGTGGGTTTTGCTTGTGTGCGTTGCCGCAGGGTTGGCGGCGTCGTGCGCCGACAGCGGCGAGTCGCCCAAGCCACAGGCTTATCTGCGCATCGATTTGCCGCCGCACAGCTACAGCGTGTGCGACACGGCCGCATTGCCTTTCACCTTCGAGATAAGTAATCTGGCAGCCATTGAGTGGAAGAAGAATGTGCCCGGCGAGAGGTGGTTCACCATCACCTATCCGAAATACAAAGGGTATGTGTTCATGACATATAAAAGGCTGCGGGGTGTGCAGGAATTGCGCGCTCAGGTGGACACGTCGTATAAGTTTGTGGAAGGACATTTCTCTTTCTCATCGGGCATCGACGAGAATCGCTTTGTGGACCGCCCCCACAGGGTGTCCGGCACCACCTACCACCTGAAAGGGCAGAACGTGGCCAGCACCTATCAGTTCTGGGTCACGGACAGCAGCCGCCATTTTGTGCGTGGGGCCCTCTATATCGACTGTACGCCCAATAATGATTCCTTAGCCCCTGTGTTGGATTATATTCAAGGTGATATTGACCACCTTATTGAGACCATACGATGGAAAGAATAGTCAGATTGATGGCATTTGCCTTGCTGCTGGTGGCAGGGGGACTGCGGGCACAGAACTTCACGGCGCGGGAAGTGACCCTGCCGATTGTGAAGGATGGTGGGCGCGACACTATGGTGCTGGCTGGCACACTGACCATGCCCGAGGGTGTGGAAGGCAATGTGCCGGCGGTGATTCTCATCACTGGCTCCGGCGCGCAGAACCGCGACGAGGAGCTGATGGGGCACAAGCCTTTTAAGGTGATAGCCGAGTACCTCTCGGCACGGGGCTATGCCGTGCTGCGGTGCGACGACCGCGGTGTGGGTGGCTCGACGGGTGATATTGTCCATGCCACGGCGCATGACTTTGCTTCCGATGTGGAGCATCAGGTGGTGTATTTGCAGTCGCAGGCTTCTGGTTTAGGCATCGACCCCAATCGCATCTTCCTTTTTGGACACAGCGAGGGGGCCACGGTGGCAGCCATGGTTGCCGCAAGGATGCGGCAGACGTCGCACCCTGTGGCCGGAGTGGCCATGCTGGGAGGCGCCGGCGTGGACGGCCGGAAGACACTGCTACAGCAGAACGGTGTGATTTTTGCTCTTCGGGGAGTGGCCGAAAGTCTGGTGGCCCGGCGGCTGGCTTGCATGAGCGACCTCTTTGCTGTGAGCGACACGATAAAACTGGCCGCAGGAGACGATACGGTGAAAACACTGAATCTTGCTTTCCGCCCGCTGTTTAAGAAGCATAGCGCGGGCTTGACCAAGGAGCAGAAACGAGTCGTGGGTCTGACCAACACAGAGTGCTACGGCTGGGCATTGTCCATGGCCACACCTTGGATGCAGACGTTTTTGAGGCTCGACCCAGCCGAGTATATTGCAAAGATGGGCTGTCCGCTGCTGGCTATCGGCGGGGAGAAGGACTGCCAGGTGCTTCCCGGAGTCAATCTGCCGGCTATTGCACAGGTGTGCAAGGAGAATGGTGTGCCGTGCCAGACGATGTTGATGAAAGGGCTGAACCATTTGGGGCAGCAGTGTGAGACGGGGGCTGTGGACGAATATAGCGGTCCCGCACAGGCACCGGATGACAGGGTTTTGGATGCTTTGGCTCAGTGGCTTGGCACCATCGTGGGAAAATAAATTTGTCTATGTCGATTATTTTCTTTATTTTTGCAAAATCAACAGTGTAAATTATTAATATATAAAATATTGGATATGTCGAAGTTACTCCTTTTAGGCGACGAAGCAATCGCGCAAGCTTTTATTGATGCGGGCGGCAGTGCCATCAACAGCTACCCTGGCACCCCCTCCACACAAATCACAGAATATGTAATCAAGTCGAAAGAGGCAGCCCAGAAGGGCGTGCGCGCCAACTGGTGCGCCAACGAGAAGACCGCTCTGGAGGCCTCCATCGGTGTGGCTTATGCCGGCAAGCGTGCCATGACCTGCATGAAGCATGTGGGTCTGAATGTGTGCGGCGACCCCTTTATGAATGCCGCCATCATCGGCACCAAGGGTGTTATCATCGTGGTGGCCGACGACCCCAGCATGTTCTCCTCGCAGGACGAGCAGGACAGCCGTTTCTATGGCCACTGGGCCATGATCCCCATGCTGGAGCCCAGCAACCAGCAGGAAGCCTACGACATGGTTTTCTTTGGCTATGAGCTGAGCGAGAAGATGGGTACGCCCATCCTGATGCGCATCCCCACCCGTCTGGCCCACAGCCGCGCCGGTGTCGAGCGCCGCGAACCCCTGCCCCAGAACCCCATCAACTATCCCACCGATCCCAAGACCTTCGTGCTGTTGCCTGCCAATGCCAAGGTGCTGTACCGCGACCTCATCGACAAACAGCCTAAGTTTGTGGAAAGCTCCGAGACCAGCGGCTACAACCAGTATATCCCCGGCACCGACAAGAGCCGTGGTATCGTCACTACGGGCATAGCCTATAACTATCTGCTGGAGAATTTCCCCGGCGGCAAGTGCCCCTATCCCGTGGTGAAAATCACCCAGTACCCCCTGCCCACCGCCATGCTGAGCAAACTGTATGACGAGTGCGACGAGATTCTGGTGCTCGAAGACGGCCAGCCCTTCGTCGAAGAGCTGATTAAAGGCTGTCTGGGCAAAGGCAAGCCCGTGCACGGTCGTCTGGATGAGGTCATCCGCCGCGATGGCGAGCTGAACGCCGAGAAAGTTGCCAAGGCCCTCGGTATGCCCGTTGCCAACGGTCCCGCAGTGCCCGAGGTGGTCACCAACCGTCCTCCCGCACTCTGCCAGGGTTGCCCCCATATCGACAGCTATCAGGCTCTCATCGATGTGATGAAGAAGTACGAGCATGGCCGTGTGTTCGGCGACATCGGTTGCTATACCCTCGGTTTCAACATGGGTGCTTTGAACACCACCGTCTGCATGGGTGCTTCCATCACCATGGCCAAGGGTGCCGCCGAGATGGGCATCTTCCCCTCCGTGGCAGTTATCGGCGACGGTACGTTTGGCCACAGCGGCATGACTGGCCTGCTTGACTGCGTAAACGAGAAGGCTAACGTCATCGTGATGATTCTCGATAACGACATCACCGCTATGACCGGCGGCCAGCCCTCCAGCGCCAACATGAAGCTCTTCAACATCTGCAAGGGCCTCGGTGTCGACCCCGACCACATCCGCCATATCGTTCCCCTGCCCAAGAACCACGACGAGTTTGTCAAGATTCTCGAAGAGGAGATTGCATACGACGGCGTCAGCGTCATCATCCCGCAGCGTGTCTGCATCGTTGAGAACAAAAAGCGCATTGCCGCCAAGAAATAAATTGTCAGAATAGTCCGACTTGTCCGACCAGTAAGAATAGTCAGACAAATCGGACACAAAAAAAGAGAAACAACAATGAAGAAAGACATCATACTTTGTGGCGTAGGCGGTGACGGTATTGTCTCCGTAGCCAAAATCATCAGCGACGCAGCCCTTAACCTGGGCATGAATGTCAAGCAGAGCGAAATCCACGGT
>Ga0247611_10009602_pt1 | contig 11587 bp, 6 predicted proteins | sample 177DNAGHGhighgp2_FD_192422 | JGI IMG/M metagenome (GOLD analysis project Ga0247611, IMG submission 192422) | Sheep rumen microbial communities from Palmerston North, Manawatu-Wanganui, New Zealand - 1770 DNA GHGhigh gp2 | ecosystem: Host-associated > Mammals > Digestive system > Stomach > Rumen ... | reverse complement strand
TGCGAAGAAGGGAAACTCCCTGTAAAACCTGTCGGGATCACTGCGGCACTCGTCCAACGCCTTGCGCCTTTTTCTAAGATGACCCACCCATGGGGTCTCTCCCGTGTCCTCAAAGCAGAACACATCGTACATGTATAGCCGCTGCAAGGGTCTTTCCCGCATCATGTTTGCAATGCTGTCAGCCAGCTTCCACTTGGTTCTGAACACAAATTCCGCCTCGGTCATCTCCCCGTCCAGCGGGTTTGCCTCAAAATCAAAGCTGAGCAACAGCGTCAGCCCTTCCTTTTTATAGTGATGCTCCAGAAATCTGAAAAGCGTTGTTGCGCCCCAGCCAGGCTGCACCTGAATATCCACCCTCTCGTTTGCGGCGACACTGTTGATGATCTCAGACTGTCGGGTTTCTACTATACTAACTCTGTCGATATTCGACGCTCCGATCTCAATCAGTTGCGGAAAATCCGTGTCCTCCAATCCTACAAGTTCTTTCCAATATTGAAAGTTTTCCTGGCTCATTTTTCTCCCCCTTACAAGGTAATTAACTGTTGAAAAAAACGAAGTATTAGTTACTTGACATTAGGTGATGCCTCACATGATAAGACTACAAAACACTCCCGAAGTAATCCACCCCTGAGTTTTTTATAGTTGCCATGATTGGTTTTGTGGTCAACTGATATAATAAATCGTCATGCGAATACTCTAATATCGCCAAACGATCACCGCCAAAGATTAAATACCTTTCGTCGTTGGATACACAAAAGCTATAATACGAGCCCATGTTACTGTCGATCTCAATGTCATCTCCGTCCTTATAGTGCCAATCCAATTCTATTTTCTCAGGCTCAATTTTGGTTGAGGTATCGTTCAACCAGTCATAACCGCAACGATAGACCGCTTGGTTTTTATTACTGTCTTGACAGGCAAGATAAAGGACTTTATTATCCTTTGCCCACCCAAGCTCCACAGGGCTTTCACTTACAAATACGCGATCATTCGGGCCGATCATGTTAATTTCGTCTATATTGCCCTTCACACTTTCAATTTTTTTCCTATACACCCCTCGACCTGATACGCAGTAGACAATATTGTTCCCCGCAAAGCATATATCCCCAAAGAGTAGGTGACTAAGCACGCAGGTCGAAAAGATCTCCGCATAAATGATTTCGTTATTTGCTCCAACATCACGCTTTACTTCATCGTCAAGCTTCAAAATGACAAGCTTATGTTTACGATCCTGGATGTAAGCAACATATTGTTCACCGTCGATTTCGCCATAGTGAACGTTCTCGGCACCGAACGCATTTTCCTCGTCGCTATTATTCTTGATTACGATTTGGCGGGATATGCCGCGCTTCCAGTCGTATTGAACAAGTCCATCGGCACTTGTTCCAACATATATTTTTTTACTGGTGCTGCCGAGTGATATTGACTCCAACCCGCCGGAGGAAATATAGGCATTTTTTAACTGTTTTTTCCTGCCGAGGTATGATGTCCAGCCGTCCTTCCACGCTGTATATACTCCCGCGCTGTCTGCGGTTATGCCTGAAATAATGTCCTTATAGGCATCATAGGTTTCGGCACTGCGTGTGCGGATATTAAAGGTTAGAATACCTCCGCTGCTCTCCGTGCCGCAGGCGACAACAGGTCCTTCCTCCCATTCAAAAAACGCGCACTTACTTAGTCTGCCGTATTCCTCCATGGTCATGCCGCGCAGATTGGCATATCTGAAATTGACGTAATCCAACGTGGTGTATGACAGATCGGCTCCCTCAAGATCTGAGTTTTCAAAGTTCGCTCCCGTCAGATCCATGCCCCTTAGATCGGCTTCTCGGAGTGGAAGAAAGTTCAGATTTTTGATTATTTCCTTAATTTTATCCCTGTATGCGTCCTCCCAGCTCAAATCTCTGAGAAGCGTCAGAGCGTTGCTCCCGCTGTACCCCGCATCCTGATGCTTTTTATACTTCACGGCATTAAGCCTTTTTTCAAGCTTGTCAGTGTATTTTGTATGCAGGCGGCTGACGATCCAAGCTCTGACCTCCCTGTTGAGCAGATATTTGTTCAGCAGTGTATCGTCGCCACAATTTTCCGGCTCGTCAAGCTCCGCAAGGGCATAACGCGCCCACAAAAATTCCTGATAGGCCGCGAGCTTAAATTCCATCAGGTCTACATACGCCCGAGTACTGATGTCAATAAAGTCTAAAGTGCGCAAGGCCGTCATTACAGTGTCGGGGTTTAGACCCGCTTTTTCCAAATCACCTACATATTCCGATTTTCTAAAGCTGCGGTTTGGTCCCGACAGAAGAGAATGACTGACCAGCAGCTTCAGCGCCGCATCCACATCAAAGCTGTAGATTCCCGATTTCCAGTCGTTCAGTACACAGTCAAGAAAATGATAAGTCTCGACCTTATCCTTGTCAAGAGTAAAACTCTTTGTTATCGCTGAAAAATGCTTTGTCAGAAGCTTGATATTCAGCGGTCGTTCAAACAGCTCCCTGTTCTTGTTCCAGCAGGATTTTACCCAATCCTTGTCAATGTCGCTCATAGTTGTCCGCAGATATGCTAAAATATCCTTTTCGCCGAAACCGTTCAGTGAATACAGCTTAATGCTTTCCGTGCGGAAAATCGCGCTGTTTTTACTGTGGAGCTGCTGCTGATAATATGACCGACGGCATGTTACCAGAACCTTGCCATCTCCCTTCCACATTTCGCTGAACTGGTCAAAATCCTCCCGCGGAACATTGGTATTCTGGTTATAGATTTTCGCGGTGGGAATATGGTGCATTTGATCCCATGCGTCAAGCACAACATAGAATACTCCCATCTGACAGAGCTGCACAAAAACACCGTAATCAATTTCCGTATGATACTGGCTTACAAGACGGTTCTCAATAAACTCCCGCAGTTCTCCGTTGCGGTAATCGTTCAGATCGAAAACCAACGGGAAAGCCATCCGATTCTCCCCACAGAAGGCATCCTTAACCTCCTGTCGTGATGCCCAATTCCTCAGCTCACAGCAGAAGGAGCTTTTACCCATACCATACTCCGCCATAAGCAGCCGCAGTCCTGACTTCTCGGTCGAACAGAATGCCTCGATGTATTTATCTGTCTTTCTCGTTGTACGGGTGTCTTCATCCGTTTCACCTATTACTAAGGTCTGGATATACGGAACATCACCGTTTTCTTTTTGCCACTTATCATAGATTTTTTTATAGCTTTTCTGTACGTTTTGCAGCTTCAGCTTTATCCACAGCAGCTCTCTTAACGATTTATTCTCTACATGTTCCTGCTTGCCGCGGCAGCTTTTGACGACAATAGAGCCGTTTTGAACCGTGTATATCTTCCTATCACTGTTGTCATCGAAGGCAGGTTCCTCTATATCCTCGAGATAATTGCCCTGTTCTTCAAATTCCTCCGCTCTTATCGGGTCAATGATCCACCACAGCAGTTTGTTAATTTCGGCATCTGTTGGCTTTTTCTTCTCCGTCTTATTCATACTTATTCATACTTCTCCATTTCATCAAGTTGCTGCAGAATGTCATGCTTGAGTTTATTCAATGGGCTGTTTCCCCAGTTATCATGCTCCAATGATCCGAAGTATAACATGTTTCTTACGCTCCATGCAAGTTCCTCTTCTGAAAGTGTTTTATTATTCCCTCTGATCAAGGTTTTCCGAATCATTTCTATGCCGATTTCACTGTATTGATAATGATTTCGCAAAAGCATCTGTATTTCAGTCTTGTGTTCGTTATACAACGCTTCCAAGCCGAAAAGCTCAATAGTGTTTTTTACTCTGTTCCAGTACGCCTTTTCTGATTCAGAGGCGTTCGGATTCAGCTCAAATCTTTCCGATAAAGCTGTTGTATTGATACAGCTTGCGGGTTTCGCAAACTCCGTGTCAGGCAGAGCCTTTGTCGGCTGAAGCTCGACAGTAAAACGGTCGCTGATGCCTGTCATTACCCTGTATTCCGCTTCATTTGGTACCACCCGGAAAGAGGTATTGTGTTCAGCCTCGTCAAAGCTATCCTCCCACGGATACAGTATACTATAATCTTCGCCATTTGAAAAGACCTTTTCAGCTTTTTCACCTTTGAGCTTGTTACAGAAGCTGCATGACGGCAGCAAATTGAATAAATTGACAGCAAGGTATGGGTACAGGCTCTTGGGATAAAAGTGATCAAAATCCGGTCTTACCCCTTTACCTCTACCTATATTATGTACATGAATAGTATATAAACGGTTACAATACAGGCAGCTTCTAAGACCAAGGCGGCTCATCAGCCTGTACGCTATCTTATCGCCGCTGATTTTGCCTCTACTGACAATGCGTTCATAATCAAACACACTTTTACAGAATGTGTACTCGGAGGACGTCATTGTGGCTTTGTTGCCAGCAATTTTGATAATACGTTCAAAAAACTCCCGCATTGTGGGTATCCCATTACCGCCGAAGGAGCGAGGAGCATCCGTTGGCCCTGCAATAAGCTCTTCAAGTCTGGCAGAATCTATATTATCGCCAGAAAACAAATAGTCCCGTAGTCCTTTCGGCAATATTAGTTTTCCCGCTATGAGCGATTCTTCTATCGACTTTACGCCTACGGCATTCAAATAGTCTCTTCTCAGCTCATCATATGCAGATTGTCCAAGATAATGCACCATCATCATAGCTAATTACCCATCCCTCTTGTTACTGCTTGCTACAAGTCGGATACATGTGCGGTAAGCCATTTCAAGATGCCCCTTTAACAGAGGCTCATCCACCAACTGCAAAAGATATTTTCCGGCTTCCAGTGCCTTAACGTCTTCTCTTCTGGCACGCTCACTCACTTTTCTATTGCTCCTGTATTTACGTTCTATCTTCTTCATTATTTGATAATAACTTGCTATTTTTTCATCGGCATACTGTCCTATTATACCCTCTTTCATAAAAAATGCGTCATCAAACAGCGTGTATATTTGCTGACCAAACGTGCTGCGGTGAACAGACGCCAGCTTCTTTGTATTGCCATTATTGTTTTTCTGCATAAATATTGAGCTGTCTTTCGGAGAATCGGACAGCATTATCGGAGAGTGTGTTGAGATCCACAACTGAAAATTCAGATTTGTGTTGCGGCTGTTGTTACACGCCGACACAAGCTGCTTTATGGCCGTTCTTTTCCATTCGGGATGATATGCGTTATCAATTTCGTCCAGAAAATACCACACATTTCCTTTTCTGCCCGCCAGCTTGTCACCCAACGAAAGAATATTATAAAATGCACCTCTGTTGTTTTCGCCGCTGCTTCCGTAATGCCATGTTAATTTGAAATCCGGCATAAAGCTTGAAACGTGCAAGTAGTTGTCAAACAGTGACTGCCAGTTCTTTATTCCGCCGCCTTTCTCCAGAGCATCGAGCTTTATGAGATAGACTATCTCCTTTAATCCAGATTCCCGTTTATCAGCTTTTAACTCTTTTATTTCCGACCAAATGCCCTTGCCCTCTTCGATGCTCTTCATTGAGTCTAAGAAAGACCTGAACGAGGAATACATCCGGCTGCAGTTTTCTCTATAGGCAGGCATCAGACTTGTTTCTTTGGTGCTATCTCTTTCCAGTAACGGTCGATTTAATTGTTCGTTCAAAATAGATTCTGATTCATTGATAATTGAAGAGATGAGATCCAGCTTTCTGTTCAGTGGGTAATCACGGATTTGGGGAGAGAACATATCTCTCCGCAAAAATTCAGAAAAGTCAACAGCAACTCTTTCATTATCCACAAATGGTATTTCCCCTGCAAGTATTATAGAACTGGAAATAACGTCCGCAATGACTGTCCATATCAAGCACCCAAGAAAATCTTGACTTAAACCAAAGAATCCATACAGTCTATTTAATAACGCCGGGATGTCATACACTGCAAAATATGACTCTCTGGTTCTTTCCACATTGTAAAAGTAACCGGGTCTTGTCAATGAAAGCCGGATATATTGAAGCGGGAATGGTTCATGCCATTCCGGGTCATCTATGTTGTCGAGATACATTTCAATGTGCCTGAAAAAATCCTGTCTTCGCACATCGAAGATTTGCGAACCAAAAGACTCGGAGAGATGCGTAAGTCTATAAATCAGAGATTCGTTTTTCAGATAATTCAGTTCATTTTCGCTGAGCAGATTATCCAGCTCAAGGTCTGACATTGTGTCGGAATAGTAGACCACTTCTACATCAGACAAGATAGACTGTATGTCATGAATATCAGTTATTAACGTCAATTCCCCAATATTGTCAGGCTTTCTGAGCTTCCGTTCTTCAAATGCTGTTATGTATTCGCGCCCGTCAGAGCTTAGAAGTAATGCACCCTTTTCTGCGGGTATTTTTCCCACCGCAAGCTGACACAGCCATATACATAAAAGACGCAGAATTGTCGTTTTACCCGAGCCGTTTTCCCCTATCATAAGCGTCATCGAGGATATGGCTTTGCCCCAAAAATCTTTTGGAAATCCATTAGGAGTTGATGTTAATTTTGAGACCGTGCCGCCGTCTTCAAATCGGTATTTTGCTGTTATATCGAAATTAAATGTCGTTTTTTGAATACCGCAAAAATCATCTACATACATACTCAACAGCTTTTTTTGACCCTTAAACTGACACAGGCAGTCACTCCAGAAATCTCTCAGTACCCTATTTCTTGTGATATGCCCATCCAGAGTTTTCCCGAACAATCCAATAAAGCTGCCGTACATAAATATCTCAGAGTTTTTTCCTGTACCGGCAAAGTAAGTTTTGAAGTGGCTCTGTTTTCCTGAAAACCACTCAACAATACCAAAGCTGTTTGCGTAAATGTTTTTGGCAGGCGCGCCGGATACCGGGAGATTGTGAGTATCGTCAGACCTGTTTTGTGGGACTGAGGGTTCATTATTCAGATTTGAGTATTTTTTTTCGAATTTTCCCTTGATTTTGCCGAGAATATACCTGTTTTCAGGATTCTCTTTGAATGGAAGCTCTACAGTTATATTTCCTTCAACAGCATCCCAGAAGCTGTCACCGCAGAAAAGAGCATAGAGAATTGTACCGAAGCCAAATCGAGTGTTTATTTCTACAGCGTATAAGCCGAGATCGCCCTTGATAAAATCGACATTATAAAAACCCAAATAGCCTTTCTTTTTGAGTTCTCTTCCAACATCAATGGTGATTTTTTTCATCTCGGAAACATCTGATTCTGAAGCGAACGGCGGCCAGATAAGACCTTCGTATGCAAAATCATTGTACAGCACTTGCTCCGTTGCGCCGCACCAGTTGACACCGTCTTTTGTGACTATGCCCATTCCGGCAAAAGACTGTTTATGCTCTATGTACTCACTGACATGGAACGGCCCGTTTTGATATTTACTGTCAAGTTCAGCAGTATAATCACCCAACTGTTCAGACGATGTTATGCTTTTCATTTTGTATCCGCCTGACAGCTCATCCATTTTTATCACAAGCTTTGGATAGTAATTAAGACGATTGAGAACCAGGTTTTTTAAATTTTCCGAATCGTTTGCACGCCAGGTTTTCGGGGTTTTGATTCTCATGTCATCCAACAAAAGATATTGCTGCCACTTACTGTTGAGTTCCTTTGCAATACTGCCGACGGAAATCAGTGTTTTGATGTTTGGGGATGACGAAATGTAAGCCCCGGTAAAAGAAACAAGAAGGATTCTTCTGTCTACAGGCAAATCCAAAAGCAGATTGTTTAGTTGTATGTTTATATCCTCCGGCTCAAGGTACACAATTTCATCATCCTTGGCATCCCCTACACGTATATCAGTGTCTTTATATTGATTTCTGCCAAAATATGATCTAACAAACCTTACCTGACCTTTCTGAATTTCATACTTTTTTGCAAAGGAGTCTAAAAGAAAATCGAATCTCTGATCCATTGCCCAATATACCTGATCAAATTTCACTGTCTGCCACCCCCTATGCTCAATAGGTTGATCTATACCGTTATTGAATAGTCGTTGTTTAGCTACTTTTTTGTTTTTTATACGCTCTTTCCATGTTAAAGAATTTTTCGCCGGACAAGCTAAAAAAGAAAACTGTATTGTCAACGACTAACACGTCCAAGGAAGTGCCGAGAGACAAAACATCATTCTCAAGCAGCTTATATCCACTATCAGAGCACACAAACTTTCGTTTAAGTCTCGTGATAGGATTTCTAATTGAAATTAGTATTACCGAACGTCCTCCATTACTCAGAGGTACATTACCTTTCAGTATATAAGCGTTTGGTTCATAGGCAGGTATTTTTTCCTTATTTCCATAACGAGACTTCCTATGCTGTTCTCCGGATAGATAGAAACTGTTCTATTAGTGTAGACTACATCACCTGAATCTGTGACATTTATCTTTATAAGTTGAAAATCCCACCGATCGAAATCACAAAATAACCTGAAATACATCAGCTAAAGCCCTCGGCGACACTTTCATTCTCCTCTCTAATATGGAAATCTATATATGCAACTTTTGATGTCAATAAAATGACAATAATCATCAGCTTACATGCAATCTGTTTTTCAGCACCACAACTCATTATATTCCTTATTCAGGTTTTTTTCAATCGTTTTTGACAAATTCTTCAAATACATCACACTAAATTCCCATGCGCTATCGGTGTGCCACGATAAATTAAAGCGCATAGCACATAAGGATTATGGCATAAAGACTTGAAGCATCTTGATCGAAAACGAAAATAATCAGCCTTGTGACTGATTAGATGGTTATTCATTTTTCGATTTTTAGTATATTGAGTTCATGTAAAAAATCAGTGTAAATCTTCGATATTAAAACAGGCTCATCAAGGTGGAGCATAGTTTCGAGATATACTATCGGATTATTTTCAAAAGCCGACTTGGCATATACATATAGCGGCTCAATACTGCGGATTCGCTTTTCCGTACTGTATGCTCGACAACGCTGAAATACGCCCCCGCTATTTTGTAGCCGCCATACTTGTCAATTGACGTGCCTCTCTTTTTAAGCTGACCTTTTCATTTATTACTAATTAAGCAGATGAGGATATGGGAAAAGAACCGCTGAGCAGGCTCACCCGTGACATTGACAACGAGATAGACCGCCTGCTCAGCGACAAGGCATATTATAATTGATTTGATTACAAGTTAATTTCTCTTATAAATCGGGAAGGAGTACGGGGTTCACCCTCTTCGGATTCGGTATATGTGCTTATTACCAATTTCCCTGGATAACTTCCTGCTTTACCGCCTTTACAGCGAGTAATGGCTACATAAAACAGCCGTCTTTGTTCTTCCAAATCCTTTCCATCGAGCGGAAGCAGTCCTTCAACGGCACTCATTATGATAACTACTTTTGCGCTCAAACCTTTTGCGGCATGAAGGCTCATAATTCGCACGTTATTAGAAGCCGACGATGCCTCGGGAGAGAAAATTTCATCCAGCACTGCCCTGCGGACAACGGCATAACCTCCGGTGTCCCATTCTGTTTTTATGGCTCTATCGAGGATTTGGGAATATTTCTGAAATTCGGTTTTGTAACGCACACCCGAGTCGCTCTCACTCAGCATTTTCATTAGCTTTTCAGGATTATCCACTAATCCTTCAAGTTTATCCTTTATGGACTTATAACTGTTTACAATAGTGGATGTATATAGAATTTTGTTTCCGTTAGCGCAGTCATCTAACACTTCAAGAATACTTCGTTTCGTATCCTTTGCATTTTTCCTGATATGTGCGTATCCCGCCGCTTTACATTCACCCTTGTCCTCACCGAGCAGGTAACGCCAGGAAACGAGATCGTTCCGATTGACCGCGAGTGAGAGATAAGAGAAGTTTTCCCTAACTGCTTTATTGTCAAAAACGGCATCCCGAAAATAAAATACAGATGGAATATTAGCTTTTTTCAACGCTTCGTGTATACTCCGTCCAACTTGTTTTATTGGAACAAGTACGACGATCTGTCCCGTTTCCACGGTTGCATTATCAATTTCCGCCGCGATCAAATCACAAACCTTATCTACTTCGTCCGCTGGATTGTCACTTGAAATGCACTCACAGTACCCGTACTGCATATCCGAAAGCGCAGTAAAGGTTTTTGGAATCCTGTTTGCATTGTTCTTTATCAACTCGTTTGCCTTATCGACAATCAGACCCGGGCAGCGATAACACTCCTCAAATCTAATATCCATGCATGGAGTGTGATTATTCGCAAATTCACGTATACCCTCCGGTGAAGCACCCTTAAAGCCATAAATCGACTGGTCGTCGTCGCCTATCACTGTCAGATGACCGTTAGGGGCAAGAAGCTGCTCCACAAATTCCTGCTCGTCAGGATTCAGATCCTGATACTCGTCCACGAGAATATAGTCGTAATTCCACTTTGCTTTGGCTGAATCAGTGCTTTTTAGATAATCACAGACATGGGGTATCACATCATCCAGGACAAAACCGTTGTGCTGTTTCAGCCATTCATTCAGACTGCTTTCAAACTGCTTCTTTGTTTCGTCATCCGCGGTGGATTTTCCGTTATAGAACAGTTCTTTATACAAATCCTCTTTATTCAAACCTGAGGACTGTTTGCGAATCTTCCCGATTTCCGGCTCAAGATCACGGAGCATTGTTTTTACTTCAAAATCCTGCATCCGACGTGCGCCGTTCTTTTCATCTGCCAGTATTCTGAGGGCAAGCGAGTGAAGGGTGGATACCTCGATTTCTCCAAGGTTTAATTTAGTAATTTCCGTTTTCAGATCCTGTACGGCAACGCTGGTGAACGTAAGTACAAGAATCCTTTCCGGCGTTACCTTATTATCAACAAGATATTCCAGTCTCTTTTTCAAACTGAAGGACTTGCCTGCACCCGGTCCGGCAAGAACACGCACATATTTATCGGTGCTTTGAATAAATTGATCAGTCGGTGTCATTGTGTTTGCTCCTATCTATGGATTGTGAATTGTGGTTTCTAAGAATCATTCGACAAGACCTTTGTCCTTAAGAAATCTGGAAATTACAATAAGACGAGTCTTCCGCTTCTCTGCTATTATTCTAATAACAGCTTCTTTCGACAGCACACCAGTCAATAAACCAACATGTAACGCCGCAAGTGAATCAGATTCATTTTCAGCACTCTTTAGTTTTGAATTGACAATTCTTTTTAGTTCGGGTATTTCGTCAATAATAACACTATCTGAGATAATGCTGTAAAGCGCCCAAGAGATCGTCCTTTTTAATTCATGTGGATAATCACTTATTAACCACAGCTTAGTGAGCTTATCTGCCAATATATTGGTTAACTCTATAGGTATGATATCGGCTTCGTTGTATCCTGACCATGCAACACACAAAGCCGCAGAAAAGATGCTCAATTCGTCTTCACTGTCAAGCATGGTTGCTATTGATGAAAAGATGCTTATAAGCAAATCATACTTTGAATCCACATTATCATGTTGCCAGAACCATATTCCCCATTTTCTTGCATATGAAAACTGCATTCCAAGCAGCGCTCCGGTTATTCTATCATTTCTGCTATCGCTCCTGAGAAGCCGTTCTATTTGCTCAAGCTCCGGAAAGCCGTTTTTGTTTATATAGAGATCAATCCATGCATCAG
>Ga0247611_10009599_pt1 | contig 11591 bp, 12 predicted proteins | sample 177DNAGHGhighgp2_FD_192422 | JGI IMG/M metagenome (GOLD analysis project Ga0247611, IMG submission 192422) | Sheep rumen microbial communities from Palmerston North, Manawatu-Wanganui, New Zealand - 1770 DNA GHGhigh gp2 | ecosystem: Host-associated > Mammals > Digestive system > Stomach > Rumen... | reverse complement strand
ATGCCAACTTAGCAAAACAAGTTTTTGATAAGGTTGATGCTGAATATAATAAAGATATTGAGAATGATATTGATTGGTTAGCTGGCAAATTTGAAGACAGATGTGTTGAAGAATTTCTAAAATTGTTAGATAAGAAAATTCATGAAGCAAAAGATATGCTTTTAGAGCGTTTTGATTGGATTTGCTCTCAGCCAGCTAAATCAGCAAAGTTCATGTATGAAAATGGAACAATGATTGGATATCATCCAGAAGAAGGTATTCGATCAGCATTAAAGCATGGAACATTAGTTATTGGCCAAATTGGTTTAGCTGAAACATTGCAGCTTTTAATTGGACAAGATCATACTACCAATAAAGGCATGGAAGTTGCAAAGAAGATTGAACAATTATTTAAAGATAGATGTGCAGAATTTAAGAAACAATATAAGCTTAATTTTGGAGTTTATTTGACACCAGCAGAAAATCTGTGCAAGACTTCAATGAATAGATTCAAAGAAAAATATGGTGAAATTCCAAATGTTTCTGATAAGAAATATTTTACAAATTCTACACATGTTCCAGTTTGGAAGAAAATGACACCATTTGAAAAGATTGATATTGAAGCTCAATTGGCTTGTTATTCAAATGCTGGTTGCATTACATATACAGAATTAGATGCTGGAACAATAAATAATATTGAAGCATTAGAAAAACTTGTTGTTTATGCAATGGAAAAAGACATTCCATATTTTGCAATAAATGTTCCAAGTGATACATGCATGAAATGTGGATATCAAGGTGTTATTAATGATGAATGCCCGCAATGTGGAAGTGAAAATATTCAACGTCTTCGCCGTGTAACTGGCTACCTTACCGGTGATTATAAAACCGCATTTAATGAAGGAAAACAACAAGAAGTTGAAATGCGAGTAAAACATAATAGTATATGTGTTGATGCATAAATGGAGGAAGATGTACATGGTCAAATATATAAATTATGGGAATGCCATCGCTTCAACTGAGTGTCCACGCTGTCATGAAAAGCCCATGATTATCAAGGTATTTCCCAAGGATAGAAACAAATATCAGGTGGTATGCCACAAGTGTAGCAGGACGCTTGGAAGGCAGGAACAAACCGAATGGGGGCCTATTTGGAAGCCATGCGAGTTTGACTCCATTGAGGCCGCCGATCAGGGATGGACTGAGAGAGTGCGTTCAAACAGCATAGATTTTTAAAGTGATGGTGGATTTTAGTAATGCGTTATTCTGCGATTTATGATTGTGACTTAGCCAATGGTCTAGGGTGGAGAGTGTCCATCTTTGTTTCAGGATGTTCCATCCATTGCAAAGGATGCTTCAACTCTCAGACGTGGGACTTTGACTTTGGCAAGGAGTATACTAAGAAGACTGAGAACAAAATCATTGAGCTTCTCAACCGTCCTTATATCAGAGGTTTGTCCATTCTAGGTGGTAATCCTACTGAGCCAGTGAATGAGCCAGATCTGATTTATCTGTGTGAACGTATAAAAAAAGAACTTCCTGAAAAGGACATTTGGATGTGGACAGGACATATATATGAAGAACTTAAATCAAAAAATGATAAATTAATTGATTTATGCGATGTCATTATTGATGGTCCATTTATTGAAGAGAAAAAAGATTTAACTTTAAAATGGCGCGGTAGTTCAAATCAACGAATACTTTATCATGGTCTTGAAATTTATGATATTATTTAATATATAATAAGGATAAATGATGATTGATTTACCATATATTAAAAAAATATTTTTAGATATTATTTCTAAATATAATGAATTATTTGGTTTAGATTTATCATATATGGATGTTGAATTATCAGAACATCCAAGATATAATGATGGTTCAATTTCAACTGAAATTGCAGATGATGAGTTTGTTGGAAGTTGGACAAAAAATAAAATAATATATATTAATTGTAATCCTGATAAAGTTATTGAACATTGGAATTTATCAATGTCTATTGATGAATTTTTATATTGGATAATTGCACATGAACTTGCACATGAAATTTATTTTAATTTAATGGAAAAATCTGAAATTGACTATATTATTGAGCTAGCTAAACAAGAAAATTTTACAACAGAATATTTAAAAATAGTTAAACCAGAAAAAATCGATGAAGAAATATTTGCTGAATATTTAGCATATTTAATAAATTAATTAGTAAATATTTTTATAAGAAAGTGCGTAAAATATAATGAAGAAATATATTGTTAAGAATTATAAAGGCAATATTGTCGAATCACTTAAGAATTTTCAAAAGAAATATCCTAAGCAAACAATAGTTGAAGCAGTTGCTGATAACGATAAATTAAAGATTATGACAGAGTACGGTGGAAGAAATAGTTATAATAGTAGATATGGTGGAAATGCAAATTTTCATCCATTAAAGATGTTATCACCAAGAACAAAGAACATTCCAGATGGTTGGTTGGCTGGACCGGCATCATCAGGAAATAGAATGAATGTCAGATCAATGGTTGAGCAAGATGCAATTTATCCAGGAAAACGTTTGAAGCCATTATCAATGGTAATGTGGAATCCAGATTTACACAAGACTGTTTCTTGGGCTTCATATTGTCATGCAATAAAGAATAATGATGAAGAAGCAATTGCTAAAATTCAAGCATTGGGTTTACCATTAGATCTTGATTTAGGAATTGGTTTTGATTTTGATGATAATTGGATTAATTGAAAATAAAATTTTATTATAAAAAATTAAATTTATAATCAATATAAGAATATTATAATCTAATATTCTTATATTTTTCTAATTTTTCCGAACCATATATTTTTACAAGACTCTGAAATCTAGAATTAGGATCAGAGTTTTGTAATTTTTTTTCTGGTCTTACATGTAAAAATCCATATACTAACATTTGTCTACAATCAAATGTATCATATAAAACATGTTTATCAGTATCAATATATGTTAAGTGCCAATCATTTAATTCTGGTTTAATTTTTGGTCTTACATCTAAACAAAATTGACCGCAATTTGAATAAAGATCATGCCATTCTATTATATTTGATGCTAATGTATCATCTAAATATATATCATCAACTTCACCATAACATGCATCAGTTTCATAATTATCAAAATATGTATGTAATTTTTTATATATTACATCTGGATCAATACCATTTTGTGAACGTAAACCATAATTATCAATAAATTTTAAACCTAATCTTTTGCAAATATATTCATATGACATATTTAATGCTAAAGATGTTGATCTAATTCCACAGTCTGGTAAATTTTTTCCAAATGGATTCCCATTTATTTTAGCAAATCTTAACATATTAAAATTATTTACTTCAATTTTTGTATAATATAATTAAATATAGTATATTAAACTTAATATGAATAATACAGAAAATATTGATAGCAATTTAAATAAAAATACAGAAGTTTTAGAACAAAATAATCAAGAAAAAACCGATAACAATGAACCAGTAATGTTAGTTGATGCCGCAGATGAGTCATTAAATGTTGATACTGATTGTTATCCATATGCAATTTTAAGAGATGATTTTGATACAACACTTGAATCTAATCAATTATTTAATGAAGGTAAAACAATTCCATTTCAATTTTTTCCAAAAATATTTAAAGATGAACGTGGATGTTTTGCAGAAAATCTAACTTCAAAAGAAGAAGATTGGATGAATTCATTGACATATTGGTTTAAAAATGCAATTACTAATACTAAACAAATAAATCGTTCATACTCAAATCCTGGTGTTTTTCGTGGTTTTCATGCACAAAAAAAGCCATTTTGCCAAGGAAAATTGGTTGAATGTCTTTCTGAAACACCAATTTGGGACATAATTATTGATGCTAGACCAGATTCAACTTCATTTCAACAATTTACAATTTTTAGACTTACTGCAAATACAATGTCAAAGGTTTGGATTCCTGCTGGTTTTTTGCATGCAATTGTAATTCCAAAACTTGATTTAATTCCAACTGGCGAAAATGCATCATACAATCAAATTGAATATCATTCACCAGCGATATTGCAATATTTTGTTGACAATTATTATGATAAAGATTCAGAAATAACAGTTAATCCAGATTCTATATTACATGTTATTGCTAAACAATATTTTGATGATTTTATGGCAGATCAGGCCAAAAACATTCAAATGTATGGTTTGTTAAAAGCAATTTCTGATGGATTAACATATTCAGAAAAAGATAAAAATGGTATAAATTATCTTGATTTTATAAAAGAAGTTGATGAAGATTATAAATCAAAAAATGTACTATGGTATAAATAAAAAAAAATACAAATATAAATGTAAATAATATAAAAATATATTAATTACGAGTATGGCATTTTTTAGTAATTTTTTTAGTAGAAATAAATCAACTATTCCAGATCAAGATATACAAAAAATAAATAATACGACTGAAGCATTTAATTCAGTCGATCAAAATATTGAAGCAATTGTTGCAAGTAGATCTGTTGTAAACACTGCAATTGAACATGAAAATTCAATTTCAATGTTTCCAAATTATATGTCAATTACGGAATCATTGAATGCATTGCCGATAATAACAAACAAATTTGATAGAATTAGAAATTATAGAACAATTGCAGCATTTCAACATTGTAATTTTTGTATTGAAGAAATTGCAAATGACTTTATCCATGAAGATGAAGTTGGAAGATTTATTTTATTAAACATAAAACCAACTACAAATAATAATTTAACTGAAACAAAGCGTGATGTAATTCAAAATGAATTTGAAAAATATATGTCTTTGTTTAAATTAAAGGAAGATGGCTTTAATTTAATTAAAAGATTTATTGTTGAAGGTGAACTTGCATGGGAAAATATTATAAATCCTGATTATCCGGATTTAGGAATTATTGGTGTAAAATTTTTACCAACTGAATATTATGAAACATTAATTGATCCAAATACCGGCAGTAAAATTGGCATTTGTTTTGATGTCAAGAAAATGCAAATGGATTTAAAGAATCTTGTTTCAATGACATATTATGGTTCACAACGAATTTTTAATAGTCTTGTTACTGGTTCTGAATTTAGTTCAATAAATCGTGAAAATTGCATACCATTATTATGGCCGCAAGTAACATACATTTGTTCTGACAATACTTCTTCTGATGGAACTATCTGTTTTCCAATGATTGAAAAATGCAAGCAATCTTATTATCAATTAGCAATGATGCAAGATTCTGCGTTGATTTTAAGAATTACACATGCACCAGAAAGATTACTTTTCAACATTGATACTTCAAAAATGTCTGACAAGGTTGCATATGAAACACTTCAGAATTTTGGAAATCAATTAAGAAAGAAAACAGTTCTTGACAAACATAGTGGAAAAGAAACACCTGGACTAACAAATGTCTATAATCCATCAACAATGCTTGACGCCTGGATATTTGGTAAAGGTGAAGGACGTGAAAGAACAACTGTTGAATCAGTCGGATCAAATGTAACATATGATCAGATTGATGATATAAAATATTTCTTGAAAGTTTTATTTAAATCATTTACTGTTCCATTCTCAAGATTTGAATCTCCTGAAACAGTAAATCAATCTAATGAACAAATTTCATATGAAGAATATGCATTTTCTAGAATGATAATAAATCTTCAGCGCAGATTTGCATTGGGATTTAAACGTGGATTTATTACACATTTAAAACTACGTGGAATTTGGCAAAAGTATAAACTTAAGGAAGCAGATTTAGATATTTCATTTGTAAAACCAGTTTTATTTGATTTGTTTGAAATTCAGCAAATGACTGAAATAAAACTTAAGACATATGCAAATTATGCAGATCGTGATGAATTTAGTAAAATTATTGCGATGAAGAATGTTCTTAAAATGACAGATGCTGAAATAGAAGAAAACTTTAAGAATCTTGCTAAAGAAAATCAATATATTAAATTAGCTGGTTGGTATGGTTCTCAAATTGAATCAAATGGTCCTAAAAATCCTGAATTTGACATTCCAGTAAAGGGTGAAGAAGGCGAAGAAGAACAACCTCCTGAAACCAGCGAGGAAAATAATGAAGAGCAATCTTCTGATGAAGAATCTTCAGATGAAAACAATGAAGAACAATCTTCAGAGGAAAATAATGAAGAAGAATCTTCTAATGAAGAATCTTCAGAAGAAAACAATGAAGAAGAATCTTCTAATGAAGAATCGTCTGAGGAAGAAACCCCAACTAAAACACCAGAAGGTTTTGGCATAGGTTAAAATAAAATTTTTAATATACTAAAAATATAGTGCAAATTAACTTGCACTATATTTTTGTTTTTTTAATGTAAATAATTATTGTTTTAATTATTTAGAGATTATAATATGCCAACAATTAAAGATACAAAAATCCAGACCATAAATGTATTTAATAATCCGGAAAATGTAATACAAAGACATGGCGCTGCAATATATGCATTAGATCAATATATTCGTGGTCTAGGTACTGGTGCTGGAAAGACATTTGGTGCTTTACTCAAAAAAGAAGATACATCTCGTAGTGAATTTGTTTTAGTAGATTTTTTAAACGCAAAATCAATAAAAAATTGGATAACAGGACATAAACCAGTTGAACCAAATATATTTGACAATGATAATGATCTTTCACAATTTGATGATTGCTTTAGAAATACCGCAGTTGTAAATAAAACGCTAAAAGACGGTGAATATACTTTATATATTAGGACAAATCGTATGCAAGATTCAACAGACGCTGCTGATACTAAACCAATAAAAGTATTTGCTAAAGTATATTTAGATAATTTTATTTGTGGTCCAACAAAAAAATATGATCCTAATACATACAAGGATGCACAAATTTTTTATAAAATAATTAAAACTGATAGAAAACCTACTGAAGATGGTGAATCTAAATTTAAAAATGCAGTAGATAAATGGCTTGGACGCTATCAAGAATGGGAAATTCGTTATAAAATTACATTAGATACAAGATCATCATTGGAAAAATTACATGAGCTTGCAATAGAAAAATGTGGAATTGATAAAAACAAATATGAAATTAATGCTAGTGATTTTATTGATGCCGCAATAAAACCAAAAGAAATAAATTTATTAGAATTAAAATATAAAAGTAATAAATTTATTTCAAAAAAATCAATTCAACAAGAACTTGAAACACTTCGTCCAATTATTGCAAAATATTTAAAAACATTTTGGATGCCAGTTCAATCTGATATTTTAGATGATAATAAATTAACTAGCATTTTTGATTCAGTTGGAACAAAAATTATTGCAAAATCTCTTTATACAATAATGCCAACTAAAGGTGCTCAGGCAGGTTTTACAGCATTTTTTAGATTTATTGTTGAATCAAATGTAAATGTTGATTCAAATCAAAAAATTATTTCATTAGTCAATGCAAATTCAAATAAATCTGCAAAAACATTAATTGAAAATATTGTTACAAATAAAATAAGAAGTAAAATAATTGAAACTTTAAAATAAGGATTTTTTATGGCTAATAGTATAAATCTTAATTTAATGATTGGCAGATTACATGATGCTGCAATGGAGCAAGTTTCAAAATCTGCAAAAACCTGGTTTAAGTTTGGGACATTACGTGGAGCTAATCGTATTTATATTCAAAATACCGCAATAAGTTATAATGGTGCGGATAAACCTTCTACATTTGTTGGTGGTAATGGTCCATTTAAGATTATTGCATCAAGAGGTACATTTACTACAACAAAAATGTTTATAAAATTAGTTTCAGAGTATATGAAATGGTTTGCAGGTGAAGGTGAGTTTAAATTATCAGAAGATGAAGTAAAAAATGCAAAAGGAAAAGTATCTGGAAAAAGATTTTTCTCATTTGACTATACAATTGATTATAAAACTGGTGGCATAGAAAGAAAAGCTCCACCTGCTCCAAAAGAACCATCAACTGATAAGAAAGACGAAGAACAAAAAGATTCTGATAAAAATAAAGACAAAGAACAATCAGAAGAAAATAAAGACAACGAACAATCAGAAAAAGGTAAAGACAACGAACAATCAGAAGAAAATAAAGACAAAGAACAATCAGAAGAAAATAAAGACAACGAACAATCAGAAAAAGGCAAAGATAACGAACAATCGGAAGAAAATAAAAATAAAGACAATGAACAGAAAGATTCTGACAAAAAGAATAATGAACCAAACAGCAAATATGGTGAAAATATTGGAGATGATACAGAATTAATTATTGCTTCACAAATTCAGAATTTAAATAAACCACAAATAAATGAATCAAATATAGAAACGTTTATTACAAATATTAAAAACGATAATATAATTAACGCTGATATTAATTTAAAGGAAATAATAAAAAATAAAATTTCTAGTAAATTTAATAATATTTAATACAATAAAAAATTATTGCTTTTAATGTAAATAAATTATAACTGAATAAAATTTGCAAATTTTCAAGGATATAGATTTTTATGAAATTAAGTTCAATTAGAGAGAATTATGGAAAGCTTTTAACAGCATTTAAAGATGCTGGAATAAAGTTGACTGAATCTCAGCAAGCCGATTTAGATACATTTATGGTTGCGTTTGAATCAAAATTAGAACAAACCAAAATGAATGCAATTAAAGCTACACGTAAAATTGTTGAAAGCAAACTTGAAAAAGAATATAAGGCAGTTGTAGAAGATATTATAAAGCATACTGCTGAAAATGCTGAATTAGCTGGCAAGATACAAACAAAGATCGCAACAATGGATGAAAGCAAAAAGCTTGCAAAGAAAGTTGATAGTTATCTTAATTTATATCTAGAAGAAGCAATGCCAAAATCTAAGATTCTTGATTATGCACGCATGGATAAATTAGAGAAAATGTTTGAATCAATGAAGGACACATTACTAGTTAATGATGAAACAATTGAAAACAAACAAAATGATCTCGAAAAGAAATATAAATCTATAAATGAAGATTTAGAAAATAAAATTACTGATCTTGAAAAGAAATTAAATGATGCAAATAAACGCATGATTAATTTAAATGAAAAATTAGATCAGTCAAAAGCTGAAAAGCTTATAATTGAAAAAACAAAGGATCTTCCTTTGTTTGAAGCAACAAAGATTCAAAAACGTCTACGTGGATCTTCAGTTGCTGAAGTTAATAAGAATTTTGATAAAATCCTAGAATCTGTTCGTGAAGAAATGAACGAAGAAACTAAGGAAGAACAAAAGAGCTTAGAGGAAGAAATTAATAGCATTATTGCTTGCGATACAACTTCCGAAGAGAAAAGTAATAAGACTGATGACGAAACCGAAACTGAAGAAACAAATGAATCAAAAGAAAATATTGATGAAGAAAAAGATATTCAAATTACTGAATCAATAAAAATTCCTGGTTCATATATTAAAGCTTGGGCAAGTAAATCATGTAGTATTACGCCAATCAGCGATTTAGCGGGTGCTAAATAGCTAACAAACTTAAAATAATTATAGGAAAAATAAATTATGTATAATCTAACACAAAAATCACAACGTGAGTTGGTTTCTAACTGGGGTGAACTAATTAATTCTGGTTCTCCTATTGAAAATGATCATATGAAGGCAGTTCTTGCACAACTCTTTGAGAACACTGCAAGAGATTTTGCTATGCATGGTCTTTTAACTGAAGCTGGAGATATTGCAGCTGAAAAGGGTGTTGGCCGTAACAATATTATGGGCAAGCCTGGTGTTTCACGCGCTGGATCAGAAGGCGTTTTAAAGGGTAAGTATGGCCCAACAAATGTCGCTGGTGATCCTGGAATTGGTGACGGTGGAGATGTTTATCTTCCAAACGTTGTTATGCCAATGTTGAGAAGAATTTTCCCAGATCTAATTGCAAATGAACTTTGCGGAGTTCAGCCTCTAAATGGACCTATGGGATTTGCATTTGCATATCGTGCTCAGTATAATATGAAGGGTGGAATTAAGGACGATCATTTCCCAATCTCAAACGAAATTGGATATCATCCAACTGATACTCGTTATACTGGTGATGATGGTGAAGCTGTTGAAGATTATGAAGATGCATGGGCAACATATGCTGGTGACAATGCAAAACGTTGGAACGGCGATGCAGTTGATACTGAAGTTGCTGAATTCGCAACAATCGGTGGAACAATGCCAGAAGTTTCATTTGGTCTAACTAAGACTGCTGTTATTGCTAAGACACGTAAGCTAGCTGCACATTGGTCTCCTGAGCTTTCAGAAGATATGCAGGCAATGCATGGTATGGATGTTGAAGCTGAAATGACAAATATTCTTTCATTTGAAATCGGCGCAGAAATTGATCGTCAGATTGTTTCTGAAATGGTTAAGGCTGCTATTACTGGAAAGAATGTTACAACATGGAATCCAGAACAAGCTGATGGTCTTGATCAGATGGGTCGTTTAGCAACACTTCTAACTCAAATCACAGTTGAAGCTCAGAACGTTGGTCTTCGTACTCGTAGAGGTCCTGCAAACTTTGCTATTGCTACACCAAAGGTTTGCGCTCTATTACAACAGATGTCAATGAACAAGTATGTTTCATTTACTGGTGCTAAGGGCGTTCCTTCTGTTCCTCAGTCTGGTGTTGGTGCTCTTCAGAAGCAAGGACTTATCAATGATGGTTCACAGCTTCTAATTAGAGATGCTTATGCAACATCTGGTAAGGATTATGTTCTTCTTGGTTATAAGGGAACACATCCTGGTGATTCAGGAATTATTTATTGCCCATATATTCCAGTTCAGTTAAGCAAGATCTTACTTCCATACACAATGACTAACGCCATCGGCGCTCGTACACGTTATGGAATCATGGATTCTCCATGGGATTCTGGAAGATATTACACCTTCATGAAGATTGAAGGATTACATGGTACACAGGGTTATGGATGGAATGATCCTCGTAAGTTCATCGCTGAACCAACAACAGTTGATTTCAATCCTCCTGCTGGCAATATTTAATTCATAATTAAATACTTCGAAAAAATGAGTGGTTGCAAAACCACTCATTTTTTTTTTTATTTTTAAGTATAATATTAATAAATGATATAGTAGTAGTATTTTTTAAATGAATGATGAGTTTGATAAGGATGATTGTCAAAAAAGTAGTAGTATAACAAGTTTTGATTCAAATTGCAATTTATTGTTTTATACATTTGACAAATCATTAGAGATAATTAATGATAAGGAAATAAATCAATATTTAATAAAGACATATCCGACATTTGTAAACTGTAAAACAAAATTAGAATTAAAAAAGATTTTCTTGCAAATGTTAGATGATAGTGATTTTATCCATAATTTTTTAAATGATTTTGAAATGACTTTTATTGAAATGTTTGGATTTTTTTATCGCAATTACCCAGATTTATTTGATTCTAAAATATATTTAAAAAAAATGTATAATGTAATGCAAGGAAAAGATTATGTTAATCTTAGATAAAGTATGTGTACTGGATTAGAATTAGCAAAATATTTTATTTATTGTAAAAAAATAAATAATAAAAAAATAACTGAACCTATAAATATTGCGAATATTTCTGGAAAGGGTGAATATTCAAAAA
>Ga0247611_10009598_pt1 | contig 11591 bp, 1 predicted proteins | sample 177DNAGHGhighgp2_FD_192422 | JGI IMG/M metagenome (GOLD analysis project Ga0247611, IMG submission 192422) | Sheep rumen microbial communities from Palmerston North, Manawatu-Wanganui, New Zealand - 1770 DNA GHGhigh gp2 | ecosystem: Host-associated > Mammals > Digestive system > Stomach > Rumen ... | reverse complement strand
CCCCAATCCCCAATCCCCAATTTAGGCAATATAACAATATACATTTAAAATTTTAAAATTATTTAAATTTAAAAAAAAATTAATAAATATTTTTTAAGAATTAAACCCTATTTTTAATGAAATTTCAAAAGTGATATTTAAGCAAAAATGACAAAAAAATAAATTTAATGGAAAATTTTAATAAAAAAAGAGAAAATTTGAATCAATCATATATAATTTTTAATTCTTCAAATTCTGAGAATAAAAAAATTTATGATTCAAGCTTGATTCAGACACATAGTAAGTATTGCTTTAATTTTTTAATCTAATTTTAATTTTAATTTAGGCACATCAGCAAATTCATATTCCAAAAAAATTATAATTGAAGATTATATTAATCATATTAAAAAAACTATAGAAGAAATAAATCTAGATAATATAATGAATAATAATAAAATACTAATAATTTCTCATATATCTGAATTATTAAAAGAAATAATTTCAAATTATTTAAATAATAGATTGGAACAAAAATATTCATATACTATATTTGAAATTAAAAATAGTATAATCAATAAATTACTTTCTTTATATGAAGAATTATATTATTTAAATAATAATATTGATAAGAATTATAAGATGAAAAATGAAATTATTGATGATATAATGGATATCAATAAAAAAAAAGTTATTACAAAAAATAAAATATATTCGTTTCATATATTTGAAATATTAAATGAAAATAAAAATAATAAATTAAAATTAACCAATCATAATATATTTTTATTGCTCAATTCTACAATTATGTTATTACAAGAAATATGCAATATAGCCTATATTCATTTGAAAGAATTTGATAATAAATTTGATCAAGAATCTTTAGATGAAAAATATAATTTATTAAAAAAATATTCTTCATTTTTTCAAAAAATTTTTTATTATTTAATTTCTATATATATTAAAAGACAGGAAGAAACTGAAAATGAAAATGGCCAAAATATTATTGAAAGTATATTAAATATATATAATGAAAGAATACCATTCGATATATATGTCGAATTATTTAAAAATTTAGTACCATCAATTATTGACTTATTTTCTAAATTAAATAAAAAGAATAAAAATATATTATTAATGAAACTATTTTCTTTAGAAAAAAAAGAAAGAATAAAGGCAAAAAAAAATATTTTAGCAAAATATTTTTTTGATTATTATTCAGAAAAGATTTATGAAATAGGAAATAATGATACTAATGTTGATTCATTAATAATTATAAAATCTTTGTATAAGTATTTATTTGAAGAAATAAATAATGAATTCTTAGAATCGCAAATAATACCAATGCTTATTGACTATTTTATAATATCTAAAAAATCAAATAATCCAATAAATTACATATTTATAATTGGCCATATTATCAGCTATTTTAAAATTTATGATATGAGAATTAATAATGAATTATCAAATCAAATTAACAAAGAAATAAAAGATTTAATTCATCCAATGATTAATTATTTATTTAATTTTGCAAAAAAACAAAAGGTAATTAGATTATATATTTCTGAAATAATAATCACCATACCCTCTAAATTAATATGTAATTTAGATTATTTTGAAATAATTATTTCTTCCATCATGATAGTTTTAAAAGAAAAAAGAATAGATTTATTAGAAATATGTTTATCTCACTTAGATAATTTATTAGATTTATTAATTAAATCTCCAAATAAGCAATTAAATTGGATAGAAAGAAAATCTTTTGAATTATTTAATTTATTAATCAATTTAATTGATAAAGAAAAGAAAAGCTCCAAATATCTTCTCTTCTTTTTAAGGATAATATCAAAATTATTTATTATAGGCTATAGTAGCTTTAATTCGATAATATTCTTTAAAAAATATCCTGAGTTGAGAAATAAAATAAATATTAATTTGATATATAAAAATCAATATAATAATATTAATATTAATTATACTCTGGGATACATTATTGACTTTTTTTATCAAAGTACAAGAATTCATAAATATAAAAACTATAATAGTCAATATATTAAAGAAAATATAATGAAAAATGATAAAAAGAACATAAAATTAATTGATGAAATAAATATTTACCTGAAATTTTATAAAAAATGCATATTATTTTATTTTCAAAAAAATACTATTAATTATAGTAAAATTTTAGAATTAAAAAAGAATATTATTAATAATATAAATAATAAACAAATAGAAAACATAATAAAAGATAATAATAAATTAATAGAAATTAATGATATATATCTTAATTCAGAAAAGTCATTATTCAAAAAAATATTTCAAGGATATTTTTATAATTTTTCTTTATTAAATTCAATTTTTTATGGAGAAAAAAATAATTTAGATTTTATGAAAGATATAAAAGGAAATAAAATTGATAATAATAATAGTATAAATAGATTTTATAATTTATTTAAAGAAGAATATCCATTTTTTGATTTTATTTGTAATAATTTTGTTTTAATGGTATTATATAGAAAATATTATAATAAAAATGGAACTTTATTTTCATTTAATCCTTTTATAATTATTGATTGTATCTTTTCTTTTCTAAAATTTGAAAATAATAATTTAAATTTCTTACAAGAATTTTCTATTTTTATGATAAATAAAATTTTTGATAATTATATAAATTTTTTTGATAATGATTCTCATATAATAAATAATTTAGAAATTACAAATGTGCTTTATCTAAAATTTTTCAATTTTCTAAATAATAATAAAATAGGGCCTATTGCTAGTATTTCACTATTAGAATTATTAATTACTAAATTTAATAAATATAATAATAGAAAATATCTTTCTCATTTTCTTAAATGTATCACATTTATCTCATATTCTTACCAAGAAAGCAATAATATAAATAATATTGAGGAAAAATTTACTAAATTAATTGATATAATAATTAAACAATTTATAAATAATGATATCAATTATTATAATTTAAATAATAATGATTTAGAACAACTAGATATAAATAATGAAAAATCTAGTAAAAAAGAAACTCTTTATAATTTTTATTTATTATATGATTTTTTAAGAAATTGTTTTGATGAAGTGAATAGCAATTTAATTAGTTCAAATATTAATACAAGAAAAATAACAAAACTTATAATAAATAAAATTATCAATGTTATTCCTCAATTAAAAAAAATATTGCCTGTTTTATTCCAACTTGATTATGATAAAATTAATTCAAAACAATTTTTAGATATCTTTAAAATGACTAAAGCACCAATGAATCCATCAAATATTATATTAAATGTAAATAATAATAAAACAGGACTAACCAATCTCTCTAATTATATCAATAAAAAGTCAGGAAATGAAATCTTGGATGAAAAATATATAATGCCTTTTTTCCAAGAAACAAAATTATTTTTAATAATAAAAGAAAAACTAAAATGTTTAAAAGCAAGAATTAATTTAAACGAAAATAATTTTAATCCATTCATTTGTAACTTAGATTGTTTAATAGATTATTTTGAATATTGCCCAGAATTAATTATTGAGTATATATTTAATTGTAATAAAGACAATAATAATAATATTTTATTATTTATTGAAATAATAAAGTCTTGCTATTATAATATTTTATTGGATAACTACATGATAAATGAATTTAAATCTTATAAAGATCATAAAACAAAAAATATATATATACTTCTTGAAAATTTTTTAAAAAATAAAAATACTAATTTTCCTTTTAAAGTAATAATAAATAATGAATCAGAACTTTTAAAAATAGATGAAGAAATACCAACTAATTATTTAGAAATTATTGAAAATGATTTGTATAAAAGAAATTTATCACAAGATATTAATAATATAAGAGATAAAGAAATGTATGAAATATATGATTTGGTAAAATTGAGAGTTGTTATGATTTCAAAATATATCAAAATTCTAAACTATTTTATTAACAATAAACTAATAAATTTATGCTTATATTATATATCAGATGATCTTCTTTTGGATTACAAAAGACATAAAATCAAAATTATAAAACTTATAATATACACTATTATAAATAGGAAACCAAAAATTTTAATAAAAGAAGCTGTATCATTATTAACTGAATCCTTGATAATTGATAAGCAATTTATTAATTATATAATTATAAATGATTTCTATTATCAACAAAAATTAAGCAATATAATTATTGAATTTAATAATGAAAATATTGATAAATCAAATTGTTCAGTAAATTTGGATTCTTCTAAGGGAATTCAATTGAAAAGTTTAGATTTCTTATTGATATTAATTAAATTAAAGTTATTGGATAATAATTATATTAATACTATTTTAGATAAACTGCATTTATTTGAAAACAAACTGCAAACTAAAAAAATTAATAATTCAATTTTATTATTATTTTATAGGTATTTATCTCTAATTTATTATATAAATGTTTATTATGATGTGAATATTGATAAAGAAATAGATATCATTTTTAGTCAATTATTTGAAATAAATAAAATTTTTATATTGCAGCCTTTAAATCAAAGTATTTTTTTTAATAAAACAAAGGATTGCAATAGAATAGTAAAATTCATCATGAAAAATAAAAAGATATTTATAAGTTTCTTAATAAACAAAAATGATAGCAATAAAGGCTGGACATATATATTTAATTTTATTAAAAGAATAATAAAATATGAAAAATTGAGTTTAGTATTTGAAGCTGTTATTAAAATAATTGTTGAAAAATTAAAGAACGATATATTTGATAATATTGATATAAATAATAATATTATAGATGAAAAAAAAGTTAATATGTTTTTATATTTATTGAAAATAAGCAAAATTATTGGGTTTAATTATCCATTATATTTGCAATCATGTTCATTAATAGAATTATGTAATAAATTTCTTTCTAAAAATAAAAATATTATAATAAAAAATCAAAAATTATGTAAATGTTGGATAAATATATGTATTATTTATTTAAAAAACTTTAAAAATATAACTCTTTTATTTTCATTAATAAATTATTATAATATAGAAAATTTACAAGAAAATATTAAAAGAAAATTTGATTTATTTTTATCAAATGAATTTATAATTTCAATTAATTCAAAAATTATAAGAAAAATCTTTAATAAATATTGTAAATTAAAGAAAGATGAAGAAATAGAATTAATAACTAATAAATTAATAATTCCTTTATTAATAAATTATTCAAACAATGCTTTTCTATTATCTAACGAGACTAATTCAGATTATAATCAAAATACATTGAATAATTATATTGGAAAAATATTACAAAAAATATTGGCTGTACAAGAAATAAAAACAAATGCTATTTATAAATTATTATCTTTAATAATAATAATATATAAAATATTAATTAAAGATAAAAATATAAATTCATCAAATGAACTAAATAAAAGAATCTTAAAAAATATACAAGTTATTATAAATAAATTAGGAACTAAAAAGTCAAAAATATTTATTGAATATTTATATGTATGTAAAAATCTATCTGAAAGTTTAAGTATAAGTAAACATTTAAATAATGAGATTGTTGGTTACAATAATAAATTTAAATTTGCAAATGAAGATTTAAAAAGTGTGATAGATGAATTAATTTTATTTTATTGCTTTAATAATCAAGTAATCTTGAATTTAATTAAATCTTTTAATAATGAAAATAAAACATCAAGATTTAAATTACTTAAAATTTTTGTTGATACTCCAATTTTAATAAATAGATTTTGTGAAAAACCAGAAAAAAAGTTTCTTATAAATGAATTATTAAATTATATGAATAATGAAATAAAAGGATTTAATGAACTGTCAAATCAAGAAAAAACAATAATTATTTCTTTAATAGGATTAATTGTAGCTCAAAGAAAGAATATAATTAGTGAAACATTTTCCTTGATGTATTCAATACTTTTAGAACTAATTAAAATTATAATTTGTGATAGCAGAGAAAATAATATAAAAGATAATATAGATTTTCTTGAATTGTTGCTTTTTTATTATAGGGAAATGATAAAAATAAATCCAAATTTTATTTTCAAATTAAATGTAGACGTAAAAGAAATAAAATTGGATTATGGCTATTTCTATTATTTGTATTTTTTGAAAATTAATATACTAAATATTCCTTTGGAACAAATATATTCAAATGTTAAAGAATATATTATTTTGTATCGAACTATCATTGAAGAAAATAATTCAAATAAAATTTTCCTTTTCGAATATTGCTTTATTTTAAGAATTTTATCTCAAAAAGATTTACCAGAAAGGTTAAATACCCTTAATAATTGTGATTGTACTACATTCTTAAATTATAGAATATATATGTATTTAGCAGGTAATAAATTTATTGAAGAATTAGATTTAAATAAGGATAATATTACCAATTATGAAATAAATGAATCAATTCTACAAAATACCTTTTATATTGATACTAATAAAATATTAAATAATTTTGTTTTCCCTTATTTAATAAAAAACAATTTATATGACAAAAAAAATCAATTTAATATTTTTTCCAATAATTTTAAAAATATAGATAATTATAAAAGTTATAATGATTCTTGGATAGAGACTTTTTCAATGAATGATTTTTGTGTTTTTATTTTTTATTATAAATTTTTTAAAGAATTTTATGATCTTAAAAAATTTAACGAATTTAAATATGTATTTGATAATTATTCATTTGATATTGACATTTTAAAAGAATTTGAATATATGAATAATAATAATCAAATTATTTATAAAAATAGTAATATTACTAATGATATTAATGATAATAATAATTTGACCATCAACATAGAAAAAAGCTCTGAAAGCTCTGAAAATAGCTTTAATAATGTTAATTATAAAACTAATATAAATGATTCATATATTTTTAATAATGATGAAAAAAAAATAAACAATTTAAAGAATATATCAACATTAGAAGAAAAAAAGAAATTATTTTTTGCATACATTTATTTTAATTTTTCAAACTTAAAGAAAAGAATTAACAATTTACTTAAAAAATATTTTGAGAATTTTGTTTATTTCACAATATTTTTTTTGAATGAATATAAAAATATACTAAATATAATAAATAAAAATGATAAAGAATTTTCAATTAATAATAATAAAGAATATATAGATTATTTTATTTTATCAAATATTTCTTTTTATATTACAATGAAAGAATTTTTATATATAAAAAATTCAAATTCTGAAAAAATTAAATATTTTGATTTTAATACAAAAAATATAAAGAAAAAAATATTTTTATATTATCCAGATATTATTCTCGCAGGATTTAATTTCTTTTTTAAATGCGATGAAATATCTGAAAAATACTATAAAACATTATCATTTTTATTTATTTTAGTTTTTAGGCATTTCAAAGATAAAAATATATATGATAATAATTTAGAGCATCTTTTAAATAATATCATATTGAGGAATAATTATTTATTGAATGATATGAATTTTGAGAATGAATTTATTTATAATATATTAACAGCAAAAGAGATAAATTCTAATGAAATTAAAATAGCTCCAAATATTTTAAATATATTTATTAATCATTTTCAAAAGAGAACAAAAGAAAAATGCCTTTATTCAAATAATCTTTATTATAAAAAACCGTTGTATTTAATGTTATGTTATTCAATCCAAAAAAATTTACCACAAAAATCTATTTTGCTAGAAGCGTTTAGCAAAAAATATTTTTCAAATAATGAAAATATTGTCGATGCTTTAAAACAATTTTTTTCTTACACAGAATTGTATGAATATATCAATGAGTTTATAGATTTCATACCTATTTGGACACATGCAATTTTGTCTTATTTTAAAGAGAACACAAAACTAATTGGAGATGAAAATGAATATCTTTTTAGTAAATTTGATAAAATAGAATTTAATTATAAAACTTCTGTTAATGTAATGGAAAATGGTAAATATAATGGAGAGATGAATGAGAATAATATAAGTTTGAAATATGATAAAGATGAATATATTAAAAAAATGGTAAGTAATTGTAATTTATATTTGGGTGATGAATCAAATAACAAATATTTATTTGAAATAGTCAAAAATGTTATTTTTTATAAGAAAAATTACTCAAAAATTAATCAAATATTTACTTCTTTGTTTGTCCAATTGTGGTCTTCAATCAAAATGAAAGATAGAGAAGAATTAAAAAATGATATAAATGAATTCCTAGATAAATATACAAGGAAAGTTAAAAATAAAAATAGCTTCTTCTTGAATAATTTAATAAATACTTTTAGTCAGTGTAAGCCTTTAATAATAATCAAGCCAGAAATAATATCTTCTTTAATTTATGAGACAAATAATTCATTAACATTAATTTTTTATTTGGAAAATTTGATTAATTCAGGAATTGAAATACCAAATTCATACCATAGTCTTTTATATATTTTTGATTGTATAAAAGAGCCACATCTAAGCTATGGATTAAAAAAATTATTTTTGGAAAACAATCTCACTAAATTAGGAATAAATAATTTACAAATAAATAATTATTCAGATGCAGAAAAATATTTTTATGACTGTTTTGATGAATTAAATCAAAAACTAGAAAATATAAAATTAGAAGAATATGATGATAATCAAAATAATGAAAAAGAATTTGGAGAATCTTACCTGAAGAATATAGAGAATAACTTATTTAAAGATTTATCCATTTGGGAAAGTGGCTTAATTGAATGTTATAAGCAAAAAAATGAAATAAATAATATAACCAAAATAGAGGAATGTAAAAATAATGAAGAACTAAAAAATTATTGCTCTTGGAATAAAGAAGGAAAAATTTTAGAAGATATTAATTTAAATTTACAAAAAGTTCATTTGAATTTAAATGAAAAAAAATTTAATTATGAAATCTTTCTTAATCAGAAATTTTATTATATCCAAAAAATCCAGTTTTATATTTTAAATAGCATGAAAAATGATAATTATTCCAAAAATAAAACAGATTTCATTAATTTAAACAAAATTTTGTTGTCATTTATTCATGATTATTTTAAGCTTCCTAGTAATTGTGATAACCTTATTGACTATTATTTCTCTTTATTTCAAATAATCACAAATGAATATGAACAAATAAATTTAATCCAATTATTAAGAGCAAAATCTAAATCAGATAGCATTGTAGAAAATGAAAAAATAAAAAGTTTTTATAAAGAATATTTTTTTATATTAAAACAAACAGCACCAAATCGAAATTGTAAATTTAATCTTTTTAAAAAGGTAATAAAACAAAGAAATGATTTTCTTGATATGATTGACAAAAAAGAAATAAAATCAAATGTAATTAATAAAATTTATAATCAAGCTGACTTACTCAAATTTACTAGAAATTTAAAACTTTACGAAAATTTCCATGAATCTCTTAAAAATTTTCAAAATAATCAAAATTTAAATGATTTAATTAATGAAAATCCTTCTGAATTATATTTTGTTGTTGAAGAATATTTAAAATATATTAAAAAATGTTCTTTTAATTATGATTTAGGAATAAATCTTTGTGAAGGATATCTAATTAAATTTAATAAATTGAAAGATAATCCAAGTAATTTATTCTTAATCCAATATATTGAAAATAATTTAAATAGATATAAGGCTTTCTTTTATTATAAGAATGGAGAAACAACGAAAGCTCACAAATTATTTTTGGATATGTTAGATAATAATAAAGGAATTGAAATAAACGATTATCATATATATTATGATTGGGGATTATTATGTGAAAATATCTCTATTATAATAAAGGATGAACCAGAAGTTGATGAATGGTTTGAAAACACAATATCAAATTACTTAAATAGTATTATTTATGGCATAAGTAAATCAAAATTTATAATTCCAATTCTATTTAATTATATAAAAGAGTTCAAAAATATTAAATTCAAAAGGAAATTACTCTTTGAAGAAGAAATTAATGAAACTCCTTCTTGGATATGGCTATTTTGGATACCTATAATATATGAAAACTATTTATTATTTGAGAATAATAAAGATATGAATAATTTTTATTTTAATATTTTAAAAAGAATAGCCAATAATCATGCACAAATATTATATTATTGGAATAATATATATAATAATATATATGAAGAGAATAACGCTAAAATAAAAGTAATAAAAATAGACAATATTAAACAAAACATAAAATTATTATCAAAAATAATTAAATCAAATGATAGATTATATAATAATATTTCTAAAATTAATACTATTATTAATGATATTGAAAAAAAACTTAATGAAGGTAATAAAAATACTGAAGATATATTTGATGATAATAATCATTATAACCAAATGAATATGAAATCGTTTAATTATTTAGATTTTAGTCTTTTAGAATTTCATCCTTATTACAACAATAATATAATTCATTCATACGAAGAGGAAAAATTATATATTAGAAAGATTCAATACAAATTGAAGGAAAAAAATAAAATAATAAAGCATAGTTTATCAATTATAACATCAAATGATAAAAATTATAAATTCATTGTTAATAAAGGAGAATACAAAGCTGATTACAACATAAAAATATCAAAATTAAAAATTTTATTTAATCATATATTTGCAAAAGATATTCAAGCCTCAAAATTAAAAATAGAATTCATTGTACCTATTGTATTTTATTTAACAAATACTATAAAAATTGAGCAGGAAGATGCTAACATTTTTTATATGGAGAATATATATGAATATTGTCTTCAAAAAATAGGATATCCATCAGATATATCCAAAATAGTATTTAATAATGAATCAATAAGTAATAAAAATATGACTGAAAATATATATGAAAAAATGTGCGAAATTTTACCAAAAAATTCATTTAAAAAATTTATACATAAAATAATTGAAAATTGTGATGATTTATTTTTGTTTAGAAAAAATATGACAAATTCTTTAAGTATAAATTCATTTTTAAATTATTTATTCTCAGATAAAATGTACCTTAAAAACATGCAAATTCAAAAGCAAACAGGTTCTTTTATTATTAATAATAATATAAATTGCTTTCTTAATAATGATACAAATATATTTTTAAATAAAGAAAAAAATACTATTATAAGATTATCAAAAAATATTTCATATTTTATTTCATACACAGGAATTTATGGAATTATTCCACATATATTTTTTTCTTCATGCAAAGCTTTAGTAACCAGGGAGAAAAAAGCCATAAATATATTAAAAATATTTTTTGAAGATAAATCAGAACATTATTTTTTAAAATTAAATAATTTAATTAACAATAATAAAGAAAAGAAAATTGACAAAATGGAAATTGAAGAAGATCAAATCAATAATATTAATGAAAATGATAATGATTTGGAGTGTGATTTGGAAAATTCATCTATGATAAATATAAATAAAATTATAGATAATTCATTAGATGAAAATATTTTAAGAAAACAAGATCCAGAATTGAAACTTTGGTTTTAAAATCAGGAGCAAATGCTTCTTTTTTTAAATTTCTATTTCTATATATATTTAATATTTTTATAAATTTCCTTCTTAACAATTTATTTATCTTTAATATAAAAAAGTTGATGAAATATAATCCTATA
>Ga0247611_10009597_pt1 | contig 11592 bp, 13 predicted proteins | sample 177DNAGHGhighgp2_FD_192422 | JGI IMG/M metagenome (GOLD analysis project Ga0247611, IMG submission 192422) | Sheep rumen microbial communities from Palmerston North, Manawatu-Wanganui, New Zealand - 1770 DNA GHGhigh gp2 | ecosystem: Host-associated > Mammals > Digestive system > Stomach > Rumen... | reverse complement strand
CCCTTCCGCGTCATAGTAGGAGAACCAGCCGCCGGAGAGGATGTTGAACGCACTCCAGACACGGGCGTCGCAGCCGCGGACCGTGCCGAAATCCACCGGACAGTAAGCTTTCTTGAAGCTGAACTCCTGGTCCTCCCCCTCAAAGAACCCTTTCTTGCGGGCGAAGGAAATGACGTCCTTCGCATAGAGGCAGTTGTCGGGGTCGTCCAGCGGGAAGGCGCCGATCCGGGCCTGGTTCGCATGGGCGGTAATGGCCCCGTCCGGAACGCGGATGGCCACCCACACGATGCCCTTGTCCACATTCACGCCGTTCTTGATGTTCGTCCCCTTGCCGATGAGTTCCATGATCCAGGCCTCGTTCTTGTCGGCGATGGAGAAGGTCTCTCCCTCGGAGGCATAGCCGTAGGTGCTCGCCAGGTCCACGATGACCCTGATGGCCTCCCGGGCGCTCGATGCGCGCTGCAGGGTGGTATAGATGATGGAGCCGTAGTCGATCCGGCCGCGGCGGTCCATCAGTTCCTCCCGGCCACCCCAGGTGGTCTCGGTAATGATGAGCTGCTTCTCGTTCATGTTCCCCACCGTCTGGAAGGTTCTCGCCACCTGGTCGATCTCGCCGAGGAATTTCCCGGAATCCCAGTCATTGATCCGGAGCAGGGAACCGGCCTTCCACTCCGCGGCAGGATGGTAGTAGAGCTCGCCGAAGAGGGCGTGCGAGTCGGCCGCGTAGGTGACAAGGGTGGAGCCGTCCTTGCTGGCTCCCTTGGTGACGATCACGTTGGTGCAGGTATTTCCTTCGAGGGCCGGCACGAGGGCCAGCACGGCACAGAGGAGGAGGGTGAGGCGCGATTTATGCATCGTATTTGGGTGTTTGTTCAATTATTGTTAATTTTGCCTGATTGCAAATTTATGAAATTTTATCAAGGGATGAAATATCTGTGGACAATCGCAGCGGCCCTCCTGATCGGCGGAACCGCCCTCATGGCCCAGAACCAGGGGCCGCAGACACCGGAGCAGAAGGAAAAGCAGCTGCTCGAATTCATCGACAAGGAAGTCAAGCGCCTGTCCGACCAGCTCGGACTCGAATACTGGCAGGAGTTCTACGTGGACTCCACCCTCACCCATGACTACCACGCCCTCCAGGAGGAGTTGGACGAACTCCAGAAAGCGAAGGTCGGGAACGTGGACCTGTACCAGAGCATCCAGGACAAGTGGATGCAGCAGATCGAAGACTCCTACAAGCGTTTCTTCAACGAGGACCAGTGGAAGAAATACTGGAAGGCCACCGGGCAGCGCAACCAGAAAGCCCGCGACAAACGCAAGGCCAAGGCCGAAAAAGCCTCAGCCGAGCTCAAAAACGAGGGAAAATAGTTATCTTTGCGGGATTTTAGCAGTTTGCAGGTATGAGCACCATGAAAGAAACCATCGAACAGATACAGAAGGAACTGGCCGAACTCAAGGCCACCTCGCAGAAAGAAGTGGAGGAGGCCCGCGTCCGGTTCCTCGGCAAGAAAGGCTCCGTCACCGCGCTGATGGAGCAGTTCCGGAGCGTCGCCCCGGAGATGAAGCGGGAATATGGGCAGAAGCTCAACGAACTCAAGAAGAGCGTCGCCGCGAAGATCGACGAGCTGAAGGAGCAGGCCGCGGCCGCCGCCGTGGAACTCGCCCCGAAGCAAGACCTGACAATGCCCGGCGACCCGTTCGAGCTGGGTTCCCGCCACCCCGTCTCCATCGTCCGGCAGGAAATCGTGGACATCTTCCGCAAATTCGGCTATGACGTCGCGGAAGGCCCCGAGATCGAGGACGACTGGCACGTGTTCGAGGCCCTGAATTTCCCGCCGAACCACCCTGCCCGCGAGATGCAGGACACCTTCTTCGTGTCCACCGGCCACCTGAATCCGCTCCTGCTCCGCACCCACACCTCCTCCGTGCAGGTGCGCACGATGGAATCCCAGCCCCTCCCGATCCGCGTGATCTGCCCGGGCCGCGTGTTCCGCAACGAAGCCATCAGCGCCCGCGCGCACTGCATCTTCCACCAGGTGGAAGGCCTGTACATCGACAAGAACGTCACCTTCGCGGACCTCAAGCAGGCCATCCTCCTGTTCGCCCGTGAGATGTTCGGTCCGGACACCCAGATCCGGATGCGCCCGTCCTACTTCCCGTTCACCGAACCCTCCGCGGAGGTCGATGTGAGCTGCAACATCTGCCACGGCAAGGGCTGCAACATCTGCAAAGGCACCGGCTGGCTGTAGATCATGGGCTGCGGCATGGTGGACCCGAACGTCCTCGAAGCCAGCGGCATCGACTCCAAGACCTACAGCGGCTTCGCCTTCGGCATGGGCGTCGAACGCATCGCCATGCTCAAGTGGCAGGTCAACGACCTCCGCCACTACTTCGAGAACGACATCCGCTTCCTCCACGAGTTCGCCACCGCGACGGAGGTGTAGGTTTCCCGCCTCTGCCGATGCTTTGCGCATTTCGGCTTAGCGCCCCGGCTGCAACTTCCCACTTGACAAACAGATTGCACGTCTGAAACAATAAGAATCATTAAAAAGACCCCTGAAACAACACAAGTTATCAACAATGTGGATTGTTTCAGGGGTTTTTCGTGTATATTTGCCTGGAAAAATGAGTACATGAAGATTGGTTGCGCAAATGTTTAGAGTCTTATGGCAAAAATAGAAAGAGAAAGCCAGTATGAATGGGCCGTCCGGAGGGTTGAGCTGCTGCTCCCTTTGGTCAAGGAAGATGCGCCGGAAGATGACCCGGCACGGATCGAACTGGAACTGCTGTCGGAACTGGTATCAGAGTATTCCGAGGAGCATTTCACCATCAGCCGGAAACTGGACATTGACGCGGCGATCGTCCTGGGGGTGTGAATCGTTTCGGCTTGGTGTATAGGAATCCTTGGCAAATTATTTGCTATATTTGCCGGGAAAACACTGAATGACTATGCGTAAATATCTCGTTATCATCTTGGTGGCGCTCGCGGCCGTGAGCTGTGCCACCCTTCGGGCACCGGCCAGGCTGGAGCGCCTTGTGAACCGCATCGAGCGGAACGGCGACCATTACCGTCCCTGGCAGTGGGAGCGGGCAAATCGGCAGTACGAAGCCCTCATCCGCGAATACACGCAGAATTACCGCACCTATTCCATTGCGGAGAAGCAGCAGGCGATGAGTGCGATCGGCCGCTATCACGGCCTGCTCGTGGACTATGGGGTCAAGCAGGGAATCGGTATCCTGGGCGGCCTCGGCGGCTATGCCGGCGGCCTCCTGGACGTGCTACGTCAGGATGTCGGTGCCGTGCAGGATTTCCTGCAAAACGTACTGGGCCTCGGGAAATCCGAGTCCAACCGCTGGGTGGACCAGCTTAGAAAGCAGCTGGCAGAGTAACCCGCCGGACGTTGCAGCCCACGTAGTTGCCCAGGACGATCAGCGGGTAATACCACAGCAGGGCGGGATCCCATTTCATGGCCGCGACGAGATAGGTCACGTCCGCGATGGAATGGTAGAAGCCGCAGACGATGAACAAGGGGACGCCGAACAGGATCGGGAGGATGGACCCCTTGTTTTTGTACAACCACACCGCGATGTCGATGATGAGGCCGCAACCGACGGCCCTCAGGAAGCTCCGCCAGGGGCCCTGGGCGATGCGCCCGGCCACCATGTCCTGCGCGCGCTCGACGGGAGTGCCGTCCAGCGACCAGACCAGCAGGCCCAGGAGGGCGCAGCCGATGATGTTGAAGAACCAGATCTTGACGAGGCCGGGGATGTCGTTCGTGACACCGGCCTTTCCCGTATAGAGCGGCACGCCGAACAGCACCACCGAAATGAGGCCGAAAGCGAAGATCACGGCGCCCGGAATGCCTCCGAGCGCCAGGTAACCGGTGGCTCCGAGTCCGATGAGGATCCCGGAGAAAAGGGACGCGCGGTTCATCGGGCCATGGCCGCTTCCACTTCGTCTGGCGTGATCGGGAGCCGATGGGAACCGAGCCGCCGCGCACCGTCCGGGGTGACGAGCACATCGTCCTCCAGGCGGATGCCGCCGAAGTCGTAATAGGATTCCAACTTACTGAAATTCACGAAGTCCTTGCCCGTGCCGGCCTTCTTCCAGTCCGCAATGAGGGCCGGAATGAAGTAGATGCCGGGCTCGTCCGTGATCACGTGACCGGGCTGCAGGCGGCGGGCCATGCGGAGAGAGCCGAGTCCCAGCTGTTTCGCCCGCGTCTGATCGGGATCGTAGCCCACCCAGTTCTCGTTCAGGTCCTCCATGTCATGGACGTCCAGGCCCATGTTGTGGCCCAGGCCGTGCGGCTGGAAGAGGCCGGCGATGCCCTGGGCGACCATTTCGTCCAGGTCGCCATGGACAAGGCCCAGGGCGGAGAGGCCTTCGAGCATCTTGCGGGCGGTGGCGAGATGGACTTCCCGATAGGTGATGCCAGGCTTCGTGAGGCTGAACGCCAGGTTGTTGCAGTCGCAGACGATCTGATAGACCTCACGCTGCTTCGTCGTGAATTTCCCGGAGGTAGGATAGGTGCGGGTAAAGTCGGAAGCATAGTGCTCATTGCTCTCCACACCCGCGTCGATAACCATCAGCTTGCCGGGCTCTATCACCTTGTCGTGCAGATGGTTATGAAGTGTTTCACCGTGCTGGGTAAGAATGGTGGGGAAGGATACGCCCCAGCCCTTTGCGAGGGCGACGCCCTCCATCCGGCCCACGATTTCCTGCTCGACGATCCCGAGCCGGATGCTGTCCCGGGCCACGGAATGCATCTCGTAACCGAGGTCGCAGGCCGCGTCGATGGCCGCAATTTCCTCCGCCTCCTTGATGAGGCGCATGGAGATGATGGCCTTGGTCAGGACCTCGGAAACGCCCAGGTCGATGCGGGCGCGCCCGATCATCTCCATCAGGCGCAGTTTGTTGAAATAGCGGCTGGGTGCAATATAATGAACTTTCCGGCCTGCCTTGATGGCAGCCTTCACGGCCTTGTCCACCTCCGCGTACGGAGCAGACTTCGCGACGCCCACGCGCTCGGCCTTGGACTGCACCGTGGGCTGCGGGCCCATCCAGATGATGTCGCCGATTTCCACGTCATCGGCATAGACGGTCTCTTCGCCGCTGTCGATGTCCAGGATGGCCGCGTACATCGGGTCGTCCAGGCCCATGTAGTAGAGCCAGGTGCTGTCCTGACGCCACTTGTAGCAGTTGTCCTTATACTGGGCGGGCGCCTCGGCGTTGCCCACGAGGAGGATGATTCCGTCGGCCCCGGCCCCGCGCATCTTCTCGACAAGGGCCTTGCGCCGCCGTACATATACTTCTTTTGCAAACATATCGGTATGAGTTTTGTTTCCTACAAATATAGTCAATACTTTTGCAAAGTGGAAACCTTTATCGCGGTAGTCGCCATCATCCTCGGGCTCGTGGGAATCGTCGGAAGCATCGCCCCCGGCCTGCCCGGTCCGCCCTGAGCTGGGTGGGCCTGCTGCTTCTCTATCTCTGGGGCGGCGGTACGGACGGCGGCGGAAATCCGATGACCCTTCGGTTCCTCCTGGTCTGGCTGGCCGTCACCGTCATCATCTCCATCATCGACTACATCGTCCCGGCGTATTTCACGAAGCTCACCGGCGGCTCCAAGGCCGGCGGCTGGGGCTCCATCATCGGCCTGTTCGTCGGGCTCATCTACCCGCCCGTGGGCATGATCCTGGGCGCCCTCGCCGGCGCGTTCATCGCGGAACTCGTATTCGCAAAGAAAGACACCGCGACCTCGCTCAAATCGGCCCTCGGTGCCTTCCTCGGCTTTATTTTCGGTACCGGCGCGAAGCTCGTCGCCTCCGGCATCATGCTGTTCTATATCTTCGTCTTCGCGTTCTAGGCTCCATTTTTCTCACTGGGTCGAAGGGAGGTTATATCAGGTCGATACTTAACCGGCACCCTAAACCCTGTTCCACGATTTCATATAAGGTTTTCAGCGTAATGTTTCCTCCGTCGTTTTCGACTTTGGAAATGAAACTCCGCTTTTTGCCGACCTTGCGTGCCAGCTCTTCCTGTGTCATACACTGCTTTTCGCGAGCCGTCCGGATTTTCAACCCGACGCGCAGTGCGTGAAGTTCGTTCTCGATTCGATCCCGCTCCGGAGTCCCTTCCGGTCCGTAAAACTGGTGTTTTACCTGGTCTAATGTCGTCAGTTCCATCTCAATCCTTTTTTTCGTTATAATAAACCGGAAAGCAATACAACAACTCGATTCCCGTCAAAAAAACAGAATATCCGGAAGATTCTATTCCCGAGCTGTACTCTGATTTCATATAATCCATCTGTCTCGACAATATATTTCAAATAAGATTCCGGAATCCGTTCCAGTTGTTCTATGATATCGAGAATCTTAATGATCTTATCTTGCACCTTTCGCTCCTGCTGGGCGAAAAAAGTCAAAAAGTAGTCCTTATAAACAACGACTTCCCGTTTTTTATTCCCCATCACAAATGTAACTTATAAATGACATAACTGCAAATTTTTCTTTACAAGTTACACGAAAAACCCCTGAAACATACCACACTGTTGATAACTTGTGTTGTTTCAGGGGTCTTTTTAACGATTCCGTTTCTCAGAGCAACAGGCCCACGAGCAGGAGGCCCATGAAAAGCCAGTCGAACCAGACGCTGTATCCGACCCGCACAGGGCTGCTCGAGGGCGCGGCGGGAAGAGGACGGTTGGTGTCCACCTGGTAGCAGATTCCCTCGTTGTCCAGGTAGAAACGGGCATACTGCAGGGGGCGCTTGGAGGCTTCCGGATCCAGGATGTCGTAATTCGGATCGTCGTAATTGGGCGCCGATTCATACACGATGATGCTTCCTCCCTTCCCGTCACTGTCGATGCGGTCGGGATCGCCCATGGCTTTGATGATATCTTCTGTCGTACATCCCACCCAGGGCTGCGACGGGGCAGTTGTCACCCTTCTCGTGACCGAGCAGGATGTCAACACCAGGACGGCGGACAATATCAGAAAAATGACCCTTCTCATGGCTGCGTTTTTGCCCGCAATGCAGCAAAGAACGTACCCTACCGCACCTTCAGCCGGAAGGTCGATGCCGGGAGGCCGTCGCCGTTCACCAGATTGGCGCGGGTGTAGGGCTGCCAGGCGTAGCGGACCATGGCCGGTTCCCGGAGGGTGGAGACGTCCAGGCAAATCACCTCAGTCGTGCCGGGAATCACCTGAGCCTCAACGGAATGGTACAGACCGTCCGCCGCATCCAGGACTTCAAAGCCGACGATGGCACCGCCCTCGGAGGCATGAAGGCCGGACTGGGGGCCGAAGTCCATGAGAACTTTCCCGTCCACAAGAACCGCTTCCTGCGCCAACGGACCGTCCGCCGTGACATGATGCCCATAATGCTTTGCAAGTGCCTGTAAGGCAAGGCGTTCCCCGACCGGTTTCTTGTTCTTGTAGTGCACGTCGGCTTTGTCGCCCAGGTCGGAGGTCACGGCCATGCCGAGGCCGGGCCGGCTCTCCAGGAGCCGGCGCTGGGAGTCACGGAAGATGGGCCAGGAGGGGCGGTTGAGGGAGGACAGCTGGACGTAATAGAACGGCAGATCAGATTTCTTGACTTCGCCTGCGGCTCCGCTCGAAATGACAGAACCGTCTGGACAGACAACCGGTGCTTTGTCACTTCGACCAAGTCCCGAAGGGGCGCGTGGAGAAGTCTGAGAAACAAAATACGACCTCCAGGAGTCCACCAGCAGGGGGAACAGGTCCTCGTGGACCTCCACCCGGTCCGCATTGGATTCGCCCTGGTACCAAATGACGCCGGTAACGGGGAAATGGTCCAGCGGAAGGATGCCCGCCTCAAAGTTGTAGCACGGCTCGTAAGGATGGCGGGTGATGTGGTCCGCACAAGGAATTGTCGCATAGACGCTTCCATAGGCACGACCACTGTCCCCCAAACACGGTTCGCCCTCCCGTAAAGCCTTCCGCGCCCCGATATTCTTCAGCGCCCGGCCCCGGGCCCATTCCAGGATGAGGTCGTTCCGGGTCCAGTCGCGAAGGATGGCCGGGTAGCGGATCTCCAGGGTTTCCCGATCAATCCAGCTTTCGGCGGTAGAACCGCCTACGGCATTGCATATCAGGCCGATGGGAACCTGCAGGCTGTCCCGCAGTGCCCTTCCGAAATAGTATCCGACGGCCGAGAAGCGGCGGATCGTTTCCGGCGTAGCATGGGCCCAGCGGGTGGGTTTGAAATACTGCAAATGGTTCACGCTGTCCAGCGCCGAGGCCGGCCATTCCACGTTGTCCGTCCGCCAGTTGCACTTCATGTCGTAGAGGCGGAGGTCCGGATCGGCCGCGACATCGGTTGCCGATGTCGTCTGCCCCACTTCGAACTCCATGTTGGACTGGCCGGAGCACAGCCAGATGTCGCCGAAGGCGATGTCGGTATAGACCAGGGAGCGGCCCGGCGTCTCGATCCGGAGTTCGGCGCCGGTCCCCACCGGATGGGCCGGAACGGTCACGGACCAGGCACCCCGATTATTGGCAACAGCTTGATAGACAGCACCATCGACCGTAACTTTCACGCGATCGCCAGCATCGGCCCGGCCCCGGATCGGAAAGGGCTTTTCCCGCGGGAGGACCATGTGGTCGGAGAACATCTGCGAGACCTGAAGCCCGCCGTAATCCCCTGTGATTCCGCCATATACAGTCTTGGCCAGGATGCCGGCACCCTCGACATCCGGATGGATGGCGTCCGGGAACATCCAGGGGTAGCGGTACAGCGGCTCGTAAAAGTCAATCAGTTCCGCCCCGGCTGCATGGGCCACGGTCTCGATGGCCTCCTGGATCTGTCCATGCCAGACCTTGGTGCCCGAGATGAACCGGGAATGGGTGCTGCCGATGGGGGTCATCCGGGCGATGATGAAGCGGGCTTTGGGATTGACACTCCGCAGGCTGTCGACCAAGGCAAGGTAATCCCCCACGAACTCATCCTGGAAATGCGGCCAGTTGCGCGGGTCCGTATCATTGATTCCCAGATGGATGACGACGATATCCCCGGCGAAATCCATCGCCTCCCGGAACTCCTCCTGCTCGAAATACGGACGGTGTCCATGCCTTAAAAGTGTGGCACCCGACTTCCCGAAGTTCCCCACCTCGTAACGGTCGCCCAGCATCCTTTGCAGCTGCGCCGGGTAACTGTCCTGCTCCCGGTTCTCGATCCGCATCCCGTACGTAATGCTGTTTCCCACGCAGGAAACCTTGATTTTGGGCTCCACCTTCGGCTTCCGCCGCGCATCGGCCGGCGCGAGAACCGCCAGAAGAGCAAGCAGGGCCAGGGCGTATTTCTTATTGCATATCATCTGTCGTGGGTTTCAGGACGGTGAGCTGGACGAGGAGGGCGAGGGCGGTGACGACACCCAGGACGGCGAAGGCCGCGCCGAGGTGACCGCCGTCCTGCATCCGGCCGAGGACCTGGGTGCAGACGGCGCCCATGGCGACGCCCACGGTGTTCATGAAGCCGTAGGCCGTGGCGCGGAGGCGACCCGGGACGAACTGGCAAAGGATGGGCATATTGTTCGTGTCGAACATCCCGTAGCCGATGCCGAAGATGAGGCCGGCGGCGACGGCGGCGACGATGCCGTGGCCGAGACCGATCAGCACGAGGGCCGGAATCATCATCCCAAGGCCGATGGCGCTGGTGTAGATGCGGCCCTTGAGGTTCTTCTTGACCCACTTGTCAGAGAGCGGTCCGCCGATGAGAACGCCGATGAACGACGCAAAAGCGATGGTGATCGTCGCAATCGGGCCCGCTTTTTCCATCGGGATGTCCAGGCTGCCCTGGAACAGGGTCGGGAGCCAGTTCTTCGTGGCCCAGCCCGGCATCGACGAGGACGCGAAGAAGAACAGGATGGCCCAGAAGGCGATGTTGGAGAAGATGAGGGCGAAGGATTTCCAGATGGACTCGCGAGATTTCTCCGCGCGGCCTTCGGCCTTGGTCGAAATGACAGGGTCCGTACCTCCGGCCTTGACAGCCGCGGCGGGACGGGCTTCCTTCAGGCAGAAGATGAGGATGACGGCATAGGCGATGCCGATGATGCCGAACCAGTGGAAAGTCTGCTGCCAGGTGAGCGCCTTGGCAAAATTGGCCCCGAAGCCGCCGAGGGCCTGGCCCAGGTAGAGGCCGGTCATGTGGATGCCCACGGCAAGGGAACGGGACTTCCCGGAGTGATAGTCGGCAATCAGGGACAGGCTGGAAGGGATGTACAACGCCTCGCTGATGCCCATGAGGCCGCGGAGCCACTTGAGCTGGGTGAAGGTCGTGCAATAGCCCATCAGGAGCGTCACCGCCGACCAGACTGCCAAAGACCCGACGATCAGCCACTTCCGGTTAAGCCGGTCGGCCACGGTACCGGCGAAGGGGCTGACGATCGCGTAAATCCATAGGAAAATGCCCATGAGGATGCCGAACGCTTCGGCGCTCTGCAGCTCCGCGATGTCCATCGCGATGTACTCCCGCATCGTCGAGAGCATCTGCCGGTCCATGTAGTTCAGCAGGGCCACCACCCAGAGGAGGGCCACCACGATCCAAGGGTAAACCTTTTCTAATTTCTTTGCCATTATTATCGTTCTTTTCGGTTTCTCTACAGATTCTTTCGTCGGGCTTCGCCCTCCTCAGAATGACAGGAACGCATCCTTCCGGGCGATTCGCCTTCTGGCATTCCGGGCAACGTGCCTTTTGTCATTCCGAGCGACGTGCCTTCTGTCATTCCGAGCGAAGCGAAGGAATCTCTGTCATAACTTTTCTGCATATTTGATATCCGCCGCAGCGCGGCCATCAAGTGTCGTAAAAGCGCAGGTGAACATCCACTTGGTGAGGCGGTTCTCCTTCGTGGAGAAGGCGCCGACGGGAAGTTTCACGAGCACATCGTTCCAGCCTTTGGCCAGTTTCACGGGCTGCGGCGGACGGCCGGAAGCATTGGCATTGCCAAAAGGTTCCTGGTAATCAGCGAGTTCCGCACCACCTTCCCATTCAGGCGGGAAAACCTCGGTCCCATTGACCCAGAGCCGGCTGTGCCGGTAATCCCACTGCCCCTGCGGCGGCATCGGGTCGCGTTCGGAACGGCTGTAGTTCTGGGTTTCAAAGAGCAGGCCCACGGTCTGCTCCCGCGGGGACCAGACCCGCGTCCGGGCATAAACGGTCTGGTTCGGCCGGGGGTCCTCATAGTAACCCGCCACGATGGACGGCCCCCAGACATGCCGGAAATAGATGCCGGAACCGGTGACGACGCGGTCGGTTTCCCACTGACCTTCCTCCGGCGGGAAGGCCCGCGTCAGGTCTCCTTCGTTCGGGTAGGCCGACGAGATCGCCCAGCGAGCCTGCCCCTGCGCGACATAGGCCATGGGCGCGTCTTTCAGGACCGTTTCCCGGTAAGCCAGCATCCGCCGCTCGAAGTCCAGGAAGTCCTCCCGGGCCGGGCCCTCATCGGGAAGGACGGTCCCGAAAGCATCGAAATACTGATACCCACCGCCCCGCCAGGCGCGGTCCGCCAGGGCCAGGACGCAAGCATATAAGTTGTTCTCCTTGAGGATGTTCTCCTCGTTCGTGAGATA
>Ga0247611_10009596_pt1 | contig 11592 bp, 8 predicted proteins | sample 177DNAGHGhighgp2_FD_192422 | JGI IMG/M metagenome (GOLD analysis project Ga0247611, IMG submission 192422) | Sheep rumen microbial communities from Palmerston North, Manawatu-Wanganui, New Zealand - 1770 DNA GHGhigh gp2 | ecosystem: Host-associated > Mammals > Digestive system > Stomach > Rumen ... | reverse complement strand
TAAAGATGGATTACCTTTTCGTAATACAATCTTTGCTTTTCACTTCGATAATAATTCATTTTGTTGACTTTTTATGAGTCAACTTTTTTCAGGGTAAGACAGTGTGTCAAAAAAGCCCGACCCTTCACATTCTTGTCCGGAATCCTTGTGTTTATCGGGGTTCCAGGCATGTGTAGGTTCTTTGCGACCCCTCACATACCCTACACATACCCTACACATATCGGACGATGTGAAGGATGATGTGAAGGGTATGTGTAGGGTATGTGTAGGGTATGTGTAGGGTGATGTGTAGGGTGCAGAGATGAGAGTCCCTGTGTTTATCGGGATTTCAGACGATTGATGTGGGGGATTGACACATTTTCGTTGAAACGTTCACAGTATTCCATTGGAACTCCGATAGTAATCCATTGGAACTCCGTTCTTATTCCATTAGAATTGCGTTCTTATTCCATTAGAATTGCGTTCTTATTCCAATAGAGTTACGTTCTTATTCCATTAGAGTTACGATCTTATTCCATTAGAGTTATTTTGGCATTCTATTGGAACTCTGAAGGAGTGCTTGCTCAACCGTGGGTGGTGTGCAGGAAGTCGGTGTTCTGCCGTTCGATGTGGAAGAGGTTTTTGGTCATGCGCCAGGCCAGCGAGGGTAGGGCAAGTGCCTTTGAAAAGAGGGCTCGCGAGCGCAGCTGGCGAGGAATGGCAATGAAGAGCGACAGACCGAAAAGCAACAGGAGGAGCCACCACTTCAGCGAGGCCTGCCACGACAGGAGGGTGACAACAATGGTGGCTACGGGCAGCACCAGCAGGAGAATGCTACGTGGAATGAGCATCTGCTGGACGGTCTTGTCGATATAGTTGATGTTGGCATGACGGATGGCGTGGGGGATGTTGGGCAGCATCTGCAGGAGCGACTGCACCTGACCCGTCATCCAGCGCAGGCGTTGCCGCTGGAAGTTGTCGCCAGAGCTCACTTTCTCGTCCATCACTGGCAGGTCGGCCTCATAGTGGACATAGATGCCTTCGTAGAGCAGTAGTGCCTCGAGCTCACGGTCCTCGACAGCCGTCTGCAAACGGTCGACATGGTCGGCAAACCAGCGGTAGTCGAAACACATGCCTGAGCCAATGAGGGCCGACGAGAGGCCGATGGCGTTGTGGGCGCGACGGAAGATGGTGTTGTTGATTTCCTCGCTGATGCCGTCGAGGGCTGCGACGTCGTTGTTGGCATTCTTTGCTGTGCGATGGCACTGGATGGCGCGACAGCCCTGTTGGCAAACGGCATTGAGACGTGTGAGGAAATCGGGCTGTACCACGTTGTCGGCATCGAGAATGACGATGTAGTCGTATGTGTTTTCAACGCTCTGAACGGCATGCTGCAGGGCGCGTGCCTTGGAACTCTTCTCGAACGTTGGGCGCAGCAAAGTAAGCGGCTGCGACGATAGCCACTCGTTGGTGGCATCGGTCATGTGGTCGGAAACGACGACCAGGCGATAACGGTCTGTGGGATAGTTCTGTTGCAGGAAGGTCTCGACCGACTGGCGTATGACGGTGTCCTCGTGGTAGGCAGGATAGACGACGAGGAAGGTTGAGCGTTGATGGCTGATGTCTGATGGCTGATGGCTGATGTCTGATGGCTGATGGCTGGTGGAGCGTTTAGTGCCAAACAGGGAGACAAAGGCGAAGAAGACGATGTAGCCGACAGACCCCAGGAGGAACAGCCAGAGCATCCAGTCGAGGATATGGAGCAAAAGTGTGAGCATGGCTATTTCCTTGAGGGAGTCATACGACGGACAATGCGCTTGGCAGAGTAGAAGCGGCTGAGAATCTCAATAATGGCAACACGGATGATGTTGAACAGACCGTAGAGCACGAGGATGGGCGAGAGGGCGAAGTCGCGGTCCCACTTCTCTGTGACCATCGAGTTGGGCGTGGCCGCTGCGAAGGCAAACATGATCAGGGCTCCGGCTACCCACCACTTCACGGCAAGTGAGAAATAGACAAACGGCAGCACGACGCTCATCACGAGGATGAGGCCCATGAGGATGGTTCGTGGAACGATGAGCCATTGCAGCAGTTTGTCGGCATAGTCGTAGTTGCGGTTGATGATGGCCAAGGGCAGGTGGCGCAGGTTGTTGATGAGCGCATGGAGCTGTGTGGCAGCCCAGCGTCCGCGCTGGAGATTGAAGGTGCGTATGTGGCGCGTCTTCTCGTCGTAGACTATGAGGTCGTCGAAATAGTCGATGAACACGCCTTCGCTGAGCAGCATGGCCTCGAGTTCCTTGTCTTCGCCAGCTGTGCGCACCTTCATGATGTGGCTCTTGAACCACTCGAAGTCGTAGGCCATACCAGAGCCGTTGAGGGCAGCCGAGAGGCCGATTGTGTTGTGGGCGCGACGGAAGATGCTGGTGTTTATCTCCTCGAAGATGCTGTCGAGACGGGCCACGGAGGTGTCCATGTTGCGCGACACGCGATGGGTCTGGACGGCTTTCGTGCCAGCGGCTTCGAAGGCATCGTTCAGTCGCTCAAGGTATTCGGGCTCGATGAGGTTGTCGGCATCGAGCACCAGCACGGCATCGAAAATCTTAAACTGAGGAAGGTTCAGGATGGCATACTGCATCGACTTGGCCTTGGTACTCCTGTCGAAGTTGGGCGTGAGCAGCGTGATGGGAAGCTGGGCCAGTCGCATGTTGGTCATCTCGCTCTCATGGTCGGAGACGACGATCACGTCGAACAGGCGCTGGGGATAGCTCTGTCCGAGTACGCTGTTGACTGTCTGCAGCACGGTGTCGTCCTTCTTGTAGGCAGGGATGATGATGATGAAGCGGTTCATCCGCTTTGCCTTGGGTGTCTCAACACGATGGTCGAACATCGAGACGATGGCAAAGAAGAAGATATAGACTACTGTCAGCGCAACAAAGAAGAACAGCAGGAAATCGAAGGCAAAGAGAATCCACCAGTAGTTCATGAGCGTTTGGATTGTTTGTTTCGCAAGAAGTCACGTATGCCGCTGAGTGTGGCTCCGATAAGGTCGGTCCGACGCTGGAACAGGCAACGGATAAGGTCGCGTGGCGTGACGAGGCAGACGAGGTAGGCATAGGTGAGCCAGCGCTGTGGGAAGCGGATGTTGCGACGGGCAAAGAGCAGGCGGTTGCGTGTGATGTAATAGGTACGCAGCGGGCTGGCCTGACCTGTGGTCTGGCTCTCCTTGTGGTAGATGGTGGTACGAGGCTCATACCATATCTCATAGCCGGCACGAGTCATCATCAGTGACCAGTCGAGCTCCTCGTAGTAGAGGAAATAGCACTCGGGCATCATGCCGACACGGTCGATGGCCTCGCGACGGACCATCATGGCCGCTCCGTGGGCATAGGGAGTGGTGTGGGCCACTTCGTACTGACCGTGGTCGTCCTCGCCGCAACCGATGCCGCTGTTGCGCATAGTGACCGGCGTGAGGGGGGTGTAGCCGGCAAACTGTATGGGATTGTTGCCCCAGGCAAAACGAATCTTCGGACAGACCATGGCGATGCGACTGTCGGACTCGAGACGGTCTATGAGCGGCTGGAAGACGGTCTCGAAAGTCCCTCTCGCTCCAACCGCCTCGGTTCCTTCTTGCTTATGGAGCAGAGTGTCGTTGTTGACGAAGTAGAGGTACTTTCCGTGTGCCACCTTGATGCCCTCGTTGTTGCCGCCGGCAAAGCCGAGGTTGTCGCTGCAGCGAACGATCACGACATTGGGATAGCGCTGGGCGATGAGGGATGCCTCGTCGGTTCGAGAAGCATTGTCGACGACAATCACCTCCACATCGTCGCGCTGTGGAATAGTGTCGAGCATCGCGCAGGTGTCGGCAAACCCGTTGAAGTTGACTGTGATAACTGATATGCTATACCCGTCGTGCTGCTCTTTCTTCATCCTTGAGACGTTGTTTTTCGGTTTGAATAGCAAGTTTTTCAGCTTCGAACTTCTCCCATTCTGGCTCCAGGTGAGGCAGGAGGTAGACGATGGAGAGGCCACCATAGCAGAGCATACAGTTGGGGAACTGCATGAGCACATGGTTGCCATAGCCGCCCAGCTGGAACGAATCGAACGCGCAGCACATGGCCGCCCCTATTCCTCTTAACGACGGACTTCGCAATCGGAACATGACAATCCAGCATGCAAAGAAGAACATGATAGCGGTTGTAATCAGGAAGATAGTGATTCCGACATAGCCGGTATGAATCCAGATGAACACATACTCGGAGTCGGGCGCTATGGTGGCAAGCTTGCGGAACTTGTTGTTAGGCGGCACATTTTCATAGCCCATACCAACTCCCAGTCCGAAGGGGGCATCGCGCAGGTATTTGGCCATGATCTCCTGGTTGATGGTACGTTGGTTGGCCGATGCATCATTTTTACTGAAACCAGAGCGCATACGTCTGATTTCGGCATTGCCATTGCCAATATTCGTAAATGCCATGAAAAAATAGCCTAGGCCTAGGAGAATGGCAACGGGGATGGCTATCTTGAACGACTTCGAGAGAATGACGTAAGTGGCCAGACCGGCAATCAGACAGAAGGTCGCAGTACGCGTACCTGTAGGCATCATTCCCCATTTGACGGCAACGGCAGCCATGGCGAGGAAGATATAACGGTATTTCTTGATTTTAGTTGTGATACCTATAATGAGGAATGCTACGGCTGAGGAGGCAAGGCAGATACCTCCAGTGGCAGCATCGTTGTAGACGGAGAAATATCGGATGGTGGTACCACCATTGATGATGTGCGTGTTGCTACCGCGTCCGTGGAGAAACGCATTCTCCATGACTGTAGGGCCAAATTTGCTCTGTTTCCACATCCAAATAGATGCAAAGAGTGTCAGACCTCCCCATACGAAGAGGTAGCGCATGAGCACTTTTGGCGAGTTGATGTATATCGAATAGACCAGGAAAGCGTACAACAGCTGGAACCCCATCAGTCGCGCTCCTGTGTACCATGCTCCGAAATTGTAGCCCAGGTCGGCTGTGTCGTTGAGTGCTTCGAGTGTTACCATCATGATCCACACGACCAGGGCGAAGAGCATAGGATTGAAGCAGCGGTCGAAGTTGGGCTCTTTTACGTCGATAATGGCTTTTGTGAGCAAGAGTATTTCTATCGCCTCTACGTATAGTGACACAGGGATGCCGCCAGGCAATGACAGGTTGTGCCACATGACGAAATAGTTGACCACCATAAGCAGCCAGAAGAGCGACATGTGCTTGGCAAACGAACCTATGACCGCAAGGACGACAATAGGCAGCATGCAGATGGCAGCATAGGCAGGCAGTCCGGCATGTATGAACTCATATATACCGATACCGAAGAGGAGAAAGAGCAACAATACTCTTCCTCCTGTAAATCCGGATGATGTGCTTTGGTAGGCTATCTTCATTCGCTCAGCTAAAGTCGCAACTAATGTACTTCAACGCTAAACTCTCAGCGCCAGACTACCTCGCGTGGCTGTTCTCCACGGCTGTCAGACCAAGCTGAGACATGCGATAGACAAAGTTGTTGAACTTCGTGTATGGAGGCAACTGTCCGACGAACTCCTCTACGGCATAGCGCTCGGCCTCGGTGAGATACATAAACAGTGAATTCTTGTCGTCCAGTCGTGACTCCAGTTCTTTCAACGCCTTTTGGTCTACATCCTTCCATGTGCGGTTGGCTCGAGTGACCATAAGGTTGACTGTGCCGAGATTGAGCAGGGCGGTAGAGATGGTGTTGTCGTCGAGATTGGGGTATTCGACGATGGCTATCTCGTTGGGCTGAATGTCAGGGCAGAGGTCCTTGATGTCCTTAGCCATGATGTAGCGGCTGTCTTCGGCGAGGAAGTCTTCGTCGTAGGTAAGACGGCGCACCTGCAGTCCGATGGACATCCAGTAGTTCTCCAGCTCCTGTGCCAAGTAGCTCTTGCCGTTGGCAGCATCGGTAGAGAGCAGATTCAGCACGTTCTGCTGGCCTTCACGGAAATAGGGTAGCAATGCCTTGCTCAGCTGGCGAAGTGCCATGTCGTTGATGGTCTTGTTGAAACGACGGTAGCGCAGCGTACTCTCTTTGGGGAAGCAGCCCATGACAGGAATATTCGTGATGCGTTCGGAGCGCATGCGGTCGCGAAGGGTACGGTCGAGCAGCTCGATGATGAAGAAGTAGACAGCGGTGAGCACGAATGTCAGCATGAATGCACCAAGGAGATACAGGATGCGGTTGGTGGGCTGAGCATTAAGCGGGAACATGGGCGGATTGAGGACGCTCAGGGCTGCTGTAGACATCTGCAGGTTGCGCTGACGGAGACGGGCTGCGTTTAGCGCACGAAGCATCTCCATGTAGTTGGCCTCGGTGAAGCCAATGTGGCGCTGTTTGCGCTCGATTGTGGCACCAAGAGGAGAGTATCTCTTGTATTCCTCATCCAGATAATTCCTCATGATGTCCTGAGCATGCAACTCGGCTAGCGTCTTCTCACGCTCCAATACTTGGTCGAGCCATTTTCCTATCAGTTCGCTGGCCTTGATGCCAGTGTCGGTGTTGTAGGTGTTCTTCTCGATGGCTGCGGTGAGGTCTTTCACCTTCTTGTTGGCTTCGCTTAGCTGTTTCTCAGCCTTAGCCAGTTCTATCTGTGCCTCTGACTCGTTACCGCCAATCTCGCTGTTCATCAGTCGGAGGTTGGAGATACGCGACTGCAGACGCGAAATATCGCGCACGTAGTTGGTGAAATCCTTGTTCGACTCAATGACCTTTGCCCGATCGCCCAGCTGCCGTTTCAGATAACTAATCAAGTTCTCTGTGGTGACGAGACTCATCTGCAACTCGTTCTCGGAGACTTTCTGAGTGCTCTTCAAAATGGTGAGCTGCTTGGTCTGTTCACCATAGTTGATGATTTCGTGCTTGATGTTGAAGGCTATAAGGTCTTTCTCGGCGTTGGTCAGCTTCTTGTAGAGTTTAGCAACCTCGCGCTCGAAGAACTTGATGACGTTGTGGGTCTCGCCGTAACGCAATTGCTGATACTGACGGGCGAACACGTCGTTAAGGATGTCGATGGTGTTATAGCAGATACCGGCATCGTTAGCAGTATAGTGGATATTGACAAGATCGCTGTTCGGTATGCGCATTACCTTTAGACGTGAGTTTATCTGCTTGATGCCGAAGTATGGGTGGCGATTCAAGATGCCGAACAGGTAGTTGTCGGGACTGGCCTTCTCATGGGCTTTCAGATTGGCAAATGTGGCATTCTCGCTGTTATGGTTGATCAAGGCTTTCACGTCGGCCGGCACACTGGCATCGAGCTCACGGAAATGCTCAGCAGAGATGTAGTTGTTGTCCTTTCGAGGATTACCATACATCATGCAGCGTGCAAAGAGTCGCAGCGACACCTCATGAATGGTATTCTCGCTCTGGATAATCTGCATGAGGTTCTCGAGGTTGGTCTGCGCATTACCACCTGCAATACCTGAACCACCCTCAATGTTGTAACCGGTTATCATGCCGGTATAGATAGTGGTCTCGGAGTCGTAGAGACGTTCAAGATTGCGAGTCAGAAACCATGCTACAATCAGTGCAATAAAAGGAAGTATGACGAGATACCACCTTATCTTATATAGGAATCTGACGATATATCTGAAAATATCCATAGTTCTGCAGAAGTTGATTATTTGTTTGCTGCTTTGGCTGCTTCTTTGGTAGCATTCTCTACCTCTTTCTTCTCTCGACGCTCTTTCTTCTGTTCTTCCTTCCAGAATTCTTTCTCCCTCTTCATGCCTTCTTTGGCTTCTTCCTTGATTTGGCGCTCCACAGCCTGGTTCTCCTTGCGAATCTGCCTGGCTGTCTTGTGAATGCCGCTGTCAAGTGTGATTTCGGTCGTGGTGTTGGTGAGAATAGGGGTATGGGAAAGAATCTCAAGGGTGACGATGTCGGTGGTGATAGACGTGAGAAGGTTTTGATAGTTGTTCACGGCTGTCTGACCTCGGAGGCTGCTATAAGCGTAATCTCCGATAGCCATGTTTCCCTGATGGAATTCCTCTTCCTCAAGCGAGTTGGCACCTTGGTAGATGGCTGCACTCACACTGGCTGTCTTAAGTGCGGTGAGATTGTTGGTAATACGGATGTAGAGGGTGACAATCTGTAGTTTCAGCTCATCAAAGGCAGCATCCTTCTTTATTTGCGCATCTTCGACAAGCAGGCGCTTACGCTTCACTGAGTGGCCTAGGTCAAGAATGTCCTCGAGGGGTACATTCACGTTGACACCTACATTCCAATAGCTCTGTTCTGAGCCTTGGAACTGGTATATCATCGTGTTATAGGTCGACGAGTTGTTGCCCCACATGTCTGTCTTGCCGTAGCTGTAGCTGGCATGGCCGTTGACATAAGAGAAAATGTGTTTTTTCTGCTTCGTCACTTCTGCCTGTGCAATCTCCTGCTGTTTGATCATGGAGAGGATGTTCGGGTTGGCCTTTGCATTCTCAAAGAGAACAGCGAGAGGAGGCAGGTGGAAGGCGGAGAAGTTTATCTCTTCGCTGCCGGTAGCATCAAAGAAGCCTGCGTTGATGCCGCTGTCGTCGAGCGATTGCGCTGAGGTGACGAGGGCTGACGCTGAGAAAAGTAGAGTAAGAAGGAATTGTCTTGTATTCTTCATTACCTTATTTATATATGTGCGCACGCGTAAGGGTGCGATGGGTCACACGTTTTCTTTCTGAATAAAGGCGAAGAGGGTTCGCCAGATAATCTTCATGTCGAGAGCAAAATTGTAGGTCTGTCCGTAGAGGATGTCAAGTTGCTTACGCTCTTCGGCCGACATCTGTCCGCCTTTTCCTCGATCTTCCACCTGCCAGAGTCCAGTGAGTCCGGCTGGGGCCATGAAACGGTCGATGCTTGAGTCGGCAGTCAGCTTCTCAGCCTCATAGAGCGGCAACGGACGGTTGCCCACTATTGACATGTCGCCTTTCAGGATGTTGAACAGCTGAGGCAACTCGTCGATACTGGTATTGCGGATGAAATGGCCCACCTTCGTTATGCGAGGGTCATTTTCAATCTTGACGAAGGCATTATTGATGTCTTCTTCCTTCTGTTTGTTGAAATCGGTCTCGGACACAACAAAGTCGTCGCCGACGAGCATTACCTCGTCGTCGCTAATCATCATTTCCGATTCCATGCCCATGTCGAACATATTCTGTTCGGCTTGCTCGCCAAGCGGAGAGGTGATGACGCTCTTCATCTCGTCACTCTTCTCGGCATACTGGTTGCTCGTCTTGGAGAGCTCCTTCAGTCGTTTGTCAGCATCGCTGTACATGGAACGGAACTTCAGGAAGTCAAAGATGGTGTAGTTTGTGCCTACACGCTTCGACTTGTAGAGGATAGGTCCTTTTGGATCTTCCAACTTGATGGCAATGGCCGTAAGAATCAGGATGGGGGAGAGGAAGATGATGGATAGAAGCGACACAACGATGTCGAAGGTGCGCTTCCACAAAGGAATCTTGAAGCGCAGAATCTTCTTTTTCGATGCTTGGTCGCTGAAAAGTACGGTTTCGCGGTCGCAGATGAACTGCAACTTCTTGTTCATATCGGAAATTGAGGCCTCAATGTCTATGGTATCGTTAATACCGCATTTCTGATAGATGGAGCGTTCGTCGTTGCTCATCTTGTCTGTAAGCAGGATGATATAGACATTCTGGCAGTTCTTACGAAGATAAGTGATGGCTGTAATATCCTCGGCCTGAACGTTCTTCTCGTAGAATACGATGAAATGCTCGTTTTGAGCATGCGGCGTACAGGCTGAGGCTGCTTCCTTGTAGTTGTGGGTCACTTTGACCTGCCTGCCGGGAAGGTATTTCAGTCGTTCTTCTGTCTGAGGGTTGTTTCCTAAGTAAACGACGCCAATCATTGGTAGTAAGTGTTGTGTGAGATATTAGTTGGGCAGGATTTTCTTTACTCTTATTTTCAATTCCATTGGGTTGAATGGCTTGACGATATAGTCCTCAGCGCCAATCTCCAGCAGGCGAATACGCTCGCTCGTTGAGTCTTCGCTCGACAACATGATGACTGGAATATGACGGAACAGCTCGTTCTGCTTAATCCACTCCAGGAAGTCATCGCCTCTCATGCCTGGCATGCGGATGTCAGAAATAATGAGGTCGGGAGTATTACCGGCCTGTAGCCACTTTACACCCTGCAATCCGTCGGGAAGCCATTGCACGTCATAGTCGCTCATCAAGTAGATGGAGAGGACCTTTGCGATGGTCTCTTTGTCGTCAAGAATCAAAATTTTCTTTTTCATATACGTATACGTTGTTAACAAGTTCTCTGTAAAAAGTTCGCAAAATCGCTGCAAACTGTCGGCAAAGATAGGAAAAATATTGGAACAGCGCATAAAAAAGTGAAAAAAAACGCATTTTTTTTAGGGAAACGTCCGTTTGGAACGTTATATATATAAAACAGACCGTTTTTTAACGCTCTAGTGCTGTGACAAAGTAATGTAATACTTAATATAAATATGCTATGAGATATCTGTTAGGATTTGACGTAGGCAGTTCGTCTGTCAAGGCTTCGCTCGTCGATGCCGAAAATGGAAAGTGTATGGCTTCGGCTTTCTTTCCTGAGAAAGAGGCTCCCATCATGGCCGCCAAGGCTGGTTGGGCTGAGCAGGATCCGGAGTCATGGTGGCAGTATGCAAAATCGTCGCTCAAGAAGATTATGGCCGATTCTGGCGCAAAAGGTGAAGAGATTGCAGCTATAGGTATTTCCTATCAGATGCATGGCCTTGTCTGTGTGGGTCGTGACCTTAAGCCGTTGCGCCCTGCTATCATCTGGTGCGACTCGCGTGCCGTCCCATACGGGGAGCGTGCTTTTAATGATTTGGGAGCAGAGAAATGTCTGTCCCATCTGCTCAATTCGCCAGGTAACTTCACTGCGGCCAAATTGGCATGGGTAAAGGAGAACGAGCCAGAACTCTTCGAGAAGATTTATAAAATTATGCTGCCTGGTGATTACCTTGCCCTTCGTCTCAGTGGTACGGTGAACACTACTGTCAGCGGCTTGTCGGAAGGTATGTTCTGGGACTTCCGCGAGAACAGTGTTGCAAAATTCCTGCTCGACTATTATGGTATTCCTGCTTCATTCATCCCAGATATAGTTCCTACTTTCTCAGAGCAGAGCGTCGTTTCTGCTGAGGCTGCCGCTGAATTGGGCCTGAAAGCAGGTACGCCCATTACCTATCGTGGTGGCGATCAGCCCAATAATGCTCTCTCGCTTAACGTCTTCGAGCCTGGTGAGATTGCCGCTACTGCTGGTACAAGCGGTGTGGTCTATGGCGTTCTAGGAGAGGTGAACTACGACCCGAAGTCGCGTGTCAATACTTTTGCACACGTGAATCATCAGGCCGATCTGACCCGTCTTGGCGTATTGCTCTGCATCAACGGCACTGGTATTCTCAATGCCTGGATGCACCGTAACGTTACGTTCGATATGGGATATGCCGAGATGAACGACCTCGCAGCACAGGCTCCTATAGGTAGCGATGGCGTATGCATCATGCCTTTCGGCAATGGCGCAGAACGTGTGTTGCAGAATCGTGAGTTAGGATGCTCTATAAAC
>Ga0247611_10009595_pt1 | contig 11593 bp, 26 predicted proteins | sample 177DNAGHGhighgp2_FD_192422 | JGI IMG/M metagenome (GOLD analysis project Ga0247611, IMG submission 192422) | Sheep rumen microbial communities from Palmerston North, Manawatu-Wanganui, New Zealand - 1770 DNA GHGhigh gp2 | ecosystem: Host-associated > Mammals > Digestive system > Stomach > Rumen... | reverse complement strand
ACTATTTATTGTTTATTTATTATTTCTATTATTTTTTATTCTTTTATTTATTGTATAATAAAAAAGTATTGCTTTTTATTTATTTTTTATTTATTTAATTGCTTTTTAACATTAAAAAGCGCTTTTATAAGCGCTTTTTAGCCTGCAATGAGACTTTCCACATACCGCACATACTCTTTGTATGGGGGCTGTGGCTTTCTCCAAGGATTATACACGACTTCCATTTCTGTGCTTGTTAATCGCATCCGCAGACCTTTTAACAGCAATTCTGTCTCAATGAGTACATCTTCAAATGCAGTGTGCGCTTCCTCAAAATCTGCGTCTCGCATCAGATAGCGATAAGCGATTTCTGCAGATGTTTTTACGTTTCCGCTTGGAGTTGTCCATTCGTTATTGTATGCCATTTTGTCAAATGTCACCTGCTGAAGAAGGGAACAACAAGCCATGTGCCAAATATCGCAAAACTCTGTATCTTCATAGAAGAAGTTCTTATACTTTCTGTTGGTGATAAATGAGAGCGTGTTGTTTAATGCTCTTTTATCAAACAGAAGATTATAAGCGCAGACTCTTGCGCGGTATTCTTCGATGTAAGTAAGCATTTCTTTGCGGATATTGTATAAGGTTTTTATCGTACGCTTTCCGCTTGCAATGTCGGCTTCATACTGCGGAAGTTTTTCTGCGTAATAAGCATTGCTCATTTTTTCCTTTTCCTTACAGAAGATTTCATAGATAATGTAAGAGCGTCTCACATAAACATTGCCTTTTTTATCGACAATCTGATATCCCACATCATATACAAGCGGAAACTTTAATCCATTTGTTGTTTCTGTATCGATTACCATGTAATAGTTTTTGCGACGGTCAATTTTCTTTGTCATAGGTTGTTTCCTCACTTTCTATACAAATTTTACTACTTTTGGTCGTGTTTGTCAAGCGTTATTGCTGACTTTTTTGCCGAATTTTTTGAATTTTTTTGAAAATTTTCGCGATTTTCGCTGGAAATTTCCGCGAAATTTGCTGGAAAATTTTCCGCATATAGCGCCACCTTTTGGAAAAAATACTCCCCTATATAGAAAAACATACTAAAAATCGTAGAATATTTTATTCGTACCCTGATTTGACCCTCACGTACCCTGCGCCTACCCCCTCGGGGTAGGGTGGGGGGTCAGATACCCTCATTATAGCAGATGCAGGGGGGCTTGTCAACCCTCTTTTTAGGAAAATTTTGGTGAAAATTTTGTCATAAAAAAAACCTTGACAAAATGCTGAAACCGTGGTATAATGAAAAAACCGACCGCTTCGTTCAAAAGCGGTCGGCTCAAAAAAAAAAAAGAACTACTGGAGTTCAGCGAGCTGTGCGAGGATAGCATCGCGCTCCTGCATGTAGCACTGCCACATGCGGTAGCTTGAGCCATACAGCCCATCCTGTTCGTAGAACTCTATCCAGAGCTCGACGACCTCAAGTTTTTCTAATAATGCTTGTTTCATGTTGTTACCTCTCTTTCTTTTTACACCTATAGTATAGCACATGGATTCCGGGATTACAAGGGGGGGGGTGAAAAAAAGTGCTAAAAAGTTAAAAAAGTTGATGATACTGAATAAGAGAAAAAACCGCTCGTCGCGCCAGACAACGAGCGGACAAAAAAACTGGTACTACCAGAAGACAACCTCTGTTCGTACCAGTTTTCCATGCTGTTTTTCATGGAATCGGATTTCCGATTTGCTGAGTTTAACAGCCAGCGCCTGCGCGCCATCAGCGAATGTGTAGAGCATGTATTTTGTCATCTTAATGACCTCCTTTTCTTTACACTCTTATTATAGCAAATTCCGGGATAATGTCAACACTTTTTAGAAAAATTTTAGAATTTTTCTAAAATTGTAGCATTGAAGATTATCACTGCTAACAGTCCGAAGATAAACGGAATTGCGGATAATGAGAAATCATTAATACATGCAAGAAACATTGCAAGCATGATTGTGATCGTAATTAATGTGTAGCGAATTGACGGACGAAGTTTTCTTTTCATCTTTTTATCTCCTTTTCTATAATTATTATAATACTTTTTATTTTATTTGTCAATAAAAATGGAAATTTTATTTCCATTCATACACAGTACGAACAACTTCTTCATCAGTGAGGAAGTAGCAGGTAACTTTATCTCCTATTTCAAGGTCGTCACTTTCTACCTCATAGAGTTCACCATCAATTTCTACAATGTAGTAATCGTTTTCTTTGGCATAGCCTTCATAGGTCTGTTCTACAACATAGCCATGTTTTTCTGCGAGATACTCACAAGAGTGAAGCTGAGCAGGAGTCATGCTCTGAGCGAAGATAGTGATAAGAATTGCGATGATTGTCTGTAACATTTTGTTACCCCCTTTTCTTTACATCTTTATTATAGCGCGTTTGCGCTATTTGTCAATAAGTTTTTTTAAATGTCCCAAGAAGAATAGGACAACTGAACAGAGAACCCATCGAAATGGTAACAGTAATCTTCTTCAGAAGAAGCCTGTTCTTCAAGCCAGTATTCAAATTCGTCAACCAATGCGGCATCTGAATAGTCACGATAGACTTCACACCAATCGTCATCGAAGCCCTCAAAGTCTTCAATAGTTACATAGTAAACATCTCCGCGATGAGAATAGCGAACGTCTTCACCTGCCTGTAATGCAGTAAGCATTTTTACCATCATTTCTTCCATTTTTTAATCTCCTTTTCTCTACTCTTCTATTATAGCGCATCTGCGCTATTTGTCAATCTTTTTTTTTAAAGATTTGCGGGTCCGACCCCCGCACGTCTTGAGACGCTATTGTCGGCTTGGGAAGGAATCTCTATCCTTCCTTGTGACTATAGTATAGCACATCGCTATTAGCATTACCAGAGGGGGGGTGTAAAAAAACAGGATTTTTTTATTACGATTTTGTCACATTTTTTCTCTTAATAAAATTCCTCTCAGCGTAGTATAATAAAAAAACGTGCTGGCTCGTTAGAGGGCGGCACGCCAGAAAAAAACGCTATCGCTGAGCGAAGCGTTCAGAGGTGGAGATGAAGAACTCATCTGCCTCAGACCGACCCAGAATCGGGTCGTAGAAGGAGCAGAGCTCCTCAATAGCGGTGATGGCATCCTCAAGAGATGCGTAGGTTCCATGGTGAGAACCGTAGATGGACTGAACGTGGTACATGTGGTACCCCCTTTCTTTTTACACCTTCATTATAGCAAATAAAACTGAGGTTGTCAAATTTTTTTTGCTTAAAGTTTTATTCTTCTGGGTTCAGTGAATGTGTATAGCGAATTTCTTCATTAAATAGATTAACATAATCAACGATTATTTTTTCATCGCTTGCATCATACTGAATGAATACAATTTCAGAGTCTGGACTCATCGCATAATCAAGTTCATCCACAAATTTTTTTAATTCTTCAATAGTCATTTTCTACCTTCCTTTCTTCCTTTATTAGTATTGTACCACAAGGGGCTGAAATTTTCAACCCCTTATTTTATCGCCAACCGCTTAGGACTCGGACAGGCTGATTATCAGCGAAGTAAACGGTAACCTCATCGCCTACCTCAAGGTCATCAGCAGGTATGCAAGCATACACTTGACCGCAAGCCTCAATCGTATAATTGTCTGCATGCATGTCATAGCCTTCATAAGTCTGTTCAATGACACGACCCCAGACAGGAATCAATTGGTCGTCCGTGACGCCATCATTGAGTTCCTCAATGCTTGCATGGTACCAATCAGGTTCCTCATAGTGCGGGTTAGCGCAAGCGAATGTGGAGAACAGAATAGCGATGACTGCGAGAATACGTTTCATAGGTTATACCTCCCTTAACTGTCTCTATTATAGCACATCACTACTGGTATTGCAAGCATTTTAGGAAAAAAAGTATATTTTTTATATTAAAAATTTTAGTCTAAAAAAATATTGTTAATAATTGACAAAGAAAATGCCGGTCGCTTGGGCCATAAGCGACCGGCTAAAAAAATGTCAAGTATTATCTACTTAACATCTTTCAGGGTCATCGATGTAGAGAGACGGACAATCATCTCCATCTTCCCAACAGATAGCCAGTGTACAGCTACAGTAGAAATCGGACTGTTTGTATGCCTCATCCTGCAATCGCTCAATCAACTCTTTGGTTAATTCATATTTTTTTCCTTCGAAATAGACTTCCATTTTTTTATCTCCTTTTCTTTACATTCTTATTATAGCAAATTCTATTATCTTGTCAAGATAAATTTTTATTAAAAAGAAAGAAATCTTTAGCAGATTTCTACCTCGTTCTCGCAAACGTTGTACATCTCAGATGGGTCATTGTCCCAAATGACATAGTACCAAGTGATGCCCCAACGCTCAAGGGAGCCTACGACATCTCCATAACCATTTTGTTCATTCCAAACTCTCATTTTTTTATCTCCTTTTCTTTACATTCTTATTGTACCACTCTTGGAGTGGGTTGTCAACACTTTTTTTAATTTTTTTTGTTGACTGGGAAGTTTCTTTATCCCTCCCTACGATTATAGTATAAACCATAGCATTGTATTTGTCAATACTTTTAGGAAAAAAAGTTTAGATCATTTGCGTTGATTTTTTTACACTCAAAACTGCGTTAGTCCAAGCCACAAAAAAAACCGGTCGCGTCGACAGTGAGCGGCCGGCCAATAAAAAAAGAGTGGGCGCCCTACTCACCGCAGAGCATCTCCCACTGCTCCTGCGTGTTGCAGGAGTAGGAGACCCACCCCTCGCCCTCTTCGAGGACATCCGCATAGCGGAACCCGCCATCCTCATACCAGATGGCACGACCCTCGCGGGTATCGAGTACTGTGCAGTACTGGGCGATCAGATCCATGTGTTCCATTTGACTACCTCCTCTTTACATTCTTATTATAGCCTGTTGGCTATTTTTTGTCAAGCATTTTTTTAATTTTTTTTAGTTTTTGTATGTGGGCGCCCATCTCCCACGTGGGCGATTACTGCGGCGGATCTCTCATTTTATACCTCCTTTTTATATTATTATTATAGCCTATTGGCTATGTTTTGTCAACGCTTCTCTTCAGAAGTTTTTTCGATATTTTCGAAAACGTATCCTGTGCCATGCATGAGGCACAGGTCTTCCCATGCATCATCTTCGCATTCGCGGATCATAACAATGTCTTTACCTGTTAACGTGTCAATAAATCTATAAACTGTCATTTTTTTTACCTCTCTCTTTACACTCTTATTATAGCATGTTTAAAAGCATTGTCAATAAAAAAATAAAAAAATTTTGGGATCTTTTCTTGTGAATTTTTTCACATGCTTTTGTTATTTTTTTACTTCAGTGCATTAAAGCGCCAAAATTTCTGCCGTTAGCGGTAGCTAACTGCATGCACGCATACAAAAAGATTGTCAAGCCCTTTTGAACTTGGCAATCTGTTTTGTGTTCATCAGCGTTGCAGAATCAAGTTTTATTTGAATCTGTTTTCCGTTGACTTCAATGTCGCCTTGTACCCAGAAGGGAACATTGTCTTTTTCCCAAGTCTGACCGAAGTACTCAGTTACTAACTTTTCGAAGATTTCACCTTTGTTGTACTTTTTTTCGTTCAGCAGGTCAGCAGAACCGAGGCAGATAGGCTTTTTTCTCATCAACTGCTTTTTCAGGTTCTTGCGGATTCGCAAGCGAAGATTTTCACCCTGATTTCTGCTTGCCTGTTCTACTGTTAAGAATCTCGGCATGATTTCCGCAACCTCTATCATGTAGAGCATTTTATTTTCGATGAAGCCCAGAATGTAAGCATCAGCGGCGGAATTTGTTCTATAGTGTTTAATCATTGTTCTCTTGGTTGTCATGTTATCTCCCTCTCTTTACATTATTATTATAGCATGTCTCCCAGTAATGTCAATACTTTTTTAATAAAAAGTATTTTTTATTTCCAAGGATTCTTTGTGGTAGAAATAAACATACCTTCCTGACAATTTTTGTATTTGTCCATTTCCTCAATAGCATCTTGTAATGTAGCAAACTCTCCATAATAGAATCCCAAATCATCATGCAAGTAATACATTTTCTTTCCTCCTTACACTCTTATTATAGCAGATTTAGTCATGTTGTCAATACTTTTTTACTTTTGGGAAAGAAAAATTTTTTATTTTTTTTATACATTTTTCTATTGACTTTTGTGCTACTATGTGCTACAATATTTTGAACCGCGATCGGAGCCAATTATTAAAAAAACTGGATCTTTTAGATCCAGTATGGTTCGATTGATTCTTCATTCACTTTGATCATGATCTTTTCGAATGAGCTTTCAACCTCTCCAATAATGTAGATTGCCATTTCCTTGACGATTACTTCAAAGTCAAGTCCATTGAAGATGTAAGCATCTTTTTTGATGTCTTCCTCTTTTTCGTGGCTAATCATCATGTAATCGTCTGTTAATGTAATGTGTTCCATGTAGTCGTAGAATGTCATTTTTTGTTCTCCTTTTCTTTACACTCTTATTGTAGCACATTTACCGGAGAAGTCAAGAGGGGGGTGTAATTTTTTTAGGATTTTTTATCTGTGATTTTTTTCACAAGTTTTTGTCACACTTTTACGCTTTAACGCACTAAAGCATAATTTTGGACCGTTAGCGATGACTAACTTTAAGAGTAACAAAAAAATTGCCTTAGTTTAAGGCAACTTTTATTACCATGAAGTATTCTGGTGAAGTTTTGTTCATGTAATCTCTGTAAGCATTAGCAGAATCCTCATTAGTGAATGCCTGAGGAGAATAATCATCAGAATCGAATAAACCACCTGTATACTTGTCGTACATCATTACTACGTAAATGTAATTTGTCATATTTTTTTACCTCTTTCTTTTTACATTATTATTATAGCATGTTCTGATGCTTTGTCAATACTTTTTTATAATTTTTTTAATTTTTTTTTAGTTAGTTAGCCTAAACTAACTTAGCTGATTTTTGGGATTCCGCATTTGTGAAAAAATTCGCAAATTCTCGTAACGCTTTTATGCTTTAGTGCGCTAAAGTGCAATTTTCTACCGTTAGCGGCAACTAACTAAAAAGACTGCCTTAGCAGTCATCGGAGTAACAACCCATGTAAGGGTCGAAGCCTATCTCCAGGTCATAGTCTTCATAATCGTCCTGGGGTTCCTCAGCACCACACCAGTATTCGCAATCGCTGGAGTATTCAGCATTGAACGGGCATTCACCGTTATCGCATGGAGTATTTTTCTTTAAACACATTTTTCTTTCCTCTCTTTCTATTATTAGTATACTACAGAATGCTTGTTTCTGCAAGCATTTTTTGAAGATTTTTTCTTTTTATCTTCAACTATTTTATGACCGAGTTTGCGCAGATTGCGCGCCATTTCTTCATTGCGCAGATTGTACATTGTCATTGTACCATTCGCATTTTTCTTTACCTTCATCTGCTGGAACCTCTTTTTCTATTGTTATTATACCCTACTGGCTATTATTTGTCAAGATTTTTATTTAATTCTTACCTCAAATTCATCTACTTTTTCGACATGCCAGATTTCTTCATCATGGTCAGAGTACCATCTATCTTCTTCAGTATTTACTCTATACACATCCGCATCTTGTGGCATTTTCCGCAGTTCTTCAATCAATTCTTTAACTGTCATTTTTTGCCTCCTTTTCTATACTCTTATTATAGCCTATTGGCTATACTTTGTCAATCATTTTTTTCAAGTTCGCTAATAAATTCATCAGTTTCTTTAATAAGGATCCCTTTACCAATTAATCTGCTCTCAATTCCTTTTATTTCATAGAAATGATTTTGCCATGAGTATTCACCATTTTTTGGAACCATTTCCACAAAAACTTCACTTTCTCCATTACAAGTTTCCAGCATCTTGATTAATTCTTTGACTTTCATTTTTTACCTCTTTCCTTTTACATCTTTATTATAACGTGCTAAGTATTCTTTGTCAATACTTTTTTAATTTTTTGTAATATTTTTTAATGCCTCTAACAGGTCATTTAAGCAAATATCCTTTTCTTCTGGAGTAGCATAGCATTCACCATTTTTATTGTGCGGACATTCCCAATTATTGCAATACTCTTTCTCTGCCATTTTTTTATCCCTCTCCTCTTTACATTATTATTATAACATACTTTTAGTATTTGTCAATGTTTATTTTTTGAGTCGTGATCAGTAATTAAAAAAACTGCTTATTTGCAGTCTTCAAAATCTATTTTTTTTAACTGATTAAGGATAAGTTCGATAAGTTCCATATCTTCATAATCTTGTAATTCTGGCGTTTCTCCATTAATCCACGAGTCAAACATTCTACTTAATGCATCGCACATTTCTTCTGTAATCATTTTTTATCTCCTTTTCTTTTTACATTATTATTATAACACATTTTTAATATTTGTCAATAAGAAGTTGTCTTACCAGAAGACAACTTCTGTCTTAATCAGACGACCATGTTGTTTCTCATGGAAGCGGATTTCAGACTTGCTCAGTTTGATTGCGACTGCCTGAGCACCATCAGCGAATGTATAGACTGTGTATTTTGTTTTTGTCATGTTGTATGACCTCCCTTTCTTTACATTATTATTGTAGCATACCAGTAGAATTCTGTCAATAGTTTTTCATAACTTTTTTTGTGAATTTTTTCACATGCGCGCGCAGATCCATTTTTTAACACTTTAATGCTTTAACGCACTAAAGCGCAAATTTCGGGGTTAGTGGCCGCTAACTGCAATCACAAAAAAAAGTTAGACTTTTTAGCCTAAGAGTTTTTCTAATTCTGCTAACTCTTTTTCTAATTCTCTAACTCTACGGAAGTTATAGCCTCTATCAGCCATTTCTTCGTACCAGATCTGATCTTTGATCCATTCTATTTTGTTTTCGATTTCTTTTCTTGTCATTTTTCTTACCTCTTTCTTTTTACACTCTTATTATAACATGTTTTAGAATAATGTCAAGTATTTTTTTAGAATTTTTTAGGAAAATTTTTCTATCGTATTACGATAAAAAAAAATTAACCAAGTTCAGTTAATTCCTTTTCGAGTTTTTTGATTTCTCGTTCGAGTTCAGAAACTCTGTAGAAGTTGTAGCCAAGGTCGGCCATTTCTTCATAGAAGATTTCATCCTTCAAGTAGTTGATTCTTTTTTCAATGTCTTTCTTTGTCATGTTGTTATCTCCTTTTCTTTTTACACTCTTATTATAAGCCCAAAATCAGCTCTTGTCAATAGGTAAATAACATTTTGTTAAACTTTTTTTTACTAACTTCTTCACGTATACATGCTAGACAACAGGCGCTTAGTGTAGCACACTAAGAGCCCTAAGAGCTGTCTATTATAGTACTACCTGCGAGATCTGTCAAGAGGTTTTGGGAAATTTTTTCACGATCTCTCTTGGTTTTATTGCGTACGTGCAGATGCTGTGGTTTAGTATACTGCGGAAATACGCGCCGGCACGACCAGCACCGGCGCGAGCAGGATAATTCTTGACATTTCTCCATGAGTATGACATACTGTAAGTGTAAGAAAATGTATGCTTTTCCTCTACTCTTATTACATCACGTTCTGTGTGTGCTGTCAAGGTATTAGTGATAGATTATTATAACATTTGTTGTGCGTATGAGTGTGTATTAGTCTATTGTACTGTCTTGTTGTATGCGTAAAGAGTATGTTGTTATAGTCTTTCTTTCTCTATTGTTGTTGACATGCTCTTCTGTCTCTACTATAATAGGCATGTAAGAACAGGCGTACCTCTCTACATGTATACTATGCTACAAGGTGCATGCTTTGTCAACAAGGTACGCGCAATTAATTTAATAAATCTTATTTAATTTATTTTTTTATTATTGTATAGATGATTATTGTTGACAACTACTACTGTTGGTTGTATAGTATACATGTAAAGGAGTATGTCTATCCTTACACTTTTATTATGCTGTGCTTCTTGTAGCCTGTCAATAGTATGTTATAGTGTTACTGTTGGTAATCATTGTCTACTGTGTTATTTTATTGTTGTGTTGTTGATCAACCTGTTGACAGACAACAACTATTGTAGCATGCTACAGGTGTAAGAGTAGCCAAGAGCATACACTCTCTTAACAGGTATACTATACTGTTAGTTTAGTAGTTTGTCAATCACTCTTTTTATTATTTATCTTTATTTATTTTTTTTATTTTGTATTGACAAGATCTGCTGTTGTAGTGCATAGTATTTGTGTAAGAGTTTTTTTATAATAGCCTATTGATAATTGTCTCTACTTGTAGCATAGTATAAGTGTAAGAGAGGTGGCTATCTTTTACACTATAATTATCCACTGTTTTAGAGTAGTGTGCAATAGGATTTATTAAAAATTTTTTTATTTTCCCCTTGACAAATAGATCTCATCTCCTCTTCTCTTCAATTATACTATGTCATACTGTGTATTATTTGTCAAGAGGTTTCAGGATTTTTTTTTATTATTTTTTTGCGATTGACTTTTGCTTTGTGCTGTGCTGCTGTATAGTTGTAAGCGTAAACACCGCTGAGCGCGCTCCTCAGCGGTGCTACGAGGAGGCATCTTTATAAAGGGGTAGGCGGGGGTGCTGATAGCATGGGGCCTGTTCTTTTTTCCGCGATCTTGCAACGTACTTGTGTATTTTTTATCAGATGAAAATGGGGGGTATTATTTTGGGATTTTCTTTTTTTTAAAATAAAAAAACATTCAGTGCTCCACCACTCTCCCACTCAAAATAAAATAAAAATCGAAATTACTGTTGTAATTCCGATTCAGTTTCTCGTAACACCATTTCTGCTAATGCTGCTATTTTTAGGTTTTTCCAATCCTTTCCTTCAATTATCCTATTTCCAATTTTTATGTGTGTATATGTAATTTCTCCATCAAACGGCACATTCGGTCTTTCTCCAAAAGTTACAGTATTTGCTTTTTCCATCAACCTCACATCCGCAATTTCGCTATAAAGATTATTTAGCTTCTCCTTACATTCTAAACAAAACATATTCACAATTAAATCATCATCTAGCCCCTTTATATAAACCATATCATCCATTGTATGATTTACAAAATTTTTCAGCATAGCTCCTTCTTCAAAAGGAATGCTATAAAAATTAATTATAATTCCAACATCTTTAAAAAACTTTTTAAAATCTTCGCTCAACTCTTCTTCATCATCAATTTGCACGTATGCCAAAACTGGCTTGCGGCCGATCGCTTCAACGCGCTTCCGCATATCTTCTTTAATTTTTTCCATATAATTATTATACCAAAAATTTTAAATATTTGACAAGTGCGAAAAAATTCTGGTATAATGTAAAAGAAAGGAGATCATAATGACCAAATTAGATTATTCATTAGAATCTCCAGAAGAAAGACTTGAAATAGTTAATAAAATTTTAGAAGAAACACCAAATCCAGATTCTTCTTATTTAGAAATTTTAGCTGATTATCTTATCTTTTGTATGGAGAAACAAGAAAAAAAGGAGAAAAAAATTCTCACTGAAAATCGTTTAGCAACTGTAAATAAACGAGAAACATCCTATGAAGGTCTTGTGTCTCAATTTGAAAATGGCGAAGATGGCGTCTATAATATAACAAATAATGATAAG
>Ga0247611_10009594_pt1 | contig 11593 bp, 6 predicted proteins | sample 177DNAGHGhighgp2_FD_192422 | JGI IMG/M metagenome (GOLD analysis project Ga0247611, IMG submission 192422) | Sheep rumen microbial communities from Palmerston North, Manawatu-Wanganui, New Zealand - 1770 DNA GHGhigh gp2 | ecosystem: Host-associated > Mammals > Digestive system > Stomach > Rumen ... | reverse complement strand
GAATGCGGTTCAAAACAAAGTGGTTACCGCAGAATTAATGAAGAAAGTAGATCAAGAAGAATTCGATGCGTTGGTTGCAAGTTTACCCGATCTTGCTGGAGTTAAATATGATACTAAAGAAAATTGAAATAATTCTACATATATACCAAAGAAAGGTGAAATCATTGTATATTCCAACTATGCTACAAAAGAAGTAGATGGTCAAACTGTAAATATTCCTGCCATTAAAATTGGTTCTGGAAACGCATATGTTCAAAATCTAATGTTTTTAAATCAAGATTTATCAGATGCTTTATATGCGCATATTTTAAATAATGCTATTCATGTAACGCAAGAAGAAAAAGATAGATGAAACAATAAATTAAATGTCGATGATGAAAATGAAGTAATCGACGAAACTTTAATATTTAATAGAAATTAATATGGCAATTTGACAAAACACACCTGTTATTAGTAAAGTTAAACTACCTGGTGGTAGCGAAAACATATATTATATTAAAGATGCTGAAGCAAGAGCTAAAATTGACGCACTTGGTAGTCCAACCCACTTTGCTGGTGTAACCGATACTGATATCAAGAGCGATTCTGACGCAAATCCAATTGTAGTTAAGGGAGCTTCTTATAACGCCTCTGCTGGTGATATCGTTGTATATGGCAATGGTGAATTTATTTGAGATGGTAGTAACTGGGTAGAATTTGGTGACCTTTCTGACCTTGGTGATCTTGCATATCGTGATCTTGAAGATATTGAAATTACAATATCGCCTAAAACAACAGATAGTGTTCTTGGAGCAGATACTGCTTTCACAGCTGCTGATTCTAGTGTTACTTTTGCATCTGGCGCCGGTTCTAATTTTGTTACTGGTTATAATAATGATGGTGTTGCCGCAACATTTACAGAAGGTGCTTTTACTCCAGCTTCTTTAGGTGAAGGTTTCTATACAGCTGGTAGTGCACCTCAGTTTACAGAAGGTGCTTTCACACCAGCTGCTATTCAAGCAGGTTTCGTAACTCCAGGTTCTGCTGCTAGTTTCTCAGAAGGTGCTTTTACTCCTGCGGAAATTCAAAGCGGATTTGTAACAGCCGGTACTGCTGCAACTTATAGTCATAGCGGTTTTGATGGCGGTTCTCTTGGAACTGAAACTAAAGCCGCCTTTGCTTCCGAAGGTGTTGTTGCTGCAATGGATACAACTGACACAGAAATGCTTGTTTTAAGTGCTGCTTCTACCGCAAATGCAGTTACTGCTCAGGGTACATTTACTCCTGCTACGTATGGTACAGATACTTTCGATGGCGGTACTCCTACTGCAATTGATGTAACTAAGTTTAGTGGTGGTTCCAAAGCTGCTGACACATTTGTAGCTAATACACCTACTGCTGTTGATACTACTAAGTTTAGTGGCGGTTCTAAAGCAAATGATACTTTCAGTGCTGGTACTATGGCTGCTATCGATTTGACCAAGTTCAACGGTGGTTCTAAGGCCGCTGATGTATTTAACGCAGGTTCTGCTGCAACCCTTGCTGTTGCAAAGGCTCTTACTGCAAGCGATACTGGTACTGCTGCTGCTCAAACCGTTACTGCTGTTACTAACGATCTTGTTAATGCTATTACAGAAGCTAGTGCTTCCGCGAGCTACAAGGACTAATAACTTAAATTTAATTTATTATGGCAGATGTTAAAAAAATAAAACTGCCTGATAACACTATTGTTAACATTAAAGATTATCGAATACCTGGGGTAGACACAGCGCCTACCTCAGGTAGCGATAATGTTATTACATCAGGCGGTGTATATAATGATATAAATAAGAGATCGTTAACTGTTAGTGCCGCTCTTAACGATTTAAACGATAGAATTTCTGATTTAGAATCACAAGAAGCACCTGCTGTTGTTTGAGAAGCTGGAACTGGAGAAAATAGCGTAGTTGTTAAGGGCTGTGAAGGAGTTGCTAATGGAATTTATTCCACTGTAGAAGGATACCAATCAGAAACTGGTGGAACTTATACAGAAAATACAAAAACAGTAACAGAAGACAGTAGCGCTGGATCTTATGCGCATGCAGAAGGTGTTTGTACAATAGCAAGTGGTGCAAAAGGATCTCATGCAGAAGGTCGTTTTACACTAGCTTCTAGTGATGCATCACATGCAGAAGGAAATCGAACAGTTGCTAGTGGTGCGGCAGCACATACAGAAGGAATACGAACAATTGCTTCTGGTACTGGAGCTCATGCAGAAGGTTATAGTACTAAAAGTAGCAATGATACGTCACATGCGGAAGGTTTTATGACAGAGTCCTCTGGATATGCATCGCATGCAGAAGGTTATTGTAGTAAAGCCATCGGATCTCGTTCACATGTAGAAGGTACTATGACTAAAGCTTCTGGAGCTGGATCACATGCTGAGAATGGAAACTGATGAATCGATATAACATCAATTACTGGAAGTGCAAACACTACTAGTTACGTTTGTACTTTTAGCAAAGTCAATAAAGTTAATGAAATAGTAGAATTATATGAAACATTAGGTTCTACTAAATTTATTAATTTAATGAAAACAGCGTCTTTATGTAAAAGCGGTTACGGCCAAGATACTTTTATGATTGCTGTAACAAATGTTTCTAATATATCGCTTTCTAATAATATATTAACTTGTACATTTACTTTAGAAAAGACTCTATCTGAAACAGCTTTGTCTAATGCATCAAATTATAGAATAAGTACTAATGGGTCTTTTGGAAATTTCTCTCATGCGGAAAATGGAGGAACTGCTATTGGATACGATTCGCATGCTGAAGGTAGCTCATCATATAGTATAGGTGACGAATCTCATGCTGAAGGATATGTGACATTAACATTAAATGATTATGAACACGCACAAGGCGCATATAATAAATCTACAAAAACCAACTCTACTTTTGGTAACGCAGGAAATACAATTCATTCTATAGGTATTGGTACTTCTGTTGCTCGTAAGAACGCTGAAGAAATCATGCAGAATGGTGATATGTATTTAATAGGAGTAGGTGATTATGATGGAACTAATTTCTCAGAAGCACAAACGGTTCAGCAAGTAATTAATGGAATTAACGATATCGAAGAAGTAGCTTCTGCAGCGCTGAATGATTTAAACACCAGATTATCAGAATTAGAATCTCAACCTTCTGTATCAGAACTTCAAGCACAAGTAGATGAAAACGAAGAAGTAACTTCGGCCTCATTAAATGATTTAAATACTAGAGTCTACTATCTTGAAAACTCAAGTCCTGCATCCGGACTTCCTGCTGTGACTGCTGCAGATAATGGAAAGATATTAATGGTAGTAAATGGGGCTTGAGCGCTTGTTTCGCCAAGTACAATTTATTCTGGAAGTGGAACTCCAAACAATTCAATTGGAAATAACGGAGATCTTTATTTACAAACAGATTAGTAAGAAATGTCAAAAGCATACATTAAGAAAAATTCAAAATTTTTTGAGGTGTCTGAATATTATAAGAAAGAGGGTAGCTCTTGGGTCACTTCAACTCAGAGCGACCTTTTTTCTTATATACGACAAGCCGTATGTGTTTATGATGGGACAATCACTAGGTTAAAATTTGAAATAGCCGCGCCGTCCAATCTTAATTCAGAATCTTGTCAATGTGTAGCATTATTGGATAATGTAGAATTAACAAGTGGAGTTAATTGAAGTATATCTGGCTCTACTTATGTTACTATTGATAATACTGGTTTTCTTAATGTATTATCTGGTGCTAATTCTGAAACGATTACTATAAATGCTACTTACGAAACATATTCAGCAGAACACACAATGACGGTAACATATAAATCTGGTTCTACTTCAGAGACTACGGTGGATGTTACTACAGACGAAAACGGAAATTCAATTACAACTATTTCTACAGTAACAGAGAACCAAGATGGCTCTTCCTTTGTGGAAATTACTTCCGTTACTACAGATGAAAATGGAAATACAATAGGTACTTCAGAATCAACTACTACAAACAATGTAGATGGTTCATATAGTAGTACTACTAATATATTTGATGAGAACGGAGATGCCACTGAGACAATAAATACTTCTGGAGATACTCAAGGTAATGTAAATACTCAAAATATAGAATATGATTCTAATGGAGATCCTGTAGTAACTGGGTACACCATTGATACTTCAGACAATCCAAATGGATCTAAAAACTATAATGGCGATGGTGTAAATACTGAATATTATGCTCTTGATGCCACTCGAGGCTTTATAATGGATCTTCATTTTACAATTGATTTTACCAATCAGCCTGCTAGACAAAACGATAACCATCATAATATAATTAATTCTAAGAGAGCTACACCAGAACCTTGATATGGTTTTCAGATAAGACAGACAAGTACAAATAAATACATTACTCTTGGAACACAGTTTGAAACAGGTAGTAATTCGAATATAAGAGTTACAGCAGCAGATGCAAATAAATATAACGGATCATCAAATATACATGAATATAATTTTCATATAGTATATGATCCGACAACTGCCAATAATAACTTTATTTGTGACGAATTGATTGGAGGATATCACGTAAGTTATAATAATGTATTTCCAGATATTCCTGATTTGGAATATATTAAAACTACAATTGGATGCGCATTAGATGAAAATGGAGATCCATTTAGATTCTCAAACATCAATGTGCTTTACTTCTCATTAGAGAAGATTCCGCTTGTAGCAGCACCTGCTATAACTTGTGATGGACAAGAAGTTACTATAACTTGTGATACTACTGGCGCAGATATTTATTATAGAATGAATCAAACAGGAACTTATATACAATATACAGCTCCTATTAGTATAAATGCAGATACAACATTTGAAGCATATGCGCAACTTAACGGAGATAAAAGTAAAACTACTACAGAATTCTGTATGTATGATAATGGAATTGCCACTCCTGTAATTACTTGTGATGGTGAATATGTAAGTATTGCTTGTGCAACAACGGATGCTACACTTTATTATAGATTAAATGAAACAGGTACGTTTAGTGAATATAGCGATTCATTTGAAATAAATACAACAACTGTTGTTGAAGCATATGCTGAATCAGATGGACAAACAGGACATACCGCAAAAGAAACTTGTGTATATTCACCGATTGTACTAACTGCTCCTACTATATTATGTAACGGAGACCAAATAACAATAACTTGTAATACAGCAAATGCAGAAATTTATTATAGATTAAATCAGCAAGGAAGTTATACAATATATACAACACCAATTTCGATATTGCAAGATACATTTGTTGAAGCATATTCTTCATATAGAGGACGTGTAAGTTCAGTTATAAATGAAACTTGTGAATATAGTCCGGTACATCATTACGAAAACGATTATCTTACGTTTAGAATACGTACAGCTGGTAATGTTTATTGGCGTGCTAACGGATCATTAACAAAAACTATAGAATATAGTTTAAATGATGGTACATGGACTTCGATTACATCTGCAGCTACACCTATAGCAATAGCAGTTGCAGCTAATGATGTTATAAAATTCAGAGGATCAAATGCTACTTATGCAACAAGTAAGAGTGCGTATTCTGGATTTGGACAAGGAGAGGCTGGAACAAGTGGGCAATCATCATATGATAACGATGCAGCAGAATTTGATATCGAAGGTAACGTCATGTCTCTAGTGTATGGTGATAATTTTGTTGGACAAACCGTGTTTAACGGAAGTACCTATAATTTCTGTTCGATATTTAAGAAAGCAAAATGTATATCAGCAGAAAATTTAATATTACCAGCTTTAACGTTAAGAGAGTATTGTTATCGTGCTATGTTTAGCTGATGTACCTACTTAACAGAACCACCTAAATTACCTGCAACAACTCTTGCTAAAGGTTGTTATTGGTACATGTTTGAGAGATGTGCGATTACAACTGCTCCAGATCTACCTGCAGAACATTTAGTTGCAGAATGTTATGGTAGCATGTTTGTATATTGTTCAAGTCTTAACTTCATTAAGTGTATGGCAATCGATGGATTTACTACAACGAACTGTAAACAAACTTGAGTTAACGGTGTGGCTTCATCGGGTACATTTGTTAAAGATAGTGGTGTAGCCGTTTCTACTTGAACAAGAGGCACGTCCGGTATTCCAACTAACTGGTTAGTTTATGATGATGTTCCTGTAACTCCACCAACAATTACATACGATGGATTCTCAAATATTACATTAACTTGCGATACACAAGGTGCAACTATCTATTATAAATTAAATAATACTGGTAATTATGTTGTATATACTACACCGATAACAATTAGTGCAGATACTGTTATTCAAACATATTCTGAATTAGGTGGACAACAAAGTCGTACAATAAGTCAAACTTGTACATACGTTAGCAATATACCTATCGAAGCATCTAATCGTGATTTAAAGAAATGACAATATAGTGGCGCTGAAATTACGACTCCGTATTCTGTAAACGCGATTGACGGACATTCAGCAAGTTATGCAAAAGGAACATTTAATTTTGAAACTAGTTTTGCATTAAGACAAGCACAACCTACATATCTATGATTCCAACATGCTGATCAATCAGCCACTATTTATGTAAATGACACATTAGTTGAAAAACACTGAGGTGGCTATACGGCGTTTACAACCGATATATCTAATTATGTGCAAACTGGCAATAATACTGTAAAAGTACAACTAAAGAATAACGAAGGAAACTATCTTGCTCCTGCAGCAGGTGATTTCAACTTCAATGCTACTTTAGGCAATGTTAAATTATTTACAAGTCCTTGCTTACCAGAACCACAATACGGATATGATGGATTTCATGTTACTTCAACTGTAACTGCAGCTTCAGCAACAGTAAATGTTAGAACTACAGTTCCTACAGATTCATCTGTAACATGCTTGATAAGTGACGGAACATATAGTTGATCTGATACACAGGTGAGTGATGGAACAGAGCTGACATTTACAACAATCATTGCAAATCCACATCTTTGGAATGGAAAATCAGATCCGCACTTATATAATATAACACTCGAAATCTCTAAAGATAATATACTATATCATAGATTTACAAGACCTTACGGATTAAGATTCTATGAATATGTTATTGAAGATACAACTAAAGTAGGAACTGTGGCTAATCCATATACAGGATTCTTATTAAACGGACAACCGTATCTATTAAGAGGTTGCTGTATGCACGATGATATAGAAGGAAAGGCAAACGCATTAACAGATACTGATTACGATAATACATTTAATGTAATAAATGAGTTAGGTCTTAATTTCTTACGTTTAGCTCACTATCCACATCCTAAAGAAGTTTACGATAGATGTGATCAATTAGGTATTGTAGTTCAAACTGAAGGTCCTTGCGTAAATAAGTTACAATCAACTATGCCGACTGATTACTATACTCATCTTGAAACACAGTATTCCGATATGGTTAATCAGCACTATAATCACCCATGTATATTCTTCTGAGGATTAAGTAATGAAACAACAACAGACGATAAAGCGTTTGGTAAGACAAAGATTGAAGGATACACAACACTTATTAAGAACCTTGATCCTAGCCGTATGGTTGGTTATGTTCTTGCTCAAAGTCCTGGTACAAGTCCAAGTGCTTATTACAACGATCCTGCTGTTGACTGGTTTGGTTGTAATATATATGTTGGATGATATGATAGTCCTAACTCAAATACACCAACATCGCAATTAAATACACGTCTTAATAATACTATAAATAGAGTTAATAAGCCAATGGCGTACTCTGAATATGGTTGCGGTGGTACACAACATTGCCACTCTGATGATCCTCTAACTACTACAACTAGAGGAAATTATGAAAGACACGATATTGAATATATGATGTGATTACACGAAGGACAACTTGCTACGATTAGACAATATCCACAATTATTATTCACATCACAATGACAATTATTTGATATTGCTGTTGCAAATAGAAACGAAGGTTATACAGTTTGCCTTGATGGAGAGACCACTTCTATAGATGACGATTTAAGAAGACTGAATAATAAAGGTTTGGTTGAAAGAGATCATGTTACAAAGAAGGATACGTTCTATCTTTATAAAGCTGAATGGAGTTCACAGATATTTGTACACATCTGTGGAAAAGATTATCAGAAGTTAACAGATAGAGTAATAAAGTGTTATTCTAATGACGGTACTTCATTCTCTCTATACGTAAATAACACTCTTGTAGAAACAGTTTCTGCATCTAACCATATAGTTACTTTTACTGCAAGAAATTTCAGTACTGGAGATGTAATTAGAGTTGAAGGTAGTACAGTAAATGATACATTTACCTTCTAATAAATAAAATTTAAAAATAAATAAAATGAGCGAATATATATATTATTTTGAAACCGAGGCTGATTTCAATCAAGCCAGAAGTAACCATTATTCAGAACCTTGGGTGTCTTATACTGAAGGGGTAGGGGTCAATTTTAATAAATCTGAAGAAGAAAAACTTAACACGCCTCTTACTTTTGAAATAATAAGCGACGGGTATATTACATGGAAATCAAATGACGCACCTGTTAAAACTATTGAATATAAGAAAAACGACGGTGATTGGACGGAAATAACCAGCAATACAGAAAGCACAGCTGAATGTTTCGTGGTAAATAATTTAAAATTTCCAATTACGAGCATTACATACATACCCATTGGACAGGGTGCATATATGGCATATAGTGGTTCTGTTAGTGTATATTTAAAAAGTAGTTCAGTAAATATTGGCACTACTGTTTATTCAGACCCATACTTTAATACTGTATATGGTACTGTGTCTTCTTTTGGAACGATTGTAAATACTCCTCCAAGAATCAATGTTGTCAGTGGTGATATCGTTCAGTTCAGGAGCAACAATGGTGTGAATTCTTCAAGTAGTAGCAAATATAATAGTTTTGGTGCGTCGTGTAGATTTGTTCTAAGAGGAAATATAATGTCTCTTGTCAATAGTACTGATTTTGCAACATCAACTTCTCTTACTAATAATATGTTTGTCTGTTTATTTAAGGGCAATGTAGGCTTAACGGATGCATCAAATCTTATGTTACCGGCTACAACATTGGCTAATTCTTGCTACGCCCACATGTTCTACGGATGTACAAGTCTCACAACAGCTCCTGAACTTCCTGCAACTACATTGGCAAACAAATGCTATAGCAACATGTTCTACAATTGTACAAGCCTGGCTGCTGCTCCAGCCCTTTCTGCAACGACTTTAGCGGAATATTGCTATGACTATATGTTCTACGGATGTACAAGTCTCACAACAGCTCCTGAATTACCTGCCACTACATTGGCAGATAATTGCTATCAGCTTATGTTCAAAGGTTGTACAAGTCTCACAACTGCACCAGAACTTCCTGCCATGACATTGGCAACTTCTTGCTACTACAGTATGTTCGATGGTTGTACAAGTCTCACAACTGCACCAGAACTTCCCGCCACGACATTGACAAATAATTGCTACCAATATATGTTTAGCGGATGTACAAGTCTTACAACAGCTCCAGAACTTCCTGCTACAACATTAGCAGCTTTTTGTTATCAGTATATGTTCAACAATTGTAGACTTCTTACAACAGCTCCTGAACTTCCTGCCACTACATTGGCAAACAAATGCTACCAATATATGTTCCAAAATTGCTCAGGACTCACCATGGCTCCTGAACTTCCTGCGACTACATTGACTACTTATTGCTATAGCAATATGTTCAACGGTTGCTCAAGTCTCACACAGGCTCCAGAACTTCCAGCTACAACATTGACGACTTATTGCTACAACGGTATGTTCAACGGTTGCTCAAGTCTTAACCACATCAAAGCGATGTTCACGACAACACCTTCATCAACATATACGTCTAACTGGGTAAAAGGGGTTGCTTCAACGGGAACCTTCGTCAAGAATGCATCGGCAGCTTGGACAACAACTGGCGTGCATGGCATTCCTACAGGATGGACGGTTGAAACAGCAACAGCATAAAAATAGATTATAATATGACACAATATCCAAAGAATATATAGTGTTAGTAACGTTTTCATAATTACTTGATTTTTAAATCCCTGTAACTGAATAAGTTATGGGGATTTAATTTTTTATTTAGTGTTGTGTTATTTTCGAGCCATTTTAGTTGTATCTTTGTACTGTTGATCAACAAATAGTCTTTATGTTAAACTTTTAAATTTTATTAAAATGGCAGACGAAAAAACTTATGTATTCGATGGTGCATCTAGCAATAATATTCCTCTTGCTTATGCTCTTAACAACAATGGTTGGAATAACGGTGGACTTGGCCTCGGTGGATGAGGTGGTGGAATCGTTGGTTTCTTACTTGGTCTAGCTTTTGGCGGTGGCTGAGGTGGTTTCGGTGGTTTCGGTGGAAACGGCTTCGGTGGTGGAGTTGGCAATATGGTCAATTCCGACAGTAATCGTGATGTTGTTCTTCAGGCTATTAATGGTACTGATGCTGATGTTCGTCAGCTTGCTACTACATTAGGTATGAACTATGAAACTATTAGTCAAGGTATCTCTGATGCCCGTTTAGCTCTCGCTAATGTTGGCTCTCAAGTAGGACTTTCTGGACTACAGGTTCAGAATGCAATTCTCTCTGGAGATGCTTCAATAGTTGCCAAACTTCAGGAATGTTGCTGCGAAAATCGCCTTTTAACTACGACTCAGGGTTATGAAACAAGAATTCAAACCATTGAACAGACTAATCAATTAGGTTCTCAGGCTGATAGAAACGCTAATTCTATAATTGGTGCTATTAATGCTCAGACTATTGCTATGAACGATCAATTCTGTGCTCTTAAAGAACGTGAACTTCAAAATAAGATTGATAGTTTACTTGCAGCTAACACTTCCCTTAAGACTCAGATTGATAACGCTAATCAGACAGCTGCTGTTGCTGCTATGCTTGCTCCAATACAGAAAGAAGTTTCTGAAATTAAAGCTGCGCAACCTAGTACTGCTACAGTTCAGTATCCACAATTAACTGCCATTCCGTCTTATTATCTATACGGAAATTCTAATTATTATCCATATTTCGGAGGCACTGGCTCCATCTGAGCATAGGAGGGCTCCTAACTATGGCAACGAGTTTTGTATATAATAGAGTAAATATTAACGGAATACCTTGTATAGAATCTAGAAGTATTACAGAATCTACTGCAGCTGTTACTTTTAATTTTAATGCTTCTCCAGCAGTTAATTCTAGATTTTCTGGAATAATTGCTGTTAGAATTTCAGAACAAGCAGCAACTACAGCTGATGCACTTCCTGTATTCTTTAATGTGCCAAGTGTTGCGGGTTCTTCAATTGCTTTAACTACTTTTGGTGGAACAGCTGTAACTGGTGTAGAATTACAAGAAGGTATTCATTTAGTATTTTATGATAGACAGAATGGAATATTACAATTATTAATCTAGTTTAATTATGTTTCAATCAGTAAGACCAAATAGTCCTATTTATGTATTTCATAAAGGAGATAATCCTAGGTTAGAGACAGGATATGTTGTTAATCAACCTAT
>Ga0247611_10009593_pt1 | contig 11594 bp, 10 predicted proteins | sample 177DNAGHGhighgp2_FD_192422 | JGI IMG/M metagenome (GOLD analysis project Ga0247611, IMG submission 192422) | Sheep rumen microbial communities from Palmerston North, Manawatu-Wanganui, New Zealand - 1770 DNA GHGhigh gp2 | ecosystem: Host-associated > Mammals > Digestive system > Stomach > Rumen... | reverse complement strand
CAGAAGGCCGGTATCCGGAAGCTCCTTGCGGATCTTCTCGACCAGCTCCGGACTGAGCGCACGGACAAAATCGTTGTTCCACATATGTGTATCTGTCCAAGCTATACGGCCTGCAACCAGATCGATACATGCTCTCAAGCTGCCTCGTCGGTATCCGGATAGCTCTGTCTCAAAAGAAACTATGTCCTTGTAATCATGTACAATATCACTCATTGACACCGCCTCATTCATCCAAACCACATCATTGTGTACAACAAAATTACTCATGAAATCTTCAATCCAAAAATATATCTCGAACGCTGACCGCAAATAACCATATTTCCTATTACAATTGGGGATGCCTCAAAATTGCACAAAACGTCACTTTCTTTAACCCCCTGAATCAATCCTAATCTTGTCCCATTTCTACAATCGACCAGATGAACCTGACCCGCACTGTCAAATACAACGATGTAAGCATTCCCCTGCTCATCGTAAACATCTACCGGAGAGGACCAAGTATATGTATTCCATTCATAGGTCCACACCCTGTTACCGGTTTTCTTGTCATAGGCAACCAGCATATTGCCATTATGATTCTCCTTTGTTCTGCAATATGAGAAAATGACCAAATTGGAGATGGATTTCTTACCTAAGATCGGAGTTCCCAAAGCTCCTCCGTTGATATCATTAGCAGAATTATTTATGTCATTCTTTGTCCAACAATCCTGAGAAGTTTGCCAAATCTCTTCACCCGTCATAGCATCAAGCTTATAGGTAAAAGAAGCACCTTTGTAGTAGCCATCAACATTCTTCTGCCAGTCTACCTCTGTCGCAGTATATAAATATACGTGACCATCTTCCTCTTCGAGAACAGGTGTAACATCCGAGTCATCTGCCAATTTCTTGGACCAAACCAAGCTCATCGTATTGAGATCCAGGCAAAGCAAGTCGCCAAAGTTATCCGTACAATAACCATAATGATCATATATTGACATGGAACTCTCGATACCAAACAAAGCGCCTGACTGGCCAGGGAAAGAATAACGATATACCGCTGTATCCGGATTCATAGTCAATACTCCGGTCTTGGGATTGAAATTAGTATTCAGTTTTACAACATATATCATTCCATTTTCACTTGGGTAAATCAAAGTATCTGCTTTACCATCAATGATTGGTGAAGAATCACATGCTCCCCACGTAGAACGATGTGCACGCTCGTCATATCCTGACTGGAAATACATCATCTCTCCATTGAGCAGATTGTAAATACGATAGCCGATCTCTCCTCGTTTTTTTCCTGCTCTGTTGTTATCGTCACCTTGTCCAACGTAAAGGATCGGGTATCCACGTGGATCAAGTGCCGGTGTACCCTTGATCGTTGATCCTACATCGATCGGATCGCGTGTTTCCTGGCCATCATCTGCATCCAAAAAATAGACATATCCGTTCTGTGCAGCAATAATAACCTCAACAAGGTTTTCTTTCGTACGCTTTTCAGGCTTCATATTCATTAACTGCTGGACTTCATAGTTCCACTGAACAGCTACCGGTTGACCAGACCAGCCAACACCAACCCACCCCCACGTGCTGGAAAGCGGCGTACCTAAGTATGCTTTGTCGCCCAGATCATATTTCCAGGCAACTTCGAAATGCTGATCTACAGGCTTCGAGGGATCAATTGTTGCGGTTCCCCAAGAAGCACAGTTGCGAAAGTTATTTCCTCGGAATGTCAGTATTCCCTTTACTTCCTGATAATCTAATGGATCTCCCAGACTGATTGGGGTCTCTCTCTGATACGAATTTACTTGACTGTCACCCTTATATACATTTTGCGAAACTTCTCGAACAGAAGGTGAACAACCCTCAGCCGGAGTCCCAATAGAAACATTCTTTTTTACTGTCGCAGGATACAATATCGGATTTTGAATCATATTCATCTCTGTCTCAGGCGTAGGCGTCGGAGTAGCAAGGATAATTCCGCTAGGATCCTGTGTGACCACATTTCCCTGGTCATCTGTAACGATAGTAATTTCGGAAGTATTCTTCGTTGTATCCTTAGGTTCGGAAACAGATTCCTTACCCTTAGTCAGTGTAACGATTGCAAGGACCACCGTGGTCACAACGAGCAAGGCCGTGACACAGAACAGGATGTAGATCCCGGTGTTGTTCGCGACCCGATGCGGTCTGTAGAACTGGTTTTCATAACGTACGTTTTCTGGTTTTCTCATAGAGCTCTTCGCATAGTCCTCTCGTATGTTATTCCTCATATCAACATATACTATCACAAAGATTTCAAATCCGATACGTAAAAGATGCACAAAAATCACGCAAATGACCTTTTTTCACACCTTTTTCGCGTCTATTTGTAAAAAAGAACAGACAACTTTACAACTTTCTAAAGCTGTACTATCATACCAACGTTTGACTTTTAGGAAAGCGGGAGTAGAACTGCCCCATGATTTGGATCCTTCTGACATTGGTATACGGACTGTTAAAAGGTGGCCGCGAGATCGCCAAGAAAAAAGCCATGACCCGCAACACGGTCATGGAGGTGTTGTTGATTTACACTTTTGTGGGTTTTCTCATGGTCGTCCCGCGCGTCCCGAATGCGATGGGACTTGCCCCGCGGTACTACGGACTGATCGCGATCAAGTCCTTCGTGATCTTTCTGGCGTGGATCCTGAGTTTCCGCGCCCTGAAGCATCTGCCGGTCAGCCTGTACGGTATTCTGGATCTCTCCCGAGTCCTTCTGGCCACGCTTCTCGGCGTCCTGGTGCTGCATGAGGTCCTGCGCTGGAATCAGTATCTCGGTCTGGCTCTCGTCGCCTTCGGTCTTCTCTCTCTGAAATTCCGGATCTTCGGCAGGAAGACTCCCGCCAAGCCCACGCCGGCAGAAAGTAACAAGCCCCGTAAGGATGCGCCTTCCATTTCCGAAGAAGAGAACGAAGGTCATGCCGGAAAATTCGTCCTGATGGCATTCGGTTCCTGTCTTCTCAATGCGGTTTCCGGTCTGATGGATAAACTTCTCATGAAGCAGATCAACGGTGCCCAGCTTCAATTCTGGTATATGCTGTTCCTGCTTCTTTTCTACCTGATCTATGTACTGGTGACCCGCACCAAGATCTCCCGTACCATCTGGAAAAACGGCTGGGTATGGCTGCTGGCCATCATGTTCGTGATCGGCGATGCCGCGCTTTTCGCCGCCAATGGAATATCCGGGTCACGCGTCACGGTCATGACGCTGATCAAGCAAAGCGGCTGTTTTGTAACCATAGTGGGCGGAAAATTTATCTTCCACGAGAAAGATATCGGCTACCGGCTTTTTTGCGCCGGGATCATCTTCTGTGGGATCATGGTCAGCGTTCTTCCTATTGGTTGACGGACTCCGCCGCGTAAAGACCTGCAGTAAAGCCGGTCGACCATGCGCACTGGAGATTGTAACCTCCGGAGATGCCGTCCACATCCAGAACCTCACCTGCAAAATACAGGCCCTTGACCAGTTTTGATTCCATTGTCTTCGGATCGACCTGTCTGACATTCACACCGCCACGGGTAACGTAGGCAACATCGAAAGGCGTGCGGTCCGAAATCGCAAGCCTGGTCTCCTTCAATCTCTCCACGATCCTCTTTCTTTCGAACTTCGTCACATCATGGGCCGCCTTATCTTCAGGAAGCACCAGCTCGGCGATCTTCTCACGAAGTTTGAACGTCTCGCAAAGAAGGCGCTTCATGTGGCGGTTCGGGTCATTCTTCATGGCTTCCATCAGACGTTTCTCTACTTCGTCCATCGGTACACCGGGAACGTGATCCAGCACCAGCGCGACCCGTTCATTCCGATACAGCTGTTCCGCATTGGGTAAGTAACGGGCAAGATACATCGCCACAGGGCCACTGACACCCTGATGGGTAAAGAGCAGTTCGCCGCGGACTTTCTCGGAATCGATACCGTCAACACAGATCCATGCGCCGATATCCGGCACGGTAACACCTGCCAATGGGTTTTCTTCCTGGTTTTCTTTTCCTGCGGAAGATGCGTCCGAGTAGACATCGAATAAATAAAGTGGAGCCAGCGCAGGATAAAGCGGAGTGATCTCGTGTCCGAAATCAGATGCAAAAGCATATCCGTCCCCTTCCGAACCGGTGGCCGGAAAAGACATGCCTCCGGTGCAGAGGATCACCGTGGCTCCGAAAAATACTTGATTGAACGTAACAACGCGGAATGCCCGCATCGGTTCATCCACCAGCGTAAACGACAGTACCGCCTGTCTGGTCATGAGTTTTCCGCCTAGTTCCTTGAACTTACGGACCAGCGCATCCCGTACGTCCCGGGCTTTCTCCGAATCCGGAAAGACCCTTCCGTTCTCTTCTTCGTGGGTAGGCACACCCATGTTCCGGAAGAAATTCCGTACATCCGTCGGGTCATAGCCCCGCAGCGCGCTTGTCAGAAAACGCGCGTTCTCGTAGTATGCCTCCCGGAAGTTGTCCGGTATGCGCATATTGGTCAGGTTGCAACGGCCGTGTCCGGTGAGAAGCAGTTTCTTTCCCGGCTCTTCCTTCTTCTCAAGGATCAGCACGGAGGCGTCCCGTTGGCACGCCGTGATACCGGCCATCAAACCGGCCGGGCCTGCACCAATTATGATCACATCATATTTTTCCGGAGCTATGTTCATATTTCACCATCAAAGTACAGAGTAAATGATCGTTCCGTCATCGAAACGAGCGGCTTCCGTGAGATTCTCGGCGAAGAATTCCGGGTTGTAGTAAGCATCGGTCTCTTCCGGTCCATAGTACTCATTGCAAGCGATGACATACTTGATGTTCATCTCTGCGCAGTAACGGCGGAACTCCTCCAGATTACCGTTGGCACCGGTCAGGAGCCACTGGTAGTTGATCTGACGGGTATAGGTATCGTGACCTGCCGACCATGCAAAATACGGCCATCCATAGTAGACACGGCGTCCGCTGAGGAAGAAGTCATTGGTGGACCACATCGGTGTCAGGAACACATCGTCCTCATCCGTATTCTTCTTGACCCAGTCTGCAATCGGCGCATCGGTATGCAATTCCACATAACGCATCTCGTCGTGCTTATTGATGTTGCGGTATACGTACCACTCACTGATACCTGTGGCGGTCAGTCCGAACAGCAGGAAAAGGCAGACGACTGCACTGAAGATCTGTACCGGAATGAACGTCTTCTTTCTAAGGACCAGTGCTCCCTTCGGAACATTTCTTCCCACCTTCTCCTTGATGCAGATCGGAAGCGCCAGGAGATTCGCCAGCACGCCGGCGATCAGGATATCGAAGAGAATGAAACTCAACTGGATGAACTTATGGTTAGCCAGCACTTCGAGAGAAACCTGGCAATAGAATGCGAAGATCAGCGGGAAAGAGAACGGGATCAGAAGGAATGCGCGGTACGGATTCTTCTTCTTTGCGAACTCATAGATCAACAGTCCGAAGAACAGCACTGCCGGAATGATCACGGTCAGGAAACCGATCTTATTCAGGTAGCTGATCACGTCCGCACTTCTTCCCAGTGCCTTGCCCAGACCCATGTCGTTTTTGCCTTCCAGTTCCGGAAGAACGAATCCGAAATAGTACTTAAAGGACGCCACGTTCGAAGCGCCTCCTGCAAAAAAGCGTGCCTGAAGAACGGAGGAGATAACGGCCACCGCTGCGACGGCCGCGTATCCGAGACGGAACTCAGAGAAGATCGCCATGCCGAAGAGTACCAGCAATGCCGTGATCAGGCAGGAACCATGGAAGAAAGGCATAGCCAGAGCGATCAGGCATCCCAGGATCACGGAACCCCATGGGAAGAGCGGATCCTTCTCTCTATGGATCCAGGCTTCACGGCTGGCAAAGAAACGCTTCAGTTTCGCACCGGCGCCCTCTGTATGACCCAGGTGCAGGAACATTCTTCTGAAGTGCGGCAGGAACAGGAAGATCAGAATGACCACGATGCCGATACCAATACACAGATGGCGCTGATTGGCGTAAACGTTTACTGCCCAAAGTCCCCATTCATCACGGATCGTATAGCCGTACCATTCAGCGGATTTCTTCAATGTATCGATGACTGCGCCCCAGGAGCCGCCCATCGCGTCTTTCAGTTCGCTGGCCTGATGGAACACATTCCATCCGCTTCGGAAAAGCACCAGCAAAGGCGCAAAGAAGAAAGCGCCACGGCGTCCCGAAAGAAGGACTGCCAGTGTACCCAGAAGCGTCATCGTACTGAGCATGCAGATCAGCGAAGGCAGGTTTATGGCCCATACCAGCGGCAGTCCCAACGCTTCCAGATTACCGGTCAGGAAGTAGAACATGAAGTGGTACTGGATATTGTCTCCGGAGAAATGCGGATACTGGGTCGGGAAATTGGAACCGACACCGAAACTGGACGTGATGGCCACGTGCGGAGAAAAGTCACTGAAGATAGAATGTCCGAGGCGGATATTGTTGCCGGACATATAACATGTGTAGAAGTAGACGAAGCACAGCGCGATCAGGACCAGCACGATCGTCATGGAATAGAAAAGGATCGATCCCGGGTGCTTATTAAATGGAGAAAGCTTATTCAGATCCGTACCGGCCTTGATCTTCCGGTAGTTGCGGATAAAGCAGCGCTGCCAGAACAGACAGCCCAGATAGGCAAAAATACACATGGAGATGATGTCAGCCGGAAGAAGTGTCGCTGTATCGGCCGGAATAAACGGATAAAGCGTATATGCCAGGAAATATGTGGTAAATGTCACCAGTACGATACCGATCAATGCGCCGGCAGGAATCAGAAAAAGCGAAGTCGGCACTTTCTCGAGAACACTCTGGTCCGGTGCAACTCCAATATAGAGTCTTCGGATGTCCGGAATCAGAAGCCGGATCAACTGCGTGCCGAAAAAAATGGCCACGATCAGATATACAATAGCTAACATAGTCAACCTCCACCTAGTTATACTCACTTATCATACCATTTCAAGTGCCAGCCGTCACCGTAAAAATCCTACTCTTTCGTTACAATTGTCGAAAAACGCCTTCCATCTAAGCGAAATCATGTATAATCATTGGGTATGGCATTTATAAAAATGGAGGGTATTCCTATGAAAATAGTTGTTTTAGCAGGCGGCATCAGTCCGGAACGCGATGTTTCCTTGTGTTCCGCCAGTCTGATCTCCAACGCGCTGATCAGCAAAGGTCATGAAGTGGCTTTTGTGGATGTCTACACCGGTGTAGAAAATACAGATGATCTGACGAGTGCTTTTGCCACGAAAGAATCCGGCAAAACTTATTCTTACTCGATTCCGGAAACAGAGCCGGATCTGGAGGCCCTGATCGCTTCCCACGGCGGCCGTCGTGAGTTGATCGGTCCCGGTGTGCTCGATCTGTGCCGCATGGCAGATGCCGTTTTCATCGGCTGTCACGGTGGCATGGGCGAAAATGGCCGTCTTCAGGCAGTTCTGGACTGCATCGATGTTCCATATACCGGTTCCGGTTATCTGGGCTGTGCACTGGCCATGGATAAGCACTTAAGCAAGACGCTTCTTTCTCATTTCGATATTCCGACTGCAGAGTGGGTGCTTTTCGATCCTTCTAAGGATTCGATCTCCACGATCCGCGCGAAGATCGGTTTCCCGTGTGTCGTAAAACCGATCGGTTGCGGTTCCAGTTGCGGCGTGTCCATCGTTCACGATGAATCCGAGTGGGATGCGGCGATCACCTATTCCACCAAATACGAGAACATCTGCCTGGTGGAGAAGATGATCCACGGCCGTGAATTCTCGATCGGTGTTCTGGACGGCGAAGCACTGCCGATCATCGAGATCCGTCCGAAGCAGGGATTCTACGATTACAAGAACAAGTACCAGGCCGATGCCACAGAAGAGATCTGTCCTGCTCCTCTTTCTCCCGAAAAGACGAAAGAAGCCCAGGGTCTGGCGGTGGCGGTACACCGTGCCTTGGGCTTAGGGAACTACTCCCGTGTTGACTTTATTCTCTCGGAAGATGACGATCGTTTCTACTGTCTGGAAGCCAATAATCTTCCGGGCATGACACCGAACAGCCTGATTCCTCAGGAAGCGCGCGCGGTCGGCATTGCTTACGAAGATCTATGTGAGAGACTGGTGCTTTCCGCATCCAAGAAAGTCTGACTTCATTTCTGATTCGCTTTTTCCGGATCCGGTACTGCCTTTGCAGTGGCCGGATCTTCTTTTTTCGGAGTAAGAAATCCCTGGTGCAGCGCCTTCTGCGGGCAGGCACGGACGCAATCCCCACATCGGATACACTCCATGCTGTTGGGCTTTCGGGTCGGATCGACATTCATCTTGCATGCTTTGGCACAAGCCTGACAGTGCACGCATTTTTCCGCGTCAAAAAATAGGCGGAAGACTGCGAACCGGTTAAAGAATCCGTAGATCGCCCCAAGCGGACAAAGGTACTTGCAGAACGGCCGGTATACGATCAGGGACGATACGATCACAATGCCCAGCACGATGAGTTTCCAGTCGAAAAGCATTCCCAACTGACGTCGCAGCGGACTGTTGTTGAGGGACAGAAGGATCCCGGAAAGCGTGCCGGACGGACATACATATTTACAGAATGTCGGTGTCAGCGGAATACATAGTGGCAGTAATATTACAAGAACGGCCAGGACGGCGAATTTCAGGTATCGCAGGAACCGGTCGATCTTGAAACGGTTTTTCTTATAAAACGGAATCAGGTAAAGCAGATCCTGAATAAGACCGAACGGACAGAGAAATCCGCATATGGCACGGCCAAACAACGCTCCGAAGAAAAGAAGCAGGCCTACAACATAGTACGGAAAACGGAACCGAAGGCCGCCCAGCGCATTCTGAAGCGACCCGATGGGACAGGATCCGACCGCACCCGGACAGGAATAACAATTCAATCCCGGAACACAGACTTTCTTCGTCGGACCGGTGTAGATCTCTCCGGTGATAAAACCCTTGAAATGAGCATTCTGAAGCAAAGCCGCGACCGCCTGGATCGCGAGTCTTCTCTTCCCTACTGTTTTCGCGTTCTTCTTATCCAAGGCCGACACACTCCATACAGATCCGTGCCGCCTTATTCAGCACAGCTTTCGCCTGGCCCTTGTAAAGGCCGATGCCTAGAAGGATCGCCGCACACAGAAGAATAAGCAGTGCGAATCTGTTCCGTTTCCAAAAATCCTTCATTCCGCGTTCCTGCTCTCCTATATTCCCGCTTTATGAATCAGAACCAAGCAAAGAATCAACGATTGATTTCCACTCTTCATAAGACTGGGATCCGATCACCTGGTATTCTCCGTTGGAAAGCGTGATCACGTCTCCGTTCTGATCGATAAACACAGTAGTCGGAACATACTGGGAACTTAATCCGATAAAACCTTCCGCGTAATGCAGGATCGGATATTTCGTTCCCGCATCTTTAAGCAGTTCATCCAGATCTTCTTCCATCCCGGTATCCGAATAAACACCGAAGATCTGGAAATCCGAACGATTGTAAACCTCATAGAGTTTCTGCAGATCCGGCATCTCCATGATGCAAGGACCGCACCATGGTTCGAAGAAATTGATCATGGTGACTTTGGACTTGGCAAAAACCGCGTCCGTATATTTTTTGCCGTTTCGGTCTGTTGTGGAGAACTGGACTTCTCCGCGCTTTCTCGGCGTCGTTTCCGAAGTCGTCTCCTCCGTCGTGGTCTCCGTTGTGGTTTCCGAGGTCGTCGTTTCCGTCGTCGTTTCCGTGGTCGTCGCTTCTGTCGTTGTCTCGGTCGTGGTCGCCTCCGTAGTGGATTCTGTCGTCGTTGCTTCCGTTGTGGTCTCCGTGGTAGTTTCCTCCGAGGTCGGAGCGGCAGTCGTGGATTCCTGTGTGGTCGTCACAGTCGTGCTTTCTTTCGTGGTTTCCTTGGCCGTTTCTTTCTTCGTCGTCTCCGAAGTTTCTTCCGTGGTCGAAGACTCCTCTGTTGTGGTGCTTTCTTCCGAAGTCGTTGTTTTCTCGGTCGTTGCAGTTGCCTCAGAAGTTTCCTCTGACGATTCGGAAGTTGTCTCCGAAGTGCTTTCCGAAGCACTGGTAGTGGTAGTTGCTTTCGTCGTTATTTCGGAAGTTTCTTTCTTCTCATTACATCCGAAAGATGCCACCGACACAGCTAATACAAGACCCAATAGACCCAAAGTTTTTCTCTTCATAATTCTCGATCCTGTTCTTTTTTGTGAATATAATATACTGTTCAGACAGAAAAGTCACACATTTTTACTTTTCCTGATTCGATTTTTTCAAGAAGCGCTCCACCTCATCCAACGGCATCGGCTTGGCGAAAAGGAAATACTGTGACTCCGCTCCGGAGCCCAATACTCTTCTTTCCGTCCAGTTCTCACTCTTGTTGTAATCTGCCGGACCGAATAGCGCTCGGCGTAGATCTTCGGAGATCGTATGATCTTCGCTATGAAGGAGGATGGTCATGAATACTCACGGCTCAGAGTCCTGCGGATAGTCTTTCGAAAAAATCATGCATCTCTTCAGGTGTTTTAGTCTCATACTGTGTCAGCCATTGCCGTACAAGAAAGTAAGAGGACCAGCCAATACAGTTGCATATCATCTCATGCTCCGCTTCATCCTTGATCAACAGGTCCTTTCTTTCTTCAATAAACCCGTCCACGAACCAGGAAAAGAAGTCTCTTGCCGAATCTTCAACATGTGCATCTGCCTGTGCGCTGAAAAGTATCTTCAATTCCTCCCGGACAGAATAGATATAATACAGTACATCTTTCCGCCGCTCACCTATAGGCTTTTTTCCACCGGATTGAAAAATATCTCTTACGTTTTTCGCGTGAGAAATACCGATTTCCATAAGAATATCTCTAGGGATCACGTAGTGGTTATAGAATGTCGTGCGGTTGACTTGCGCCTCCCGGCATAATTCACTGACCGTTATCTTCTCCAGCGGCTTTCTTTTCAAGCAACGGAAAAGTCCCTCTTTCAGCATTCTTTTGGAAATGGTAACTCGCTGATTCTGATCTTTCATATGCTACTCCTGAATTACACGATCTCAAGTCAACAGATTTAGCCAAAGTGTTGTTTTCACAACACTTGTCTATACACTGCTGATTGTAACTTCAACACCTGTCGATTACAATGATTTCGTGAAATGTAGCAATATCATTTCCCATTTATGCCACGTAGAGTGCATCGCTTAGACCCCTGTCTTGTGATGCACTCTTTTTTGACGCGGATCAAATGCCTTCGATATCAATGATGCAGTATTCTGATACCGTTCCGCTCTTGAACGGGATCGCCCAGTCAGCGATACCTGACGTAACAATAAATACAGTCTCTTCTCTTTTTTCCAGACCATATGTCGCATCGTTCACGCCGATCAGTTCTCCGATCGGGCCGATCGGGATCATCTGCCCTCCATGAGTATGACCGCTTAGAACCAGATCGCAGCCTGCTGCTGCTTCCGCTTTGTAGTCATTCGGCTGGTGATCCAGCACGATCGCAAACTTCGAAGGGTCCAGCGGCGCCACCAGTTGTTCCACCGGAACACGCTTCATACTCCGGTCTTTACGGCCGACAACGTAGAAACTGTCATTCAGTTCCTCCACCTTATCTTCCAG
>Ga0247611_10009591_pt1 | contig 11595 bp, 13 predicted proteins | sample 177DNAGHGhighgp2_FD_192422 | JGI IMG/M metagenome (GOLD analysis project Ga0247611, IMG submission 192422) | Sheep rumen microbial communities from Palmerston North, Manawatu-Wanganui, New Zealand - 1770 DNA GHGhigh gp2 | ecosystem: Host-associated > Mammals > Digestive system > Stomach > Rumen... | reverse complement strand
CGGAGTTGATGTTGACTGTTAGGTCGCAGAACCATTCGTCTTCCGTCAGCATCAACAGTATCGCCAATCTGTTGTTTGTCTTGTACTTGCAGATGACTGGATATACATCGTAATCGTCATCGAAGTACTCTTTGACGCTGTAAGGTTTGACGAGTTTCATTTCATCAATCCACGAGGGCAAAGAACAACTGGGCCAACCACGTCTATTCCGAGTATGGTATTTGCCAATTCGTTTTTGTCCTTCCCTTTCAGCAATCCTTCTTCGTCCACAATGTAGTGGAACATTTCGTTCTTTGTTGGGTATAGTTCGATGTATCCTCCGACAAGTAGTTGGAGTTCATCTAGTTTGGCTTCGTTGTTTTCGGTGTCCACATAGATTAGTGTTCCGTTTGGTTCAATCACAAGGAGCCTTTCTTTGTGGTCTCCTGCCAAGTATCTTCTCAGTGGAAGAACTACATCTTTGTTGCATTTATCACAGCAAGTGTCTCCATCAAATGGCGACGGATTGTTGCCGTATTCTGGGAACTTCTTCCCACATATTGAACATGTTTTCATCGTTGTCTCCTAACTGCACAAAAAAGGTCCCAAACAGACAAACTGTGGGACCTTTTAGCTGTGCTAATGTATTTTTCTAGGCTTGTGTTTCTTTTTGCACAGAGCGACACATTTTGCGAGGCATACTTCTTTCTGCGACGCGTGCCTTGAATCCTTCACCCAATCTTACACCGATTGATTTGTGCTCTGGAATGTCGTATGTCTCTCCGTTCAATGGACTTGTCCATTTCTTCGCTTTGACATCGATTGGATAGAGTGTGAGATAGTTCTTTTTGACTACTCTTCTTCCTTCGGCGATTGCAAGGATTGTTAGTTCTTGCTCCCTTTGGATGATTGTTTGGATTTCTGTGAGTGTGAGATGTGGCATTTCTTTCGCAATTAGTTTTGCGATTTTTAGTTGGTCCACAGGTTTCTTTGCTTTTGTTTCTTTGACTTCCTTAGACATTTCTATGTCTCCTTTCTTTTAGTCTTTGAATCCACCATCGAATATGATGGTTTCTTTGTTCTCGACGAGTATTGCTCCGTCGTGGATTAGGGAGTTGTTGACATAGTTGCTTCCGATTTGGAATGGAATGCAGAACACGTTATCTCCCTTGGCAATCGAATATCCGAGGCCTACCATTTGGTATTCCTGTTTTGTGATTGCACCAACCAATGTGTTTATGGCAAGATTTGCAGCAAGCCTGCATTGTTGGATTTTTGTCTTTTTCTTGTCTTTTTCTTCATCAGGGAGTTCTGTTAGTACCAATCCTTGTTGGCAGATCCGTTTTATAGATTCCTTTTCGTAATCATCAAGTTGTCCAAATCCTTTGGATAGCACCAAAACCACTCTTCCTCCTGACGAGGAGAGTTCGACTGCAGTGTCTAAAGACCATCTGCTTGTGTATGGGATAACTGGAACGACTGTGTCAATCATCTCTTTTAGGAGTTTGGACACAGCATTCTTTGCATACAATGACGCAGAGAGCCCAACAAACACTGAGAGTTTGTCCTTGTACTCTTTGATTAGAGATACATCTCCTTGATAGTACAGGACAAATGGAGGGGCAGTTCTGTTTCCTTTGAGATACTCAGGATAGTTGATGTTTATCATTGTTATGAATTGCCCATTGTACTTGTTATAGTTCTGAACCACTTCTTTTTTGTCAAATGGTTCTCTTTTGGTTATGGCTCGGAATTGTTCTTCCCAATCTCCTCCGTATTTTATGGAATAGTTGAGTATTACTGCCTCGCCATTGAGTTCTTTTTCTTCCATTTTTTCCTCCTTTGCGACGAAAAAGAGAGAGATAGAATTTTCTATCTCTCTTGTTATCCATTATTATGATATATGTTTATTTTTGCTTTTTTTCCACAGAGGTTGTCAGGAACATTTTTCCAGCTGTGTCTCCGATGTACGACATCTTTGACACTGTGTTGACACAAGTTCCGGCTGCCTCGATTGCTATCCTGATTCTTTCTTCTGGAGACATTGATGTCTTGGAGGTTGTGTATAGGCTGCCTAGTGCAGCGTCTCTTCCACTGCCATCTGCAGCATAGTCCGTTATTTCTTCGACAGTATAATTTCCTGTGATTAGGTATGCTCTGTCCTTGATTGCAAGTATTATCAATCCGTCCATTTTTCCTTCTTTGTCTGTCATTTCGTAATCTCTCACACTGACAGATAGAGCAGGAATCAAGAACTTGACAATCCAAGGTCTGTCGATTAGGTACACATCTTTCTCTTGGTATTCAGTGATTTGTTGTCTGATGATGTCGACCAATCCAATGTTGCCAACTGCTCCGACAATGATGTCTCTCTTGCTGTTGACGTGTATCGCTTTTGGCCTTCTTGGATAGGAGTCGACGTATGCTTCGCCACAACTCATTCTGACATCCACTCCGACCACTACTCTGTTTTTGTCTTTGATTGCAACCATTACACTCATGTTCGCCTCCTATTTATATTTCCTTTATATTTTATTGTTTTTTTATTTATAATTATTTTTAAAATATTTTATATTTTATAAATAATACTTTTTTCTTTTAGTTTAATTTTTTTCCTTAAAAAAAGACCCCAAAGGGTCTTCCGAGTTTGTCCTTGTGGACACTCTGCTCTTGCTTACAAACAGGATGATATGAGGCATTCTTCGCGACAGCACTTTGACGCCAAATATCATTTCACACATCAATGGAAAGCCGGCCGGTTTCTTAGTAGGCCTAAACCCCCGTTGACGCACAGTTCGGGAATGTTTTCCCTAATTCAGCGAATCACTGAAGACTCTGAGCAAGAGTGGTCCTATTATATCCAATTTTTGTCGTCTTTGCTAGTTTTGGAGGGGCGGAGGGGCGCAACAATAGAAAACCACCCTTTTAGGATGGGGTGGATTCAACCGCCACTGCTCTCGTGGCCAGATGTGCGCTTCCTTTTAACGAGCCCAAGGCACGACGCTAAACTCGGTTCCACGATAACTTTGGAACACCTACGAAGCATTCGCGACTGCTTGCATTTATGGTATCATTGCGCAATTTCTTTGACAATCACTATTTCAGTTTATCGTCGAAGAATCTTTGCAAACCTTTTGTGTTGACAAAATAGTTGGATGGGTTTTCTCTTAATGCTTTGAGAATATCATTTCTTTGTGATGTTACTTTTGGCGAATTATCACGGAACAGGATGTTTGAATAGTTGCCGTCCAAAAATGTTATGTAGTGAATGTTTGGATTCTGCTCCGAGAATCTGATGAACAAAGCAAACTCGACAACCTGTTTGTTTTGTCCGCCTCCACCTTCTTTCATTGTTTTAAGTTCCATGATGTAAAATTGATTGCCTTTCTTGAAGACAATATCTGGTCTTTTATTCTGCTCAAATTGTCGCGATTCCATTTTTATCCTGTATTTCCTAAGGAAATCCTCGAACATTGTTGCGTCTCCTTTGTCAGGCAAAAAATAATAGGAGTCGTCTGAATCTGAGAACATCAATCCAGACAGATGATGCATTTTGTATGGTGCGAGCATATCCAATACTTTTTCTATTCCGCTTTTGGAGTTTCTTTTGTGGGAATAGTTGTCGCACATTACTTGAAGAATCGAGTTGCTGTATCCGTGGCTGAGATACATTCCGTGTCTTTCTTTATAGTATTTGTCAATCATTTCTGCAATTAGACGTCTTTTATCGTCTTTAGAAAGACTCTTATAAATGGAATAGTTCGAGTTGTAAACCATGAAGAACTGACTGAAGGCACTAAAGTTGATGTTGGCTGTATTGTCCATTATGTAGATGACTTCATCAACTATCTTCTTTATGTCGTTGTCGTCATGAGTTTTTCCATAAGACTTGAGGACACCGTATGCTGTGATTAGTTCAATCAACCTTTCGTTGTTTGTTGTTAGTTGATTGTGCTGCGAGCTGTCATTTGGAATCACAACCATGCTTTTGGCATAGTATGGGTCCAACAATTCCTCAGGGTGATCCTTTGAGTAATTAAAATAGAAGTAGTTGCTCATGTTCTTTTTCTCCTCCTCCAACAGTTCTTTTGTAAGCCATTTCAATTATGGCTCTGCAGGTCAGAAAGTCTAATCTTCTTCTTCTGACACCATTTCTCATATTTCCTTTGAATGGGCTTAGGATGATGTCATCAGTCTTTTTCCTGACATCATTGAGAATGGCATTGCATTCATTAATGAATGCATTCCTCTTGCTTTTTGGAACATCAATTTGAATCAGGGTATATAGTCTTGAGGAAACTTTTATTCCATTTTCCCAATCGTAATCTATGTTTTCTTTATAGTCAAACTTGAGCATATCATTCGGGTTTGTGGAATCAACACATCTGACACCTAGCCAACCTTTTTTGTCATTAAAGACAAGTTTGACGTCTTTTTTTGGTATCAGTCTGAGGTTTTCTATTGCACCGAGGGTGTTGATGTATGTTTCGTTTTTATAGACTTTGATTCGAGATAGGTCTTTCTCCACACCATCAAAACACGCCACTATCACTGGGTTGTCAGTGTCATCGAATGGGTTTTCTTCAAGTATCGTGATGGAATGCAATTTTCCTTTTTGTTTATAGTTTGAGTTGATGAATGTCTCAGGAATGATTGCAACAACAAACTTCTGAGCCGAAAGCATTTTGTCGAGAGCAATTAGATAGACGTCGTCGTAGCAGGATGATTCAAAATACTTTTTCAGGCTATCGTCCACCTTTTTTCTCGCTGCAGAATAGTTGGAGATGTATGGAGGATTTGTGATTATGATTGCATTGTCAATGTGTGGGATTGATTCGAGTGAATCGTTGACATCCCATTCTAGTGTGGAGTCGATGTCCAATCCATGTACTTCAGCATATCCTAAATGGGCCTTTGCTGCTTTGAGTAAGTCTCCTCCTCCAGCAAATGGGTCATATGCTACTTTGGTTTTACTGGACAGGACAAAATCAATGACTTGAGGCTTTAGCCAGATTGAGTCTTTGGTAAAAAACTGTCCAAGAATAACTTTTTTCTTTCTTTCTGCACTCATGGTTTTATTATACATAGGCTTTTGCATGAGAACAATAAAGTTACGCTGTTACTTTATTATCAGGCAAAAAAAAGAAAGCCCTTTCTCAAGGACTTTCTGCATTTTTTTATTTTGGTGGACCAAACGAGATTCGAACTCGCCACCTCTCCCGTGCGAGGGGAACGCTCTGCCAAATGAGCTACTGGCCCATCTTAATATCTACAGGTAGATATTACTTTTATGTGTTCCTCCTGTTTTGGAGGGACTGAGGTACGTACTAGTACGCGTCTCTCTGTATCGCCATTTTGGCAGTACTGGTACTAGTACAGGTATTGTTGCAGTACAGGTCCACTGGTATCGCTGCCACTCTTATTTTGGAGGTGGTACTAGTACTACTATTTGTTGCTGTATCGCTGTCTCTCTGTTTTTGGAGAGAGGAGCCTATTACAGCGTATCAGTCTGTTATGCTGAGACTAGACTGATTTTAGCCGTTTTTTATCGGTTTTTACACCTTTTTTGGCTTTTTTGGGGATTTCTATGGCCCTTTCTGCCTTATTTATCAGCATTTTGGTAGTGTGTTAAGTAAGCAGACGGAACCGGGATCGAACCGGCGACCTCGTCGTTGCGAACGACGCGCTCTCCCAGCTGAGCTATTGGCCCGACTATTCTATTTTAAGATAAGGCCTTAACTAGTCAAGTTATAACATATAAAATTTTCTTATTTTTTCACTAAAAGAAATAAAGGAATTAAAGTATGATATTGATATGAACTCTCATATAGCAGTCATCGATATGAAGGCATTCTATTCTTTTGTGGAATGTGTTGAGCGTGGTCTCAACCCTTTTACAACACCTTTAGCAGTTGTGGATGAATCTCGCGGAGAGGGCACAATTGTTTTATCCGTTAGTCCATATCTAAAAGCTATGGGGGTGCCATCACGTTGTAGGAAAAGAGAACTACCACTTTTAAAAGACATGGTTTATGCCGTCCCTAGAATGAGCTTATATATTGAAAAATCCGCAGAAATTGTCTCAATCGTCTTAGATTTTGTCGCAGAAGATGATATTCATGTCTATTCAATTGATGAGCTTTTCGTAAATCTAACCCCATATCTAAAAATGTATAATTGCACGCCTAAACAACTTGTAAGAAAAATCCAAAAAACAATCTATGATAGAACAAAACTTGTCGCTACAGCAGGCATTGGAGATAACATGCTCATGGCAAAGCTCGCTTTAGATTTAGATGGCAAGAATAAACCACCATATATTTCAGAATGGGGTCAAAAAGAGATTGAAGAAAAACTATGGAAAGTAACACCTTTATCTAAGATGTGGGGAATATCAATTGGCTATGAAAGAAAACTTAATAATCTTGGAATATTCACTGTCGGTCAATTAGCCCATTCAAATGAAGCATTCTTGAAAGAAAAGTTTGGAGTGATAGGTGAACAACTTTGGGAACATGCAAATGGCATCGATAACACTGATATAAGAAAGAAATATATTCCTCAAGAGAATAGTTTTACATTAGGACAAATTCTTCATGAGGATTATACTCCTCAAGAAGCAAAGCTTCTTATTAAAGAGATGAACGATGACTTATGCAATAGATTAAGAAATCATAACCTCAAAGCTGGAAGTGTTTCTTTAGCGATTAGATTTGATTATGAAACAGGCGGAGGATTTGCTAGACAAGTCAAACTAGATTATCCAACAGATGATACCGATTTAATATATGATGATTTAATAAAGCTATTTAATAAATATATAGGAAATAATTTAACTAGAGGCATCCATATCTCTTTTGGTAAACTTTGTGCATCAGGCTATGAACAATTATCTCTTTTTGAAGATAATAAGACATCACTTGAAAGAAAAGCATTAAACAAGGTTATGGATGAAGTGAAAAATAGATATGGGAGTAACAGTGTGCTTCGCGCATCCTCACTTTTAGAAAAGTCCACTGCTAAAGAAAGGCATAATCAAATAGGAGGACATAAACGATGAGTGATCGCGGAATGAAAAAGTGGGCACCATTTGCCTCCTTAATTGAACAATCGACTTGTTTAGAAAAGATGCGCTACGAGAAAAACAAGATTGAAAAGCCTTCTATTTCTAGCGATTTAGCCGCTAAAATCAATGCAATTTTGCTAAACTGCGTGAATCAAAGCATGAAAGTTGAATATTTCTATGATGGCTATATTTATCATGTAACAACAGTTTTAAAATACGTAAATAAGGTAAGAAAAACAGTCGTCTTTGAAGCTGGCGAGATACCAATGAACGCCATTTTAGATATCGATTGTGAAAATTTTTCAAATAATTTTGACTTCTTTTAGATATATATATCGAGCACTCACTTATAATGTGATACTTCTTAAGCGGAATCTCTCGCTTTGTAAATTTTAGTAAAACTGTCTTATAATCTACTTGATTATGAAAGAAAAACTTGAGAAGGCTTTACTTGAATTGCAAGAAGGTAACACAGATGCTCTTGCGACCATTTATGATTTAACATCTAAAGGCGTATTTACATTTGTATTACCCATTTTAAAAGACTATGCCCTTGCAGAAGATGTAATGCAACAAACATATGTCTCTATATATGAGAAGATAAGCTTATATGAAAAAGGCTCAAATCCAAGAAACTGGATTCTCACTATAGCAAAAAACTTAGCTATCAACGAATTTAATAAAAATAAAAGAGTTGTAGCCTATGACTATGATGAGAATCAATCGCTTCAAGATGGACTTTATTCCCTTGATCCTAATCTAAACACTCCAACAATTGATCTCGCTAATAGGGTATTAACTGAAGAAGAGTTTAAGATTGTGACCATGTATGCAATAGGTGAATATAAGCATCGTGAAATAGCGGAAATCTTAAATTTACCTTTAGGTACAGTTACTTGGAAATATAAAAACGCCCTTGAAAAGATACGCAAAGAAAAAGAGAAGCTAAGGAAGAATGAAGAACAAAGACTTGCTAAACAAGCTTAAAAGTGAAGGAAAATCCTTCGTCCCAGATGTCAAAGAAGATATCTATGCTTCTTTAGGCATATCTTTAAATATGCAAACAAGTGAAGACATTGAAAAGGCTCTTAAGAAAGAAGCTAAAGTTTTTGTGCCTAACGATAAAGAAGCTATCTATCGTGCTATTGGAATAAGCCAAAATGCAAAGGTAGATACATATAATGAAAATAGAATTAAAGAAGAAGGCAAATCATTTGTTCCTAACGTTAAAAAAGATGTCTATAAAGACATTGATAAGAAATCACCTAACTCATTTATGGCTTTCTTAAGAAAACCAGCCACTATTGCTATAACAGCATCAATTTTATTTGTCGCAATTGCTGGAAGTGTAGCGGTTCCTGTTTTACTTAATATGAACAAAGGCCAAGATGAGGATCATTCAATGTCTAGTTACACAGTTGAATCTACACCTACTAATGGAGCAGCGATCGATTTAGATATCTTGAGTGCTTCTCAAAGCTATCAACCAAAGCTTTTATATAATGCAAACGTTGAAGGCAATGTTGATAACGATACAATTGTTCCGCTTAATGATGCTTCTAGCAATATTTTAAATAATATTGAAGGTAGCACTAAGAATGCATATTTAGGAAGCACATATGATGTTAATTCCTTTACACTTAAATACTTATCAGTAGCCTTAAACCTTGGTTATATTGAAAGACAAAATATTTCTTTAACCAACGTCATTACAATTAAGTTTACTTATGATAAAAAAGATAAGACTTATATCGATGAAGTAAGTGAAGCTATTAAAGCAAGCTGCAACGACTTCTTTTATAACAATAAGATTGTCGCTAACTTAGTTATTGAAAGCGAAGAAGCTGAATCAGAAATTGAAGAATCAACAAAAAATATTCTCATTAGGCAACTATTTAATTTATGCAATAAGTTATTTGTCGATGAAAATGGTAATCCAATCAAATTATTCTGCTTCTCAACAAATATCGAAGATTGGATCAATCAATACAAAGACACTCCAGATGAAAAACTGAAAGAAGAAATCGATTTTCTTTTATATATTGAAAGTAAGATTACCACCGATGAAAACCGCGCAAATTTTGTTAAAACCCTTAAAGATATTGATAAATACTATACAGCTTTAGAGGATTTAGAGAACACTTATTTAGACTTTTATAATAAGTATGAGACACTCTTCGATTTAATCTTTGAAGGCGATGATTTTGAGCCTCGTGATGATGATTTTGGTAAGCCATGGGATTTTGATGATTATTCGCATGGTGATCATGGTCATGGCCCACAAAGACATCCAGAACCAAAATATGATTTCTTTAGTTATGAAGAATATTTAAGATTCAAAGATGATTTAAGCAAAAAGAATTTTGATTTTGATGAAAATATAGATGAATACGAAGCAAGTTACCTATTAATGGAACTTGGACATGTAATGGATGATACATATAACTTTTATATTGCCTTTAATATCCGCGTGGAAGATTTATTCGATGCGTTGATGCTTCAAATCGATGAAGGTTACTACTATGAAGAAGAACCTGATTATGGTGACCATTATCATCCAGAGCCAGATAACTGGGATCAAGACTTTGAAGATTATTGGCATAATCATCACGAACATCATTAAAAAAGGTGGATTAAAAAATCCACCTTTTATATTATAAATATAAATTAGAATGCCCAGTTACCGTTTTTGAAGATTTGGACTTTCTTACCATCTCTTGTATAACCAACGATATCTAAGTCTTTAGAACCAATCATAAAGTCAACGTGAATTGATGAATCGTTTATGCCCATTTTGATTAATTCATCTTGAGTGTATTTTTCATAATCTTTGATGCAGTTTGTAAAGCCATGACCTAAGGCTAAATGGCAGGCTGCATTTTCATCATAAAGAGTATTGAAGAATAAGATACCAGTGTTATTGATTGGTGAATCATATGGGACTAAGGCGCATTCTCCTAAATAGCCTGCGTCCTTATCCATATTGATCATCTTCTTAAGAAGTTCTTCACCTTTTTTAGCGTGAACCTCAACAGCTTTACCGTTTTCAAATCTAACTGAGAAGTCTTCAATTAATTCACCTTGATAAGATAGTGGTTTTGTTGAATAAACAATACCTTCTGCTTTTCCTTTTTCAGGTGATGTAAATGCTTCTTCAGTTGGAATATTTGGATTAAAGAAGATATTTGAACCAAGTGTTCTTTCTCCTCCAGCAAGCCATAAGGCATTTGGAAGGAGCCATACCTTGAAGTTGGTACCATTTGAACTTGTATAATGGAGATAATCTAAATTCAAAGAATTTAAGTATTTGGTTCTCTTTTCTAAATCACTATTATGTCTTTCCCAAGCCTTAATTGGATCTTCATCGCATCTTGATGTTTTTAAGATAGCGTCCCATAAAGCATTAACTGCTTTCTTTGTAGGAAGATTTGGGAATACTTTTTTAGCCCATTCTTTAGAAGCTGCTCCAGCAATTGTCCATTGATATTTATTTTCTCTTTGATCGCGGAATGGCTTAAAGATTGGATAAGTTGCCATACGAACTTTTGCAACTTTTTCCTGATTGACGCCTTTTAAGGCATCAGGATCGCTTGATTCAATATAAATCATAGCTGGATTAACTTTAACAATATGTTTTTGCTTTTCGATTTGCCAATCTGGCACCTCGATTAATGACTTATATGATTCTTTTTTATAAATAGTTTTTGATACTTTATCGCTTAACCATCTAACATCGACCTTTTTAGCGCCTAATTTATAGCAGTCTTCGACGATATAATTAACAAGGTCTTCTTGATCGACATTCGCCACTACTTGAACTTCTTGTCCTTTTTGGATATTAGCGCCTACTTTAGCGATTAGATGAGCGTAACTTTTTAATGTAGATTTTTTCATACTTTTTACCTCCCGATAATGATATCACAAAAAAGAAAAAAGTGCCTAAGCACTTTTATCTCTATTTATTACCTTAAGCGTTGAGCACACTTATTAGAAGTGCGAAGAACATAAAGGCAATGACGAATCCGAATGTTAACCATGTGATGATCTTTTCAGAACCTCTTTCTTTTGTTTTAACAAAGATGTTCATACCACCACCAGTAATAGCACCAGAGGCACCTTCGGATTTACCACCTTGAAGCAAGGATAAAACAATGATGATTAAGGCTACAATCAAGAATATGACATCATACCATTTCATATATATTTCTCCTTTCTCAAGTCGCTTTAATATAATTACACAAAGCAGATTTTAAAGCAAATGCTTTATTTATTAAGTGACATTCGTAACTCTAAAATGAAGTCTCTTATCTCAGCTGCTCTTTCAAAATCGAATTCTTTAGCAGCTGCTTTCATTTCTTTTTCTAATCGTTTAATTTCCCTTTCAATTTCAGTCTTTGAAGAAGCTTTACTAAGCTTCTTAGATGCACTAAACTCACTCTCAAAGTTAGTTATTGGAGGTTTAATATCTTTAATTATTGTTTCTGGAACAATACCATTTTCAAGGTTATAAGCATGTTGAATTTGACGTCTTCTATTTGTCTCATCAATAG
>Ga0247611_10009590_pt1 | contig 11598 bp, 9 predicted proteins | sample 177DNAGHGhighgp2_FD_192422 | JGI IMG/M metagenome (GOLD analysis project Ga0247611, IMG submission 192422) | Sheep rumen microbial communities from Palmerston North, Manawatu-Wanganui, New Zealand - 1770 DNA GHGhigh gp2 | ecosystem: Host-associated > Mammals > Digestive system > Stomach > Rumen ... | reverse complement strand
AGAATGTAGAAAAATTAAAAGAAAATGAAAATGAAAATGTTGAAATAATCAATAAAGATTATTTAGAATCATTAGAGAGTTTAAAGGAAAAATTTGATATTATTTTTTTAGATCCACCATATGATACAGATTTTGCTGAATTGGCATGCAAAAGAATTATAGAATTAGATTTATTAAATAATAATGGAATTATTATAATAGAAACAGATAAAAAAGAAAATGTAGTGCAAAATATTAATAAATTAAATTTAATAAAAATTTTTGATGAAAGAAAATATGGAAGAGTTAATCTCATATTTTTAAAGAAATGAATTTATGTACTAAGGAAAGGAAATTGTTATAATTATGGAAATTTTCACACTTCTTGAAACACTAGAGGATTATTTAGAAAAAGGAAAAACATTACCATTTACGGGTAAGTGTATTGTTGAAAAAAACGAGTTATTAGAAATTATAAAAGAAATCCGTTTAAATTTACCTGATGAATTAAAACAGGCAAAATGGATTAGAGAAGAAAGAGAAAGAATCATTGCTGAAGCTCAAAAGGATGCAGAAGATATTGTAAAAGAAGCAGAAAATAGAATTATTTCAATGATTGATGAACATGAAATAACTAAAAAAGCATATGATAAGAAGAACGAAATTATTGCAGAGGCAAATGAAATGTATAGAGAATATAGTAAAGATGCTGTTAGTTATGCTGATGGAATATTAGGTAATATTGAGAATGAGATGATTAAACTTACTGAAACATTAAATAATGTAGAGGGGTCATTAAAAAGTGCGTTAGAAACAGTTCAAAATAATAGAAAAGAATTAAAATAAAAATTTATTCTGTAGGAAAATCCTACAGAATAAATTTTATATGCAATAATAAAATTTATTTTGACATATTTTTAATTTTATTATATTATGTAATAAGAATTTAACACTGATATTTTTGGAGGATTTATAAATGGGTAGAAAACGTAAAAAAACATACAAAAATCAAAAAAGTAAAAAAAGAAATAGCAGTATTGATTTAGCTGTTATTAGTTGTTTTGTGATAGGAGTATTATTTACAATATTAATATATGCAGAAACAGGAGAAATGGGCAAAATAATAGGACCTGTTTTGGGTGGAATTATAGGAATTATAAAATATATAATTCCATTGGGAATTATAGGAATTGGAATATCATTAGTAAGAGATAGTAAAGATTATATTTTTTCAAAAATTTGTCAATATTTCGTTTTTTTAGCATGTATTGCTGCTATGATGTCTATTTTTCAAGTATCAAAAGGTAATATAAATATAGATGTAGAATTTAGTGATGCATTACAAAGATCATATGAATTAGGTTCATCTAATATTGGTGGTGGTACAATTGGAACTGTAATATGTTATCCACTTATAAAAATGGTAGGAATGTTTGGAGCAGCAGTTACTGTGACTGGTATAGCCATTATTATGCTTGTATTTACTTTTGGATTAAGACCAGCACAATTTATTATTGAATTATTAGATGCATTAGATGAAAGAAAAGAAATTAGAAAACAAGAGAAAGATAATGAATTAGAAATACTTAAAGAAGAAAGATTAGCTAAATCACGAAAAAATATAACAGAAGAAGTGAGTGAAAATAAGAAAACTAAAAAAGTTAGAAAATTTCGGATTTTATACAGTTGATGATGAACCAGAAATTGATGATGATAAAATTACAATAAATTTAAATAATAGAAAATTAGATGATGAAATTGATTTTATTCAAAAAATGCCACAAAATACAAAAATAGAGGAAAAAACAATTATACATGATAAATTAAATCCAAATGAAATTGAAAATAATCTATTTGTACAGAAAGCTGAGGAAAAAGAAGAAAAAGTAAAAGAAGTATTACAATTAGAACATAATACTGTTGTTTCTGAAGATGAAAATTACGAAGTACCTCCAGTAGAATTGTTAAAACAGGGGACTTTAAAACAATTAAAAGGAAGTAAAAAAATTCTTACGGATACTGCAACAAAACTTCAAAAAACATTATATAGTTTTGGTGTTTCAGCAAAGGTTGAAAATGTTTCTGTAGGTCCAGCAATTACAAGATATGAATTAAAGCCAGCTGAGGGAGTTAGAGTTAGTAAAATTGCAAAACTTGCTGATGATATTGCATTAAATTTGGCTGCTGAAAGTATTAGAATTGAAGCACCAATTCCTGGAAAACAAGCAGTAGGAATTGAAATTCCAAATAAAGAAAAAGAAGTTGTAAATATGAGAGATATTATTGAATCTGATGAGTTTCAAGATGCAGAATCAAAAGTATCAATGGCTCTTGGAAAAGATATTGCAGGTAATCCTGTTGTTGCTGATATTGCAAAAATGCCACATATGCTTATTGCTGGTTCTACAGGTTCAGGAAAATCAGTTTGTATTAATACATTAATTACAAGTATTATATATAAGGCAAAACCTAGTGAAGTAAAACTTGTTATGGTTGATCCTAAAGTTGTTGAACTTTCTGTTTATAATGGAATTCCTCATTTATTAATTCCTGTTGTTACAGATTCTAGAAAAGCTGCGGGGGCTCTTGCATGGGCTGTTCAAGAGATGGAAAATCGATATCAATTATTTGCTAGTAAAGGTGTTAGAGATTTAAAAGGGTATAATAAAGAATGTGAAGAAGGAGAAGGAAAATTACCACAAATAGTAATTATAATAGATGAGCTTGCAGATTTGATGATGGTTGCTGCAAAAGAAGTTGAGGATTCAATATGTAGACTTGCGCAAAAGGCAAGAGCTGCAGGTATGCATTTAGTTATTGCCACACAAAGACCATCTGTTGATGTCATTACTGGTATTATAAAAGCTAATATTCCATCAAGAATTGCATTTGCAGTATCTTCTCAAATTGATTCTAGAACAATTTTAGATATGGTTGGTGCGGAAAAATTACTTGGAAAAGGTGATATGTTATTTTATCCAATTGGAAGTTCAAAACCTACCAGAGTTCAGGGAGCATTTGTTTCTGATAAGGAAGTCGAAAAAATTGTTGACTTTTTGAAATCTAATGGTGGTGAGGTTACATATAATGCTGATATATTAGAAGAAATAGAAAAAGCTAATAAATCTGATAGGGAATTAGAAAATCCTGACGAAGATGATGATACAGATCCATTTTTAGAAGAAGCAATAAAAACTGTTGTGGAAGTAGGACAAGCGTCAACTTCATTTATACAAAGAAGATTTAAAGTTGGATATGCACGTGCTGGAAGAATTATTGATCAAATGGAAGCAAGAGGTATTATTTCAGGATATGAAGGAAGTAAACCTAGACAAGTTTTAATAAGTAAGGAACGATTACAAGAATTAAGTATGTCCCAAAATCAAAATTCTGGAGAAAATAATGAATAATAAAATAAAAATAGATTTTTCGACAATAATATATGATGAAAAAAATGCAAAAAAAATTCTAAAAAGTTTGAGTAAAAAAAGAAAAATAGCAGATTTATTTCATAGAAAAATTACTGTAGAAGAAATTAATAAAAAAAATGAAAATATTCATAAATTAAAAAATCAATATGAATATGATATTTATGTTGCTGTTAATACAATTCAAATTGATGATAAAGTACAAAGATATAATTATTTGTATGATGAAATTTGTTATTATCTAGACCATGTATGTGTTCAAGATAATATATGTGAATTTAAGAATAACAAATGTTTAGCAAAACGTAAAACAGATGTATTAATGGGATGTTGTCATCATTATTCAGATAAAAAATTTGGAATGCTTTATCAGAAAAATATGGTACCATGTGAATATTTAGGTGAAAAAGGATGTACAACTAGTGCCATAGGATGTAAGATGTTTATGTGCGATGAAATAAATAAAAAGGGATATAAGTATACTGTTTATAATGTACTTTTAATAAGATATTTCTTTAATTTTATACAAAAAATTATTATAAAAACAGGAATTTTTGATTCTAAAGAAAATATTTTGAATAGAATTGAAAAATGCATTTTTTGAAAGGAGTGTAATTGATGAAATTGTTTTTTAAATTAAAAGACTATAACAATTTATTAGAGGAAATTTTAGATAGAAAAACATTTTCATCAATTGCTAAAAATCTTTATTTAAGCATGATATACAAGCTTGAGATTGCATATAAAGATTATTCACGGTGTAAATATAGATTCTATATCAAAAGATATTTTTTTTACTAATATTTTAGAAATTATAAAAAGTTATTGTGATAATGTAAAAATAGTTGAACCGGATTCAACTCAAGCTAATCTTCTTAAGACTTATAATGTATTAGCTCTTACTAATACAAAAGAAAGAAGTATATTATCATATACAACAGAAAATTCTATGTTTTATGCTATTTTAGATATCGAGCCAAAATACTATTTTATAAAAGATGATTTTATATTAAAAAATGTTTTGCAAAAATCTCTTGTAAAAGGATATATTCAACATAGTATGCATATTTTAAAAGATTTTAATGGTTGGTCATGGGATATAGATTTGTATGAAAATATAGATTATGTATCAAGTATAATTTATCAAAATATTATGATTATAAAAGGAGAGGATTTTCTATATAATTGGAGAAAAAATAATCAAGGAAATAAAGATTATTTATATGAACTAAAAGATACAATAAAAAAAGTTACTGAAAATGATAATTATTATATATCATTATGTAAAATATTATATATGATTGCTACTAAGAATGATAAAATTAAAATAAAGAAAGAAATAACAAATATAGAGAATCAATATAAGAATTTTTATAATAAATCAAAAGAAGTGGCAAAAGAAAATATTTATGATTTAAATAAATTAAAAATATATTATTCAATATTAAATAATTCAAAAACTTTAGAAAAAGAAATGGTAAATTTCCAAAAATATTTTTTGGAATATATGGATAAAAAAATAGAAAAGATAGAAATAAGAGAAGAAATTATTTCGGTTTTGTATGAATTAAGATATTATCAAAATTTATTATTTTCTGAAGGAATTCTTTTAAAGGATTACGAGCCATTAAAATTTGAAGTAAATAAAGTTTTAAAATCTATTATAACAAAGGCATGCAAAATGGGAATCATAAAAATCATAAGTATGAATATTGAAACAAATTTTGAGATTTTAAAATATGTACTGGATAATAGAATTATAAATTTAGAAGATATTAAAATTTATGTGAATTTAGAAAATGAAAAAATTTCTATAAAAGTGTATGATAAGGAAGTGTTTGACAAACAGATAAATATTAAATTTTCAGGAAATAAAAAAGATATTATTATAAGAAAAAAAAGGCTAATAAAATTATTTAATTAATAATATTTTAAGGAGGTTAGAAAATGAAAATAACATTTTTAGGTGCAGCAAGAACTGTTACTGGATCAAATTTTTTGGTTGAAGCAGCTGGAAAGAAATTTTTAGTTGATTGTGGAATGTATCAAGGAAAAGTTACACAAGAATTAGAAAATTCAGATCCTTTCTTATTTGATATATCAAGTATTGATTTTATGATTTTGACACATGCACATATTGATCATTCTGGTAGAATACCAAAACTTTGTAATGAAGGATATACAGGTCCTATTTATGCACATAGAGCAACATGTGATTTATGTGAAATTATGTTGCCAGATAGTGGTCATATTCAGGAGATTGAAATTGAATGGAAAAATAGAAAACGAAAAAGAGAAGGAAAAGCTGATTTACCACCATTATATACAGCAGAAGAAGCATATAATTGTATGAAATATTTTGTTCCAGTAGAATATGATGAAATTGTGCAAATAGATGAAAATATAAATATTAGATTTAACGATGCTGGACACATGCTTCGGATCTAGTATAATTGAAATTTGGGCTAATGAAAACGGTAAAACAACTAAAGCTGTTTTCACAGGTGATATAGGAAATAATGATTTACCATTACTTGATTCTCCAACAATGATTGAGGATGCTGATTATCTTGTAATGGAATCTACCTATGGAAATAGATTACATGTTAGAAATGACGATAAAGCAAAAATGTTTTTGGATATAGTTTCAAGTACGTTAAATAATGGTGGAACTGTTGTTATTCCTTCATTTGCGGTTGGACGAACACAAGAAATATTATATGAAATAGATAAATTAAAAGATGAATATGGTCAAGATGAAGAATTCGCAAAAAAATATCAAACTTTGATGAATATACCTGTTTATGTGGATAGCCCATTAGCAATTTCTGCAACAGAAGTTTTTCAAAAAAATCTTGATTTGTTAAAAGAAGAAATTAGAGAAAAATTAAAATCTGGAGATAATCCACTTGAATTTCCAGGACTTCGTTTTACAAAAACAGCTGAAGAATCAAAAGAATTAAATGAAATGAATGAGCCAGCAATAATAATATCTGCAAGTGGAATGTGTGATGTTGGAAGAATAAAACATCATTTAAAACATAATTTATGGAATCCCAAAAATACAATTTTATTTGTGGGATATCAAGCACCAGGTACATTAGGAAGGACAATTATTGATGGAGCTAAAAAAATAAAAATATTTGGTGAAGAAATTGCTGTAAATGCAAGAATTGAATATATAGAAGGTTATTCTGGACATGCAGATCAGGAATGGCTTCTTAATTTTGTATATTCATTTATAAATAAACCAAAACATATATTTTTGGTACATGGAGAAATAGATGGACAAGAAGTTTTAAAGGAAAAAATAGAGGAAACTACTAATATTCCTGTTACTATACCACGTTTTGGTGAATGTTATGAATTGAATGAAGTACCTGAATTACTAGAAAGAGAAGAAAAAATAATAAAATATGATAAAGTATTTGCTAGAATGGAGATTTTAGATCAAATTGATAGTTTAAAGAATCAATTAGATAATATTGAAGAAATTGTAAAACATGATATAAATACAAATGATTTAGATGTTGAAATATTAAGCAAACAAATTAAAAATTTACAACATGAAATTGGAAATATAATGCAAAAATAACAAAAATGGTCGCATTTTTTGCGACCATTTTTGTTTTATTCAACAGTTACAGATTTAGCTAAATTTCTTGGTTTATCAACATTAAGTCCCTTATTTTTTGAAATATAATATGAAAAAATTTGTAGAGGAATAATACTTAATATTGGCATTAAATATTTATTTGTTGTAGGTATTTTTATAATTTTTGTAAAATTATAATTCTCAATATTTTGATTTGTAATAATTAATGTTTTTGCACCACGAGTAATAACTTCTTGAATATTACTTAAAGATTTATCAACTAATTCTGGAACAGTTAAAATTGAAACAACTAGAGTATTATTTTCAATAAGTGCAATAGGACCATGTTTTAATTCTCCAGAATAAAATGCTTCAGAATGAATATATGAAATTTCTTTTAGTTTTAAAGAGCCTTCTGTTGCTGTATTATAATCCAATCCTCTGCCAATAAAAAATATATTTTTATCGTTATATACTTCTTTTGCAAAATCTTTTATTTCATCAATATTGCTTAAAATTTGTTCTAATTTAGTAGGTAATTCTAAAACTGAATTTTTTAAATCTTCAATTATTACATTATTTTTTTCTAATATCTCAGCAAAATAAATAGCTAATTCAACTAATAATGTAATTTGACAAGTGTATGCCTTTGTTGATGCAACTGCTATTTCAGGCCCTGCATATGTATATGTTACAAAATCTGCTTCTCTTGTAATTGAACTTCCTTTCACATTTGAGATAGCAAGTGTTTTTGCTCCTTTTTCTTTAGCAAGTTTTAGTGCAGCAATTGTATCAGCGGTTTCACCAGATTGAGTAATAAAAATACACAATGTATTTTTATTAATTAAAGGATTTCTATATCTAAATTCTGATGCTACATCAACTTCTGTATTAATTTCGCAAATGTTTTCAAATAATGATTTTGCGGTAAGCCCAGCATGCATTGCAGTTCCGCAGGCTACAATATATATTTTATTAATATTTTCTAGAAATTTTTTTGAAAAATTTAATTCATCAAAACAACATGTTTTATTATCAGAAATATGAGGAATGATTGTTTCGCGAATCGCTATTGGTTGCTCATAAATTTCTTTTATCATATAATCTTCGTATCCGTTCTTTTCTACAGCTGTAGCATCCCATTCTATTTTCTCAGAATTTTTTATAATTGGATTTAAATTATTATCATAAAAATTAATTTTATTGTTTCTAATAACAGCAAATTCATAATCTTTAAGAAAATAAAATTCTTTTGTAAAAGATAAAAATGCTGGAATATCTGAACTAATAAAATTTTCTCCATTTCCTTTACCAATTACAAGTGGGCTATCCTTTTTTACTGCAATTATTAAGTTTGGAAAGTGACAACAAAGTACACTTATAGCAAAACTTCCAACTAAATCATTACAAGCTTTATTAACAGCTTGTAAAAATCCTTCTTCAGTATTGTTTTTTTCTTTTAAAAAATAATAATTTATTAAATTTGGTATAACTTCAGTATCTGTTTGTGAAATAAAATTATATCCATTATCTTTTAGAAATTCTCTGATTTCATTATGATTTTCAATTATTCCATTATGTACAACAGAAAATGTATTTGAATTATCATTATGAGGATGAGAATTCTCAGATGATGGTTTTCCATGTGTTGCCCAACGAGTATGTGCTATACCTATATTACCATTTAAATTTTTTTCTTTTAATATATTTTCAAGTTCATATACTCTACCTTTGTTTTTTATAGTTTCAAATTTATTGTTTTGAAGAATTGTAATTCCAGCAGAGTCATATCCGCGATATTCTAAATTTTTAAGTCCATTTATTAAAATTGATTTTGCTTCTTTGTTTCCAATATATCCAACAATTCCACACATATTATAAACTCCTTTTCATAAATTCTTTTTTATATTATACATTTATTGTGTCCATTGTGTGAAAAATAAAAAAAAAAATAGACATTAATTTTTTTTTATGATATATAATATTTATAAAAAATAGGAGGATAAGTTATGATTAAATTTCAATATGATAATTCTAGTATAGAAGAAAAAATGTTTCAAAATTATAGTGAGGAAATTGCAAAAATCCATAATAAAATTAATGAGCTTAAGTCTAATCAAGATGAATTTTTAGGTTGGGTAGATTTGCCAACAAATTATGATAAAGAAGAATTTGAAAGGATAAAAAAAGCTGCAGAAAAAATCCAAAATAATTCAGATGTTCTAATTGTAATAGGAATAGGAGGATCGTATTTGGGAGCTAGGGCTGTAATTGAATCACTTACTAATTCTTTTTATAATTTTCAAGATAAAAATAAAAGAAAATTTCCACAAATATTTTATGTTGGAAATAATATGAGTTCAGCATATATTAATGACTTATTGGATTTAATAGAAGATAAAGATATCTCTGTTAATGTAATATCAAAATCGGGAACAACTACAGAACCTGCTATTGCATTTAGAATATTTAGGGAATTTTTGGAAAACAAATATAGTGTAAAAGAGGCTAGAAATAGAATATTTGTAACAACAGATAAGTCAAGAGGTGCATTAAAAACATTAGCAAATAAAGAAAAATATGAAACATTTATAATACCAGATAATGTAGGCGGAAGATTTTCTGTACTTACAGCAGTAGGATTATTACCAATTGCAGTGGCTGGTATAGATATTGATATATTGATGAAAGGTGCAAGAATTGCACAGGAAAAATACAATGATTCTGAAATAAAATATAATGATTGTTATAAATATGCTTTAATTAGAAATTTATTGTATAAATCAGGTAAATCAATAGAAATTTTAGCAAATTATGAACCAAAACTTCATTATTTCACGGAGTGGTGGAAACAGCTTTATGGTGAAAGTGAAGGAAAAAATGAAAAAGGAATTTTTCCTGCAGGAGTTGATTTAACAACAGATCTACATTCAATGGGACAATATATTCAAGATGGTGAAAGAATTTTAATGGAAACAGTTTTAAAAATTGATAAAAATACATCAGAAATACAAATTAAAGAAGATGAGGAAAATTTAGATGGATTGAATTATTTGGCAGGAAAAAATGTTGGATATGTAAATCAAAAGGCAATGGAAGGAACAATTTCAGCACATGTTAGTGGTAATGTACCAAATATGTTAATTGAAATTGAAAAATTAGATGAAGAAAATATAGGAGAACTTATATATTTCTTTGAAAAAGCAGTTGCAATGTCAGGATATTTATTAGGAGTAAATCCATTTAATCAACCGGGTGTTGAAGAGTATAAGAAAAATATGTTTCATTTACTTGAAAAACCAGGTTATTAAAAATTGAGAAATGCAAGTTTTTCTATCAAATAAAAAATGACTGAAATGAAAATAAAAAGGGGCTGTAACAAATGCCCCATTTTATTATATTTCTATAATTTTATGTGTGTAATCAAGATTTGCTGTTGAATTATTTTTATATCCAAGAGTATATATATTAGTTGATAATATATCTTTTGAAATCATATTTCTTAAATTTGAGTCATTACAATTTTCCATAAATTTTTTAACTGATATTATAACATGTGTTTTTGGATTTTGTTTTGCTATTGCTGATATAATTTTTTTACCATGTTTGTTAAATCCCAAAACTCTAATATAAGGTGTTATTTTTTTTGAAATATTCATATCTTTTTGTGTAATTCCAAGTAAACTATATATTAATATTCGTTGAATACGAGTTTGAGTAAAATTTTTTGATTTTATATTATTTATTAATGTATCTATATCATTGCAATTATTTACTGCCTGCTTTATTCTATTTTCTAAACCGTCTGAAACATCTGGAAGAGAGGCAATTTCTGGTAGAGTCATTCGTCGTAATGTATAGATTATTTCTTTTTCAAATACCTTGAGTCCTGATATAATTTTATTGTTTTGTATTGCTTGTTCTAATAATTCATAACTTTCATAAGGAATTAAAGTATGAACATTTTTATTTTTTTGAATTAATGTTCTAATAGCTGTACTACTAGCAATTCCTTTTTTTATAGTAGAAGAATTATGTTCGCTATATTCTCTTTTTATAGTAATTGGCTTTATTGTACTTTTATATTTTTTTATGGCTTTTAAATATTCAATTCCTAAAATATTATTTGGATGATTTAAAATTTGTTTGTATTTTGAATGTGATCCTAAAAATTCAATAAGTGCAAGTTCTCGAGCTTTAGGATATGAGATTCCTGTTCTTATTAATTGATTTATTAGTATTGATAATTCTTTAGGCTCACGATATAAAATATTTGCCAAATCGTTTAATGGTGTAATTTCGCCAATTTCACTACCAAATGATAAATAATCAACAATACCAAGATTATTTAATATTTTTATAGCACCTTCTGCAAAATTTTCTGCACTTGAAATTGAATAAATTGTCGGCAATTCAATAACAATGTCAAAACCGGCTTTTAACGCCATTTCTGCTCTTGTCCATTTATCAACAAATGCTGGTTCTCCTCTTTGTACAAAATTTCCACTAATTATTGCAATAGAAAAATCTGCTTTAGTAAGTTGTTTTGATGTATTTAAATGTTTTAAATGTCCATTATGAAATGGATTATATTCA
>Ga0247611_10009589_pt1 | contig 11598 bp, 10 predicted proteins | sample 177DNAGHGhighgp2_FD_192422 | JGI IMG/M metagenome (GOLD analysis project Ga0247611, IMG submission 192422) | Sheep rumen microbial communities from Palmerston North, Manawatu-Wanganui, New Zealand - 1770 DNA GHGhigh gp2 | ecosystem: Host-associated > Mammals > Digestive system > Stomach > Rumen... | reverse complement strand
GAAATAGTCGGGGATGTTGAACTGCTGTTCCAGTTCGTGCTGGTCCTCTTCGGTGGGGCATGTCACCTGTATCCAGCAATTGGGCTGCCACTCTGAGAGTTGGTCCAGTCCGCCTTGGGTGTTCCAGAATGTCTTCATTTTGCTAATCCTTTTTTCGTTCGTGAAATGGTTTTAGCGGCAAAGGGATTAGCAGCCTTGCCACTCGTCCCCCGCCTTTACTGTTCGTAATAATCCGCCGGGTAATCGTCCATAATTTGTTAATACTTTGGTTATTTCGGGTGCAAAGATACGAATATCTGAGCAAATAACCAAATATTATTAGGATTATTTCGTGGGAAGGTGTCTTTCTTTGAAATTATTAAGGCAGGCTGCGACCCTTTGATGAGTCATGCAGCCTGCCCCTGTGATTGTCTATAGTCTCAGAACGATGTTATTCTTTCTTGTTGATAATCTCCACGATGTCGGCGACGTTCACCTTGCCGTCTTCATTCGCATCGGCACCTTCGAACACGAAGCCATCAGGCTCATTGCCCATGATGTGCTCTTTCACAACAACCACATCCGCATCAGTTATGTAACCGTCGCCGTTGGCATCTCCCGGGATAACTGCTACAGCCTTCTTAGTGAAGTAGCCTGTCGTCGGATTGGCATAGGTGACATCGGTCTTCTCTGGGTCGTAGCTGATGGCACCTTTGAGGGATGTGCAGTCTTTAAACATATCTTGAGAATCATCACAGTTCCAGGTGTCGTTGCAATAGAGCGTTTTTAAGGACGAGCAGCCTTTGAACATATTGTACATGTAAGTCACATTGGCTGTGTTGAATTTGCTTACGTCAAGATTTATCAAACTGCTGCAGCCAGAGAACAAAGCAGCCATGTTTGCCACATTGGCCGTATTGAAATTGCTAACATCAAGGCTCGTTAGGCTGGAGCATCCAGAGAACATACCTAACATATTTGTCACGTTAGCTGTATTGAATTTACTCACGTCAAGGCTCTTTAGGCTGGAGCATCCAGAGAACATACCACTCATGTTAGTCACATTGACCGTATTAAAATTGCTAACGTCAATACTCGTTAGGCTGGGGCAGTATGAGAACATACTGTTCATGTCAGTCACATTGGCCGTATTAAAATTGCTCAAATTAAGGTTTGTCAAATTACTGCACCATGAAAACATACCGGACATATTTCTTACCTTGCTCGTATTGAAGCTGCTCAGGTCAAGGCTTGTCAGGCTGGAGCATTCTTCGAACATGTCGGTCATATCAGTCACATTGGCCGTATTGAGGTTCTTCAAACCTGTGATGGTTGCTAAATTTGAACAATCATAGAACCAATAGGCCGTACTGGTAATAGATGTGCAGTTGGCAAAGGAACTTTTAAAAACAACCTTTTCGATATAATGACGCAATAAGTGCCATTCAGAGTTCACCGTAATAAGAAGACCGTCTTCTATTAATTCAGCACTTAACACAAACGGCCCGACATCCATGCCGCCGTTGGCCTCCTTGTTGTTGTCGTAGTAGAATGTCAATGTCCTTTCGTCTGTGTCCAGGACGGCATAGGGCTCTTTTGCTATAGGTGTAAAGTATCCACCAACCGGCTTGGCATAAGTAACATCGGTCTTGCTTGCATCGTAGCTGATGTCACCCTTAAGGGATTTACACTCTTTAAACATATCTGGAGAATAATCACAACTCCAAGCATCGTTGCAATAGATCGTTTCTAAGGACCAACAGCCATTGAACATACTATACATGGTTGATACATTCGCTGTGTTGAAGTTGCTTAAGTCAAGTTCCTTCAGTTGCCAACATGTATAGAACATATAAGCCATGTTAGTCACCTTGGCCGTATTGAAGTTGCTTACGTCAAGGCTCTTTAGACTCATACAGAAGTCGAACATTCCCCACATGCTAGTCACATTCTCCGTAGTGAAGTTGCTTACGTCAAGATTTCCTATACTCTGACATCCACTGAACATACGGGTCATGTCTGTCACATTGGCCGTATTGAGGTTCTTCAAACCTGTGATGGTTGCTAAATATGAACAATTATAGAACCAATAGGCTGTACTGGTAATGGATGTGCAGTTGGCAAAGGAGTCGTCAAAAACAACTGTCGTTATATTCTCACGCTGTTTGTACCATCCAGAATTCACCTCATAGAGATAGGTCCCATTATTATAATAACCATAAGTGAACGGTCCGACATCCATGCCGTTGTTGGTCTCCTTGTTGTTGTCGTAGTAGAACGTCAGCGTTGTGTTGTCATCGCTCAGGACGGCGTAAGGCTCCTGGGCAAACGTGCTCTGCACCACTCCGAGGAGTAGGGTCAGAAGAGTAAATAGCTTCTTCATTCTTGTTTTGTTTTTGAGAATAAGAAAAGGCGTGCAACCATCCGATGCTTATTCTCTTCAACTGGCACCGCCAAGTAACCATGCAACTAAACAAGCAAGAACAGTTCACGCCCTCTTGGGCGCGAACCTTCTGAACAGCTTGCTCTCAGTTGCGAATTTTGGCGGTTTCGTTGAAGAGAGAGACAAGAGCAGAAAGCTCATGTATCAAATAAAGTACGAACGGGATTGCGACGCACATTCCTATATCGTTGTTAATAATAACAAATAATGTGTCTGTCTCTTTCCCTTGGGGAGGGCGGCTGTCGTGCTGCGTTTCAACTCCCCTATGCTTCGTGTACTGTCTGGTTCTTGTTTGTTCTTTTTAATTGTTAAACCTAAATAGTGATAATCAATGGCGCAAAGATACAAACAATTCCCGAATCCTGCAAGTTTTTCGGGGATTATTTGTCGTCGTGGTGGGATTTGCGTAAGGAACAGGCCAGACTTTAGTGACTGGACTCTATCTCTTTAGTGCCTGCAAGCTATGTCTTTAGTGCCTGCAAGCTATGTCTTTAGTGTCTGTAAGCTGTGTGATTGACTACTGTCAACCGGTCGGATGACTATAGTCAACCAAATTATTGACTTAAGTCGTCCACTTGACTGACTATAGTCAACCATATACTTTCAAGGCACTAACGAGGTAGGGAGAAGGCAGTAAAAACGTAGGGAGCAGGCACTACAGGCATAGACTGTAGGCGGATCAGACCACCCCTAACCCCTCCTACTCAGGAGGGGAAAGGGTTACTTTTGTGGATGAGAGGCTATTCGCCGGAAGTGCTATTCGGGCGAATAGTCGGGATTGAGGGTATAATACAGGTAGCCCATGCGGCTCTCCGCGATGAGGAAGGGGTTGTCGCCTGTGGAGAGCTGGGTGAGCCATTGCCTGGTCTTGTACTGCGTCGAGCCGGTCATGAAATGGAACATCCGGCGGTTGATGAAGCCCTTCTCGCTGAGATAGTCCGAAAGGAACGCCTTGACCTGCTCCTCCGTATAGCTGGGAGAGTGGCCAACCTTGCCTTTGCCGCCTGTCTGCGAGAAGTGCGGGGCCTTGCGCTTGATGGTCTCCATGAACTCCTTGTCAGGCACGAAGCTCACACCCGTGATCTCCACGTCGTTGCCCGTGATGGTCTCGGGCTTGGTGACCATGCGCTTGTGCTTCCGTCCGTCCTCGTCGACATCGGGTCTCAGCCCCAAGGTCAGCGAGAAGACGCCGAGACCTTCGAGGTGGACTTTCGCGTTGTCGACCATCTTCTCGGCCAGAGACGGGCGAGTATCCCGATGACGGAGTCCAGTTCGACCGTCGGCATGATGTGGTTGTCGCGGATGTACTTCATCAGCCCCTTGGTGCTGAGGGCACCGCGTGTGTCCTGACGCACCTGGTAGGTGGTCTCGCCGTCCTCGTTCTTCAGCGGGTTGGCGTGCACGGTGAAATAGATGGTTAGTCCCTGTGCCATAGGAATCGGAGGGTTTATTTCTCAGGGATATCCTCGAGGGTCTTCTTGAGCAGCGTCCAGAAGGGCTCGACGGTCTTGATGAGGGCGCGCTCGGTGGTGGTGTGGGGCGACTTCATCGTGGGGCCGAGGCTGACGACATCCAGATGGGGGTACTTGCCGAGGATGACGGAGCACTCGAGGCCTGCGTGGTCTACCTGTACGATGCCGTCCTCGCCGAAGAGGGCCTTGTACTCCTTGAGCAGCAGGTTCAGGATCTCGGAGTCGGGATTGGGGTCCCAGCCGCCGTAGGAGCCTGCCGTCTCCACCTTCATGCCTGCCATCGAGAAGCAGCTCTCGAGGGTCTTGACGATGTAGTCCTTCATGTCCTCGCGGCTGGAGCGGGCCAGGATCTTGAGCGAGGCCTTGCCTGCGCCGATGTTGATGATGGCGAGGTTGGAGGAGGTCTCCACGACAGAGGGGTAGGAGGGGATCATGCGGATCACGCCGTCGTGGCAGCCGTAGATGGCGTTGATGAGATTGTCCTGTATCTCCACGGGCACTTCTGTCTGGGGCGTTTCCACCGCCTCGCAGATGACCTCGATGCCAGTCTCGATGCCTTTGTACTCGTCTGTGAAGTCTTCGAGCCAGTCCTGTGCGAGCTCTTTCATGGCCTCAAGGTTCTCCTTGGGGAGCGTGAGCACGGCCTCGGCCTTGAAGGGGATGGCGTTGCGCATGTTGCCGCCCTGCCAGCAGGCCAGACGGGCGTCGAGCTCTTCTACGGCCTCACGGACGAGGCGCACGAGCAGTTTGTTGGCATTGGCGCGGCCTTCGTGGATCTCCAGTCCGGAGTGTCCGCCCCGCAGACCTTTGACGGTCACCTTGACGGCGGCGTCCTCGGGGTCGGTCTCGGCCTCCTGGTAGTCGAGGGTGGCCGTCACGTCGATGCCTCCTGCGGAGCCGATGACGAACTTGCCCCAGTGCTCTGAGTCGAGGTTCATGAGGATGTCGCCCTGAAGTTCGCCTTCAGGCAGGGCATTGGCACCAAACATACCCGTCTCCTCGTCAGCGGTGATGAGGGCGTCGATGGGTCCGTGCTTCAGTGTCTTGTCTTCCATGATGGCCATGATGGCTGCTACGCCCAGACCGTTGTCGGCTCCGAGGGTCGTTCCCTTGGCCTTCACCCACTCGCCGTCGATCCAAGGTTGGATGGGGTCTGTCTCGAAGTTGTGTGTAGACTCAGGTGTCTTCTGCGGCACCATGTCCATGTGGGCCTGCAGGATGACGCCCTTGCGGTTCTCCATGCCTGGCGAGGCAGGCTTGCGCATCACGATGTTGTCGGCAGGATCCTTGAAGGCCTCGACACCTGCCTCCTTGGCGAAGTCGAGCAGGAACTGCTGGATTTTCTCAAGATGCCCGCTGGGACGGGGCACCTGTGTCAGTGCATAGAAGTTCTTCCAGATGCACGCTGGGTTCAGATTCTTGATTTCGTTCATAGTTTTTTTTCTTTTTTCGAGGAAGGGGGTATCGGGAGTACGGGGGCACGGGGGTACGAGATTACTCCTTCCTGTGAATAATTATTGTTGTTTGCTAATTTTATCTTGTAGAGATTTCTTTAATGCTATCAGTGTCATGGAAATGCGTGCGGCCATCTGCTCCATATTGAAGAATTCTTCCTCATTGATATATCCCAGATCCCTTGATATCTCCATTTGACAAAGCGATTCGGTGAGTGAACCATATGCTATGTCATAAAAGTGAATCCTTTCTTTGATGGCCATTCTTCCTGCACCTTCTGCGATATTCGAAGGAATGGAGATGACTGAACGCCTTAGTTGGTCACACAATGCATATCTTTCCTCTTCAGGATATTTCCGTAACAACTGATATGCCTTTATGACAAAATCCTTTGCCAAATTGTAAACGTCCAATTTCCTATAATAGAAGTCGTTCATTTATATTGCTTTTATAACGAAATTATCTATTCTCGTACCCCCGTACCCCCGCACCCCCGTACCTCCGTACCCTCGCACCTCCGTACCTTCGAAAAAGACAAAGCAGCCCAGGCATAGATACCCAAGGCGACGACGAGCATCGTCTGGACGGTATGAACGATGAGCACAAACCAGAGGGCCTGTTCATCAGCCACGCCATAGAGGATGAGCATCGTCTTGATGGCGAAATGCCAGGGACCTGCACCATTAGGTGTCGGCACGATGACAGCAAAGTTGGCCACGACAAAAGATACCAGTGCACAGCCGATACCGAGATTCGCCGTGAAGTCAAAGCAGAAGAAGGTCAGGTAGTAATGCAGGAAATACATCACCCAGATGCCGATGGAGAAAAAGAGGTAGAGCGGCAGGTTTTTGATGCCCCGTAACGAGAGTACACCCTCCCAGATACCACTCATCGTCATCTTCACCTTATTATATATAGAGAAGTCCTTCAACAAGAGGTGCAGCAGAATGAGGACAGCCACAGCACAGATGGCCGTCACCAGCCATCCCGTCAGGGAGAAACCCTCCAGGATATAGTCGAGCGAGGTGCCTGTCTTCTGGAAGAACGTACCGAATACGCTCATCTCTATCAGTAGGATAACCCCTGAATAGAGCATCACGATCAGGGTATCAACGGCCCGTTCTGTCACCACCGTACCTAATGCCTTGCTGAACGATACCCCGTCGAATCGTTTCAAGACGGCACAGCGGGAGAACTCACCAATGCGGGGAATGACCAGACTGGCGGCATAAGAGATGAATACGGCATGTATGCAAGTAGTACTACGGGCTCTGACCTTCTGTCTGGAAGGCTCTTGCTTGGCAGTGGTAGGTGACAGGTCTTCGATGGGATCGAGTGTCTGCTTCCATCGCCAGCCTCTGAACATCTGTGCCAGGATACCGAATGGAAAGGAGAGCAGCATCCACGTCCAGTTCATCTCCTCCGTCAGCACGTGCTCCAGACGCATGAAATCCTCACCCCTGTACATCCAATACAGGATGGCCCCACCCAACAGGATGGGGAAGATGATCTTGGCTACATTGGTGAGAATGGTTTTCATTTCCATGGGGACAAAGGTACAAATAAAAATTGATACGTGTCAATGAATTGCCTATTTTTCGCCCTTTTCCTGCCAGAATCTTGTCTGTGTACGCAAACAATCGTACCTTTGCATCGTCTTTAAGACAAACAGGATAACGTTTTAAAGTTAGAGAAAGGTAATAGTTATGGTTTTAGGTTTTATGGTAACCCTCGCCGTTGCAGTCTTTGTGGCTGAGGCCTTCAAGACGAACAACGACATGAATTTAGGACTGAAATAACAAAAGATTTTAGAAAGAAAGCATAGATGAAGGCAGGCCGGATGTGAATCCAGCCAGCCTTTTTTTCTTGTTTTTATTTGGTTTTCTTCTCACTTAATCGTACCTTTGCACCCATGAAACAAGTACGACCCAAGAAAAATCTCGGCCAGCACTTCCTGACTGACCTTGATATCGCCAGGCGCATTGCCGACACCGTGGATGAACCTTTTGCCGAACTGCCCGTTCTCGAGGTTGGGCCAGGTATGGGTGTGATGACGCAGTATCTGGTCCAGAAGCCGCGTCCGTTGAAAGTGGTCGAGATCGATCGTGAGTCGGTGGCCTATCTGCAGGAGCATTTCCCCCGTCTATATAATAATATAATAGGTGGAGACTTCCTGAGGATGGATCTCCACGAGGTGTTCGACGGACAGCCTTTCGTCCTGACAGGCAACTACCCCTACGACATCTCCTCGCAGATCTTCTTCAAGATGCTCGACAATAAGGACCTGATACCTTGTTGCACAGGGATGATCCAGCACGAAGTGGCCCTGCGCATGGCCTCGCAGCCAGGCAACAAGCAGTATGGCATCCTCTCCGTCCTCATCCAGGCCTGGTATCATGTCGAGTATCTCTTCACCGTCGAGCCTGGTGTCTTCAATCCGCCGCCCAAGGTACAGAGTGCCGTCATCCGTATGACGCGCAACGAGGTGACAGACCTGGGGTGCGACGAGTCCTTGTTCCGTCGTGTTGTCAAGACGGTCTTTGGGCAGCGACGGAAGATGCTGCGCGTATCCCTCAAGCAAATGTTGCCTGCAGATTCTTCATTCTTCACGCTTCACGCCTCACTTCTCACCCGCCGACCTGAACAACTCTCCATTCAGGAGTTCGTCGACCTGACGAACAAAGTGGCTGAGGCGCTTTAAGTGTTAAAACGTGTTGTTTTCGCACACAAACTGGGTGTGTTCGCACACAATCGATTGATTTATGTCAAAAGAAAGGCTCTTTTTTGAGGAAAAGAGTCATCAATCCATTGCCAGTTTCGGAAATCGTCGTACCTTTGCAGTGTCAAAAGACAAAAGATCTTCAATAGATACTATACAGAGGTATTAGTTAAGGTAAAGATTGAAACAGGTTTTTTAGTTAGTTATAGTTAGTTAGAGTTAATTGTTAGTTAGATTTAGGTTTTAGGTTTATAATTTTTGATTGGCAATAGGTATTTCTAAGGTGTTAGGAAAAGGATTGCAAGTAAGGATAACAGACGCAGTGGTGACACTCCGTTTTTCTTAGAAAAAAGGTTTTTAGTTATTCATAGATTGTTGGTGCCGTTCTCGAGTCGTTGATGACCCTTGAGCGGCTTTTTTTTGCATAAGTTCTTGGCAGAGTTTACTTCATTTTTTTACCTGTCACCTTTAGTTTCTCCGCCCAGCCGCCTTTGAACAGTCTGGTCAGGAAGATGCTGCCCCTGAAGGTGAGTTCGATGGCCATGGCCGTCCAGACGCCCTTCAGGCCGTATCTTGGTGCGAGGGTGGCGGCCAGTGTCAGTCTGACGGCCCACATCGAGCAGAGGCTCATGATGGCTGGTATGAGCGTGTCGCCAGCACCTATGAACACACCGTTGGTCACGATGGCGGCAGCGAACATAGGCTCTGCCCAGGCCTCGATGCGCAGCACCTGAATACCCTGTGTGATCACCTCCTCGACAGGCGACATCAGCGCCATCAGTTCAGGCGCGAAGATCCACATCAGCACACCCATGAAGGTTATCACGCCAATGCCCAGCCCTACAGACATACGGGCAAAAGAGCGCGTGAGCAGTCGCTGTCCAGCGCCGATTCCTTGTCCTACGAGCGTGGTGGCGGCCTCGGCGATGCCGTAGCCAGGCATATAGCAGAGGCTCTCCACCGTGATGGCCAGCGAGTGGGCAGCAATGGCGATGGTGCCTAAGGGTGCCACGATCAGCGTGCTGATGATCTGTGCCGACCCCATCAGGAGGTGCTGGAGACCCATGGGTGCACCTATCTTGATGGCCGTCGAGACAACGTCGGAGGTAGGGCGGAAGGATTTCGCAGGTGCGGTGGTGCGGTGGTGCGGTGGTGCGAGATTACTCTCTGCGTTTGAACTATTCTCGTACCCCCGTTCCTCCGTGTCACCGCGCCTCCGATAAAGCGAGAGCATCGACGACTTGGCCGGCAGGAAGTAGAGCATCAGTGCTGCTGTGATCAGTTCTGCGACTCCAGTCCCCATCGCAGCGCCAACGACACCCATACCGAGCGTATAGATGAAAAGGTAGTTGAACACCACGTCCATCACGCACATGCCGATATTGAGCATCGAGGGGATCTTCATGTTGCCAGAGCACTTGAGCATCGAGCCTGCCAGTCCCTCCATCTGGAAGAAGATGCCGCAGACGCCGATGACCATGAAGTAGAGCGAGGCATCGCCAGCGATCTCCTCAGAACCGCCCAGCCAGTAGGGCAGGGGACCGCTGATGAGGACACAGATGAGCGACATCGTCAGTGCCCAGAGCAGACAGCACACCAGCGACTGTCGCAACACGCGCCTGGCCGCCTCGAAGTCGTTGGCGCCAATGAAATGCGCCACCTGGACGGAGAATCCCAGGGAGGCAGCGTGGGACAGGCCACCCATGAGCCAGCCCGTCGTCTCCACCAGTCCGATGGCGGCAGAGGCCTTCGCTCCCAGATGTCCCACCATCGAGGCGTCGATGAAGAACATCACGGTGGCGGAAGTCTGTGCCAGGATGGAGGGGATGGACAGACTGACGATGAGCCACAACTTCTCGCGCTGGCTCATCGTGCGACCTTCCCTGATGTAGGAAAGCAGCAGTTCGCTGTTCTTGACTTTCCGCATTTCTTAAACTATGTTGCAAAAGTACATAATCCCGCTGATATTTGCAACTTTTTCACTAACTTTGTCGCGAAAAAACGAAGAATATGACACGAACACATCTTTTCAGATGGGCTGTTCTGTTCACCCTCCTCGTCGCCGTCGTCTCCTGTCAGATGGGCGACTCGGCAGGCAGTCGCGTCGCCCTCACCCCAGAACAACTGCGTCTGGAGCGTATCAATACCATCGACAGCACCACCCTTCGCACCATCCTCGACCCTGACTCGGCAGAAGGCTGGGAACAGTTGGCCACCCTCTCTGCTGACGCCTGGATGCTCATCGACGACTCCACGGGCTGCGTCATCAGCCAGCGTTATGCCAACGAGCCGCGCTTCATGGCCTCGCTGACGAAGATGATGACCTGTCTGCTGGCCATCGAGAACGGCACGCTGACAGATACCGTCAACATCACAGACGCCGACTTCATATGCAGGGACTCGCGTGTGCGGCTGGGGGAGGGTTACCTGCTGGGCGACCTGCTCTACGAGATGATGCTGCAGAGCGACAACGACGCGGCCTACGCCCTGGCCAGACATATTGGCGGCGACAGCATCCGCTTCTGTGAGATGATGAACGAGAAGGCTGAATACCTGGGTATGACCAGCACCCACTTCGCCAATCCCAACGGCATGCCTGCCCCTGACAACTACAGTACGGCGAGCGACCTGGTTCGTCTGGTGCGCTATGCGATGCGCGACAGCCTCTTTGCCGCCATCGTGGGCACTGTCGAACGGAAGGTGCCGATGACAGACGGGCGCCACATGGACTGCTATAATACGAATCAACTGCTGTCGACCTACGAGGGTTGTCTGGGTGTGAAGACGGGCTACACCCGTCAGGCCGGCTATTGTCTCGCCTCTGCTGCCACGCGCAATGGCCGCACGCTCTACTGCGTCCTGCTCAACAGCCGCTCATTACGCACACGCTTCACTGAATCCGCCATCCTCCTCGACTACGGCTTCCGAATTGTAAAGAGTAAAGAGTGAAGGATCGGCCTGCTTCGTATCACCGAGGTCAGAGTGGCGGTAGCAAATTCTTCACTCTTCACTCTTCATCCTTCACTCTTTAAGACCAATTGCCGCATGTTCTTCAGCAGGTCGCTGGCGAAGATGAAGTCCGTCAGACGGGTGTTCGTCGAGTGCATGATCTCACTGCTCACCCCCTGCCATTCCTTGTGTCCTTCATAGATGAAGATGATGTTCTCGCCAATACCCATCACCGAGTTCATGTCGTGGGTATTGATGATGGTGGTGATGTTGAATTCCTTGGTGATGCCCTGCAGCAGGTCATCGATTACGAGCGACGTCTTGGGGTCGAGGCCTGAGTTGGGCTCGTCGCAGAACAGGTATTTAGGATTCAGGGCAATGGCTCTTGCGATGGCCACACGCTTCTGCATGCCGCCTGATATCTCGCCAGGGAACTTCTCCTCCGCCCCGTGCAAGTTCACGCGGTCCAGACAGTCCATGGCCCGTTGGGTGCGCTCCCTGAGGTTCATCGTCGAGAACATGTCGAGTGGGAACATCACGTTCTCCAGCACCGTCAGTGAGTCGAAGAGGGCAGCACTCTG
>Ga0247611_10009588_pt1 | contig 11599 bp, 12 predicted proteins | sample 177DNAGHGhighgp2_FD_192422 | JGI IMG/M metagenome (GOLD analysis project Ga0247611, IMG submission 192422) | Sheep rumen microbial communities from Palmerston North, Manawatu-Wanganui, New Zealand - 1770 DNA GHGhigh gp2 | ecosystem: Host-associated > Mammals > Digestive system > Stomach > Rumen... | reverse complement strand
TTTGGCCTTTTGCTCTGGACTAAAGCTCTGGTACCTCTCGGTCGCCTCCTTTATTCTTCGGCGATTAGCTGTTTTGACATCATCTTTACTGAACCCGTCAGCAACATTTATCATATCCATTTCGAGGAATTCTTCAACTTCTTGATTTGTTGCCTCACGATAGAGAATGTTTATTCCATCAAAAATAGATGTGATCGCATTGAGGTTCTTAAAATATAGCTTATCTGCATTCCTTTTGTAGTAGCAATCTGCATCTGTTTTAATAACGAGCACATCTTCATAATTGTATAAAACCGCCTGATCTGTGGGAGCGATTATATGGTTCCAGGAAAGCAATTTCTGTTTTTCGTATATATAACTTGGTGTTATTTTCTGAAATATGAAATCATTTCCTTCGTTTTGAACAGACACGATGAAATCAATTTTCCCGTATTTTTCTTTTGGCATGAACGAATAGTTTGTAGCAACGAAATCATTTTGGATGAAGTCTATGCAATAGGCTTGTTGTGAAAAGTGTTCTACGACAAACCATTCGTCTTCTTGCAGTTTATACTCATCGTCATATTCTCTCGAATTGGCAAAATCTGGAATAATCTCAAATGTTGTTTGGTCGGAAAGCACTTTATAGAAAGAGCCTCTTTTCCCTTTTGTTTTTGCTACTAAATAATCCATTATTCTTCTGATTTATTTGATGGTTCCTCTATATCAATATACGTAAAATCATTTACTTGCCCAAGTATTTTAAACTCAATATGTTCTCCTAATTTTATGTCCTTTTTCGTCATCACAAGGATTTTGTTCTTATCCGCAGTCACGAAATAGAAGCGATATCCAAGTAAATGAAAAATTGGATTGTAAAGATAGATTTCTGCACAATAGCATAATACAGTCAAAGCGATATATGTAACCACCAATGTCATATCATTATTAATACTGAGTCCGACAAAAACATAACCAAAGAAGGTCGGTAGAAAGATTGCACTGGCAGATTCAACCATGACAATATTCTTCTCCTTAATATTTGCATGATCCAGTTTGGGGAATCTTCTATGATTTTGATAAGTCAACAGGATGGGTATGACAATATATATAATGTATGAAATCACATTGGGTAGATCGATTGAAATGCAATTGACACCACACTTATTCAATAAGTGTCCGATTGTAATGTCATGGTTTATAAAATAGATACTTGCCAATAACAAAAATGCTTTTCCTACAAATATGAGTCGATATAATTTCATATAATAGTCTGTTAGATTCATTTCATTTTTTTCTATCTATCGTGTTGTTTTCGACGGCAAAGATAAGTTAATTATTTATGATAGCCATAAAACGAGTATTTCAATTTTGGCCGTTTTTGGTTAGAATACCGAAAAGGGTTCATACCATATCCTCTGAGAATCAGCATGTTATGATCTTTATATGGTCGAAAAGAGGCTCAAAAAATTGAAATAGTTAGAACAGGGAACATCGATATGCTTATATTTATCTATTTGACTGCAATCACCAGGAGCGATCATGAGTAGATGAATCGCATTATTTGTCTTCTTAAAAACTCGTTTCTCGTCTTTGATATAGGATACTGTGATTATCTGATATGGAAACAGTTAACTGAGACTGGATAAAGGTTTGTCACTCGTCAGAGTCTGTGTAGATAAGTTGATAGATTGGCTCCACATAAAAGAGAATAGGTGCTCACTAACTACCACCGCAATTTTTAATCATATAACTAAAGAAGAAGAAGAGTAACGAAGGAACAGTGGCCGAAAGCAATGATTGATGGGCAGAAACCTTGTGTCTAAAAAATAAAAAAGAAAAAATTAGATAATACATTAGAAGCCAACAAAGCTTATTAATTAGTCCAAAATCCCTTATTTGCATATTAAACAAAAAGTGCAAATTAGCCACATCTTCTATTTTCTGCGGATTTTCTTTCATGAAGAAGATAATCGACACATTATAAAAAATCATACCAAAAAGTAATGGAACCATTGATAAACCAATCAATGACATGACTTCTTTTGATGAGACATATTTGATCTCAAAAAAGTCGAGCATAAAGTTTGTGGAAACAACTAAAAATAAAAAGACTAATACAGGAAGCAAAAACAGTATAACATTATTGAGAGTACCAAAGAGAGACACAAAAGGATTATCCCCCATAATACTATTGGCAATATCATTAAAGGTGGCTGACATTAGTAAATACTGTAAAGATATCAATATTACTATTGAAATAGCATAATATAAACTATCATTATTTTTCATATCATTATTAAATTTTCATAGAAATATTTGCTTCGAAAAATGCTGCAATAAGGATTATGAGATTATATAATAGAAAATTCCTTAAAAACAATCCATAATTGATTTTGTCATTATGTATCTTTAGGAATTTTAAGGAAATCATCATGCCCAGAAACATAGAATCTGCTGCAGAGAGGACAACGGCAATTAGCTCGATACTATGGGGTAAAGTGTGTATTAAAACGAAGTTAAACCCATTATCTGATATGGCTCTACCAGCAATAATACCAAAAAATCCAGCATTAAGTAATAATGAAACTATCGGATAAATTCCAAAGGTTATAATTCCAAAGTAGTTTTTTATAATGCAAACTTCATTGTTAAGAAATAACCCTTTAAAAGTCAAATCAGAATAGTCATCAATCAAAGAGCAATTATTAATAGCGTCTACAGGAACATTCTCAATACTCTTATAATTATAAACGTGTAGCCCTAAATATACAAAAAATAAAAAAGCACATACATATACCAAAACCGAGATGTACATATACGTGCTTCTTTTTAAGAGAGACTCTTTTAAATCCATTCTTCTTTATCCGGCAATAGCAAGGCCAACAAAAACAATTCCCCCTGTTGAAATCCCAGTACCTGCCAATGCTATAGTCGCAAGAGCGCTACTACCGGCCTCTCCTGCAAAGAGAGCACACTCCTCTGCAAATGTCTTCTCGGAATTACTATACACATTTATAGCTTTCCATACTTTAGAAGTTGAAAGTAATGAACTGTTCATAGCGAATGCACTTGCGAAGCAGATTGCGCAAACTGCCATAAGTTTTTGAATTTTTCTCATTTTTTTGATTTTTTAATTAGACAATAAATAATAGTATAAATAAATACTGAAATAGCAACCAACAAAAGCCACATTAGGAAATTTTTTGTTAAATAAGTAACAATCCAACTTACCAATGATATAAACAAGAATAATGGCAGTATATCCCAATACTTTTCTACAGGGTCCTTTAGTGGCTGAAAGAAATCTCTTAGCATAATAATTGTTTATATGTTATGATTATTTTTTTATAATAGAGTTGCCTCTAATAATTTGAGACAGTCAAGGGACAAGTGCTTGGGTATGGAACACCCATAATAACTGTACCCAGATGCCTCCGCGACTATTTCGCGACTATTTATCAAATTGTTGGGTGATGCTGCCCTTTGCCGGGCTTTGGCTCCGGTATTTACCACACGTTGTGTGCGGTTGCCGGTATCGTCATATCTGTACTCCCACGTGGTCTGTCCACAAACATTCGCAGCCGATATTGCCATGAATACCAGCATCAGTGATTTCAGGATTGTTTCTTTCTTCATATCTTTGTCGTTTTAGAATTTCACGGCAAAGATAGGAGAATAACTTATAAGTGCCAAGTATTTGTTATTTCAATATTGATCCTTATAACCTGTTGATAATTAGCGGTTTGGGAGTTCTTTTCTTGAAAAACAAAAAATTCTGAAATATGACAGCGTTTTTTCTTTATTTCAAAATCATAGAAAATGGTTTCTAATAGACAATTTTTGCCCTTGGATGCTATTCTTTTGAAGGATAAATAACGAAGTTTTCTGATATACACCTCAGTGGTGTCTGGCGAAACGGTCTAACGGCAAGCCATCTTGTCCTGATAGTCACCGAAGACGCAAATAATACCCAATAATAGTTAATTTGTGTACGATATGTGTTAATTATATGTTAATCTTACAATATTTGGGTTCGCTATTCAATAATCTTTTATATCTTTGCAACAAAAATTAAAACAAAATATATGTATTCTGAAATATTGCGAATAATAGAAGGAGGACTTAGTAACGACAAAAGAAAAATTGTCAGTTACTCAAACAGGTTGGCTAATCGTTTTGAAAAAGATGGAGATTCTGCGATGGCCAAATGTATTTTGGATGTTGTGAATGATGTTAGCAGGAATGGTATTTCTACAATGGATGAATTTAGAAATATTCCTGTTGACAGCGAAAGTAGAATGAAGATTGTGGAAGTCATTCCAGAACCTCATGAACGTACAAAGGTCGTTCTTTCTGGTGTCGTGAAAAAACAGATAGAAGACTTCATAGAATTGATAAATCATCAAGATGATTTAGAAAAAGTTGGAATTGACATCTCCAAGACTTTACTATTGTATGGCAAACCAGGTTGCGGAAAGACATCTATTGCACACTACATATCAGAACAGACAAAGATGCCACTTTTAATTGCAAGGCTTGATACATTGGTATCAAGTCTATTGGGTAATACAGCGAAAAATATCAGATCAATATTTGATTATGCCCAGTCAAGACCGTGCATCCTGTTCCTTGACGAATTTGATGCAATAGCAAAAGCAAGAGATGATGCTCACGAATTGGGCGAATTAAAACGTGTCATCAATAGTCTTTTGCAAAATATTGATTCTTTCCCGGCATCTGGCATATTGATTGCTGCAACCAACCACGCCGAGCTTTTGGATAAGGCCATATGGCGTAGATTCCAGACTTCTATTGAGGTTGGATTACTTGATGATGATTTGATGAAAGAGTTTGTGAACATCTTAATTGATGGTTTTGAATGTGATTTTAAGAATGATGAAAAAAGAATAGCATTCGTTGTCAAACTATTGCAGGGGAACACACCTTCTGATATAAAGACTATATTTAACAAGGTGAAAGCTCTTAGTGTCATCAAAGGAATAAACAGAATCACATTGGAAAATTTACTGGTTGGTATATATAATTATAATCATAATAATGCAAGTGTTGACGAATTGGCTTTGTATTTGAGTCAAAATGGCATCTCGCAAGCATTGATATCAGAGACACTATGTATATCTCAGAGGCAAGTAAAAAACATTTTATCAAAGGAGAAATAAAATATGGCAAAAGAACTTCCTATTCAAATAGTAGAACTGCGTCAGGATCAAGATGATTTCAAGCCTGAAGGTGGTGGCGGCAATCAATTGCCCCAATGGGTTACAGATGCTGTTGTAAAACAAAACGGAACAAATGTTAGTTTGCAACTGAATCTGTTGGAAGATGTTTTGTCTCAACGACAGAACACCGAAATCCCAATATTAGTTGAAGCCAAACTAAAAGATGAAGCAACCGCGAAGTCACATCGTGGTGGAGTTCGTTCTATGTTTGACGTTGCGAGAAAACGAAACGTAATTGGAATGACCAGCTATAATAAGGTGTTGGTAAAGATTGACAACACTTCTGATTTGCGTGAAATGAAGAGTCGTTTCGGAAAATATCGTAACGCGAACATAAAAGAAGACGAGAAGAAAGCTATAGCGACAATTGAAGGAGTAACCCAATATCACACATATGTTGATGACGATATCGTGAACCAAGAAATCAAAGTACGCCTAGTAGATTATTGTAATGAAGATATAAACAAATCTTTAGAGCAACAGTTCCTGTCATTTTGCTCAGAAAATAGTTTGGAAGAGTGTAAATTGGATTACTCAAAGAATCTGAAGTTGTTTAGTATTAAAAGGGCAAATAAACAAGTACTTCAGAAATTGGCCACAATGGATGGTATCTTGTCTATCCGTAAAATGCCACATTTTGTTATAACAAACCAACCAGAAGATGCTGATGCCGATTTAGATGTTAAGGTGCCAGAAACGAATGCCGAATACCCAGTTGTTGGTTTACTTGACTCTGGGGTAGAAAAGATAGATCATTTAAAAAACTGGATTTTATCAGATGATGATTGTCCATTTGCTCCCGAAGATATTAATCGACGTCATGGAACTCTCGTCTCAGGAGTATTACTTTATGGAGACGAATTGCTTGGACGAGAAGTGACAGGAAGTTTGCCATGCAAGATTTTAGATTGTATCATTAATACTACAGAAATAACTGTTAGAGAAAATGAGTTGATTACGTATATTAAAGACAATATTAACAAGTATCCTGATATTAAGATATGGAATTTATCACAAGGATGTGATGTGCCTATTTCTGATACCCAATTCTCAGATTTTGCAATCGCTTTAGATGAGTTGCAAAGAGAAAATGACATTATCATTTGCAAATCGGCGGGTAACGGTAATCCTGGGAGTCTCAGCAGAATAACAGAAGGTGCAGATTCTATATATAGTCTTGTTGTTGGTTCTATCTCGCATGAAAAGCGAACAGATATTGATGGCAATGCAAATTGCAGATCGCCGTTTTCTCTTGTTGGTCCAGGCCCTCAGAGTTTAATTAAGCCTGATGTCGTTCAGTATGGCGGAAATACAGACACAGGTATCAAGTCCTTTTCCATTTATGGGAATATTGCAGAAACATCTGGGACAAGTTTCTCAACGCCTCGCATTAGTTCTTTAGCCGCTTCATTGAGATTCTTATTGGATGACAAATATACACCACTATTGGTAAAAGCAATGATTGTACATAGCGCAACTTATCCTTCAGAAATGAAAATGGATGCCAAACAGCGTTTGGCAGAGGTTGGTTATGGTCTGCCTTCAACATGTATGGACATCTTACACAATGATGAAGATGAGTGTACAATGGTATTCGATTTGACTTTCACAAATGAGAATAGCTACCAAGTTATCGATTTCCCATACCCAGAAAGTATGGTTAATGAGGATGGCTATTATTATGGCGATATAACAATAACCCTTGCAACGGCTCCAATTCTTAATCCCAATGAATCTGTCGAGTATTGCCAATCTGAGGTTGATGTGAAGCTTGAGACGTTTGATTCAGTAGTGCAGGTACAGCCAGGTGCTCCTTCTGTCGCAAAAACAATACGTAATGCAGATCGCCTTGTTGGTACAAATAATATTTTAACACCTTCGAACTATAGTGCAAAAGCTAGGAAGAATCAAGATGAAACTTTCCTGAAGGAAAGAACCTTGGTTTCTGACTATTTCAAGTTTCAGCCAATTAAGAAGTATCATGTCTCGTTAGAGGAGATGACAAAAGGGAAGAGAGAGGATATACTTACATCCGGAAAGAGATGGGCGTTAAAGATGAAAGCTTTATATCGTGATTCTCTTATGACCAGCAAAGGGCTTGATCCCTCTGTAAGTTTGGAGCAAAAGGCTATTCTAATTATAACAATCAGGGATCCCCAAAAGAAAGGAATTGCCTACAATGAATGTATTCAGCAATTAAGGAACAGAAACTTCAATCATAACAATTTGCAACTTACGCAGAAGTTACAAATTAATAATGAGGAATGACAAATAATTAAGAGGGACATCCGTGCCCCTCTTATTTTTCTTCCTAATTGGTTATTAAATACTTTATTATATTTTGTGCACTAATATGCAAATTACATCCTAGAACCTTGAGCCACCAATCAATGTAAAGGAAAAACAGTCACAGGAAAGGTGCTGGATGTGGGCCATACGCCTCCACGACTATTATGTAACCATCCCAATTCATGCTATGTTATTGTAATAGTTTACCTATGCTGCCCCTAAATTATGGTTTATTCCAAATGCATATTTGACCTCACCAATAATGGTCTGACATGAATGAATTGAGAAATGGACTCTTCCCTGCATTGTGTCAAGTGTTGTAGAGATAAGAGCACGATGATTGATGTTGTTTATTTGTTCACAATCTTTATGTTCTCTGCGATACCTTTCCAGTCTGACTGCAAAATCATCTAATAAACAATCGGTATCAGGAAATTTGGTTTCATCTAAACGACGAATTGCCTGAAACTTTGGACTATTAATAATTTCTTTTACCAATTCAAGAATGGTCTCATTTGGACTATCTAGAGAGCAAACTTCCCATGATCTCCTGATTTTTGTTTCGGCTTGGTCATTAAATCGGGCAGCTTTTTCCATTGCTGCTGGCTCGCGCCGTAAAACTAAAATAGCAGGAAAAGTGGCTATTTCTTGATCTTCTATTTTTTTCACGAACAGAATATCTTCACTTCGTATTCCCCCTAAAAGCATTGATTCTCCCATTGTAATAAAATGGAGGTAATCTTTTGCATTTATAACATCGCCCTCTTCATTCTTAAAATTGTTCCATTGCAGATTTGTAACCTTGTATTCTTTTGGTGTATCAGGCTTTTCAGATCCTGCACATGCTACCAGAAATACAGGCGAGTTCCTTGTAACTCGATGATAATAAACTACATTAGCGATCTGTACAAGAAATAGTAATATTAAGATAATTACTAAAATCCCTAAAACTGTTGTGGCCATATTTTTGTTATTAATTAATATTTGAAGTTATGATAATTGGCGGCTGATATATGTACCCCGCGCATCAAATATATCTGGAATCCTTACGATATACCAATGAGGGTTGTTCATTAACAGGTTCTCGATAAGTTTTAATGTAGAAGAGAATACTAATACATATATCAACATCTTAGATATATTTGCGTATGGCGTAAAAGCCACCCCCCCACTAATCGTTGTCCCCACCATAGCAATAAATATAATTGCCATGAATATAATAAATCTTGGGGTCAGATAATTTGCTTTTTGGACAACATAAATATCAAACATCACTATCAATACTTCTAAAAATAGAATTAGAAAAATAGCAAGGAATTGGATTACTTAAAGATCTTCATGACTTGCCTCGTTAAAGATATCCTTAGCTAATTGTGCAAATAGTAATCCTGTTGCCCATAAAACAGCATGAAGAATTGGGATTATCCAACTATGGACAAACCCACACGTGAAAAAGTAGTGAAAAAATTTCTTAGCCTGTGCGATAATCTTACCTCCTATTTTGTTTTTAATCGCAGCAAAGATAGTAATAATTTTCGAAAAACAAGTATAAAATGAGTTTTTTTTCATTTTTCAGCCATATTTTTAAGTTTTAATTCTTCTTTTTATTACATTACCAGGGTTCAATTTTAATTTTCCCCTGAACAAAATCTGCAAAATCTTCCACCAATTCAGTTATTGTCATTAGCTTTTCATATTTGTTTTTATCGATTTTTTTTACTTTATCAATGAGTTTTGTAATGTCCTTCATATCCCATTTCGGATAAAAATTGTCAACCACGAATTTGTTTTGGTGATAATACTGTATGCATAGCTCAAGTGCATACATACTCCGATCTTGTTTGGGGCTCTGAGCATCAGAATTGAGAATACTGACAATGCTGGCAAAATACAGATTAAGAATGTAATAAAAAGGTTGCTCTTTCATGGTTACGTACCGACAACAACCAATATTACCCATAATGGGGTCTTTTTTATCCTCATCCAGTATTTCATAGTTCTTAATATATGTTTCTAATGCCTTAAGACATATAACCTCATGATTCACGGTTTCTATTAATACTTTAAGATTTGCCTCAGAGTCATCAAGGCATCTATTCGTAATTCCTAATAAATAATTTTGTTGGTATTTAAATGTCTCATTGATTTTATCAAATTGATCAGTATCATAATATAGATCCATCAAGCCATTAATAGTCTTATAATATTTGTTTACAAAGTAATCTCGATATTTGTTTAAATTATCAAGGTCAATCTGATTGTTATATTTTATGATGTTTTCTTCTAGTTGCTTGAGTATATGAAAATATCTGAGAACAACTTTGTATTCATTGATGGCTCCATATGGTTTATTCAGATGCTTTAGACAAATGGCTTTGGAGAAATGCGACTCTAGACTGATGACAAACATCTTCATTTCGGAATATGAAATCTTTTCATCTGGTAATAACATTTCCCATCTATAGACTTTATCTATTACTTTTGCTTCATATTGAGTAAAATATTTTAGAGCCAATTCATATTCGCACTGGAATAGGCATGACATTCCGTTTTGAAGATTGTTAAAAGCCTCTTCACTGATGTCTTTTTTTGATAAATGTTTATCATTAAAATAGTGTAGAGTTGCTTTTTCATAAGGACATTCTTTAGAATTGGCATCTGCATATCCATCTATGTCGCAATAGATGCTCTCTGCTGTAATTCCAAAAAATGTCTTAAGTGTATGCTGTATTGGTTTTTTCCATTCTGGAGGAATAGGTATTGTAATGATGTCAGAATTATCAATTTTAAATGCCTCTAAGCCAAAAATGAATACGCTATCTTGTCTTGCGATGCGTTCATTAAGGTTTGAAGGTTCCCATAGCCAGAACTTATAAGCCTGGTTTCCTGAACATTGGGTAGATTTCGTTGTTTCAAAAAGAAGACTTTCAATCGTTGTATTATCACATTTTTGAGTGTCTAGAATAGACAATCTGTCCGTGCAGATCATCGCTTTGTTGATGTCATAACAAAAAAGATATCCAAAATCATTGTTGTCTTTTTGTGTAGCAAACCAGAGTGACGTTAAAAAGTTGTTGCTAAAGTCAATTAAGCAAGAAGCAGCTCCTTTGTGTTGTATGTCAGCCAATATTTCGATATCAGAATAGTTTTCATCCACATATTTGGGAAATCTGGTTTTTATGTCGTTTATCATGTGCTTGATATAGTTGACATAATCAATGTGAGGGCTTTTGCTGACAGTTTTCTCTTGTAATCGAACTGCAGCACCTGATTTGATATATTCTGGCGTAATTAATTGGTAGTCACTTTTTTCAATTAATCTTTTTAACTTTTCTTCAGGGGACGCTTCTTCCAAGGAAATTCTTTCCCATAAACATTTTGCATTTGGATATAGCATTTTTTCATAATAATCCTCAGGAGTACTTTTCATCCCTCTTGGATGGCCCTTTATACTTCTCAAGGGGTTCTCCTTCATAAAGTTTTCAATTCTTTCACTTCTCGAGAAATACCTTTTTGTGATCCCCCTATAAATATAATGAGGTTCAAAGATGTCGTTGCTTTCTGTCTGTGAAAGCAATGTTTTGAAAATAGCGGAAATATATTCCCAACTGTTATTAATTGTTTCCATATAGAATATGTTTAATTGTTATATAAGTAGCAATACAGACTGCAAATTCACCCGCAAAGATAAGACAAAATATTCATAGATGCATAATTTGGGCTATTTCAAGTTTGAGCAAAAAGTGGTAGTTTTGGTAAGGCCCTGGTTTGTATTACGCTGATCATTAGCGATTTATAAACGGCTTGTGGCGGAAAATATTGAAATAACGGATATTCGGATTATGGATATTATTCCTCATTTTTTCAGAATCAGCCAGATCGTCCAGTTCTTGTTTCAGTTTCAGGATGGAACGGATGACGATGGGAAACATCTCTAATATGTACCCCAATGTGCAATTACTTACACATTATTATATGAATATGTACCCGAAATCGCCATTTTGGGTACATATTCGGTTCTTCGCCGAACCATCATATCAGTCTGCATACATTCTATTTTAGTATAAAGATGGAAAAACAAGACAGCA
>Ga0247611_10009587_pt1 | contig 11600 bp, 15 predicted proteins | sample 177DNAGHGhighgp2_FD_192422 | JGI IMG/M metagenome (GOLD analysis project Ga0247611, IMG submission 192422) | Sheep rumen microbial communities from Palmerston North, Manawatu-Wanganui, New Zealand - 1770 DNA GHGhigh gp2 | ecosystem: Host-associated > Mammals > Digestive system > Stomach > Rumen... | reverse complement strand
ATCTTTTTCATACCTACCTTTTCGTAATCTTCTTTAGTTGGATTAATTAATTTACACATATCAAAAACTCCCTTCAAGAGAAGATGTGGGCCCTAAAATCTCCTCAAAAACACTATAACAAAATGGAATTTTTAGGTCAAATGAGTGATTTTCAAAATCTGTACACTTATTTTAACAAACATTAAAAAAAATCCGGGGTTTTAACGAATTTCTGTAACAAAAACCTTGCAGATTTTTAAAAAGAGGTAAATCGCAAAAAAATTTAAAAAAATAGATGATTTTTATTATCATCTACTCTTTTTTTATATTTTACTTATTTTATTTTTATATAAAATATATGTACCTGAAAGTGTTACTAGCGCAAGCAATCCTGCTATTGTATATGATTTAACTCCTGTTTTTGGATTTTCTGTTGTAGTTGATGTGTTCTTTTTTGTTTCAGTTGTATTTGTTTGTTTTTCTTCTTTTAATGTTGTTGCTTCTACTGTTTCGCCAAAATTTGAGTATCCTGCACCTACTGCTTTATATTTATATTTTGTATTTGGTTCTAGTTGATCACTTATTGTCATTGTTCCATAGCAATTTATTGACATAATATATTCAAAATTCTCGTTTTCCTTTGCTCTATATATCATGCACATTGGATTTTCTTCTGTCGCATTTTCCCATGTTGTAGTTATTTTTAATGAATTTGAAGTAATATCTGATATTGTTAAGACTGGTGTTTTTTCACTTTCTGGAATTGAAATTTTGTCAGAGTCTATTGCCATATATACTAACAAATCTTCTCCGTCTACATCAATATATGTCATATCTATTCCATCATTTTCCATTGTTAATGTTTCACCAAAAGTATTAAAATAACTGTCAATGATATTTTTATCATATCCTTTTAATTCATATATTGAATCATAAGTAGATAGTCTACTATTAAATTATAATAGAATTCATTTCTATCAATTTCTGTTCTATTACCTTCATATCCATATTCAAAAACAGAGTTTGTAATATTGATATTTGATTGTAGGTTCAATCCATTATTTTTTATTGTGATTTGGTTTTCTGTTGATGTTATTTCATATTTTGAACTGTCAAATATTTGCGCCATTGATTCTAATCCACTCACTAGTTCTGGATTTTCCTCTCCCATCATACCTTCTGCCATTGCCTTGATTATATCTGTAAATTGTTTTGATGCTTCTTCCATTTCTGGCAATACTTGTTTCATTTTGTTTGCTACTGCTTCAGCTGTTATTGTGTCAGCTTTTACGTTCATTATTGGTATAAATAAAACTATTGCTAAAACAAATGTTAATATTTTCTTTTTCATTTTATTCCTCCTCAATTAACTTTGTTTTTATAGTATCTCCTACTATCAATTAAATTATATTTTATTATTTTATATTTGTCAATTAAATTATTCTTCTTATGTGTAAAACAGATGTAAAAAAAAATACATTATTGTAAATGTATTAGTCCTTTTGAAACTTCTTCTAATGCTTTTCCAATGTTTTTTTGTGATTTATATTCATTGTCTTTCATTTGAAGATGTTCTGTTTCTTTTATTTCTTGTACTCTTTTTGATACTAGATTTACTAATAAGTATTTTGATCCTACTTGTGTTAGTAATTTATCTATTGATGGATAAATCATCTTATCACTCCCTCCTTTTTATAATAGTATATTATTCTTTAAAAATCAAGTAAAAAAATGTTTTTTTTAGTTAATTATTGTTTTTATTAGTTTTGTTGGTTCTATTTTTTCTTTTGTTATTTCAAAACAGTCTAGTATTTTTTGTTCTTCTACTTGTTTTTCATTTATATATAGTTTTAGTAGTTCTTCGTCTTTTTTTATTTTGTCTCCTACTTTTTTATTAAGTACTATACCCACTTCAAAATCTATGCTATCTTCTTTATTTAGTCTTCCTGCTCCTAATATTCTTGCGATTTCTCCAAGTTCAAGAGCATTTATATGTTTTATGTATCCTTCTTCTTTACTTTTTATTGATATTATTTTTTTAGATATTTTTATTTGATTTATGTTTCCATTTTGATTTTGTACTAGTTCTTGAAATTTTTTGTATGCTTTTCCGTTGTATAGGTTTTCTGTTACTTCTTTATATGCGTCTTCTAGTTTTATATTTTTTCCAAGTCCTACCATATATGTTGCGAGATTTATTACTAGGTGTGTTAAGTCTTTTGGTCCTTTTCCTATTAGTGTATTTATACTTTCTAGTACTTCTAATGAGTTTCCTATTGTATATCCTAATGGTTCATCCATATCTGTAATGAAGCAGACTACTTTTTTATTGTATTTTTTTCCTATTTCAACTAGTAGTTGTGCTAGTTTTTTTGCATCACTCTCTGTTTTCATTAGAGCACCGTTTCCTACTTTTACGTCTATTATTATTGTATGTGCTCCGCTTGCTAGTTTTTTACTCATTATTGATGATGCTATTAGTGGGATTGATTCTACTGTTCCTGTTACGTCTCTTAGTGCATAGATTTTTTTATCTGCTGGAACTAAATTTCCCATTTGTCCTACTATTGCGACGTTTATATTTTTTACTTGTTCTTTAAAACTATTAATGTCTATGCTTGTGTTAAATCCTGGGATTGATTCTAGTTTATCTATTGTTCCACCTGTAAATCCTAGTCCTCTCCCTGACATTTTAGCAACGTTTACTCCACATGATGCGACAAGTGGTGCTAGTATTAGTGTTGTTTTGTCTCCAACTCCTCCTGTCGAGTGTTTATCTACTACTGGTTGTATATCGTCTAGATTTATTATTTCACCACTATTTAGCATTATATCTGTTAGGTTAAATGTTTCTTCTTTTGTCATTCCTTGTATTGTTATTGCCATTAATAGTGAACTCATTTGGTAGTCTTTTATGCTTCCATCTATATATCCCATTACTGCATATTTTATTTCTTCATATGATAGTTCTTCTTTGTTTTTCTTTTTTGTTATTATATCTATTATTGTCATATCATCACCATAAATATTATATCAGATTAGAAAGAAAAATGAAATAGTTAAACTATTTCATCAATTTTCTATTTATTAATTCTATTATTCTTTTTGGATCAGTACAAAGTTTGTTGTAAAGCTCACGATTATTTTTTAATTCTTTTATTATTTGAATGTCTTCGTCAGCCATTTTTAGTTTGTACTCTCTTTTTGTTTCACTAACAACTGTTTTATCTCTTCCTAATACGTAATCTGGTTCTAGGTCTAGTATTTCTATTAAATCTAGAAAGTTTTCCATTGTTGGTGTTCTTGTCCCTTTTTCATATCCACAAATTGATACTTTTGAAACTCCTAATAGTTTTCCAAGATCTTCTTGTGACATTTTTCTTTTAACTCTTGCTTCTTTTAATCTTTTTCCTATTATCATATAAATCCTCCCCGAAACAATTTGTTAACTATATTATAACAGAGTATTGTACTTTTTTAACAAAATTAACTTTTTGCTTATTTTTTTGTTGATATTAACTATAAATTAATGTATAATTATCTTGGTGATGTTATGGAAAAGTTAAGAGAAGTTCGTCTAAAGAATAAGTTTACTAATCAATTTATGGCTGATATTTTAGGTGTAAGCAAACCTTTTTATTGGCAGTTAGAGCATGATGAGAAAAGGCTTAGTTATGAGATGGCTATTAAGATAGCTGACATTTTTCATTTGAAGCCTGATGATTTATTCTATGATGAATTTAAAATGAGAAAATCAGAATGTTTCTGATTTTTTTATTTTAACATATTTGAAACTTTTAATAAATAGTTTTTTTAAATATTATTATTTTTATTTTATTTTCTTCTACTGTATACATGAAACTTAGTTTTAATTTATTTAAATATTTGTTTATTTTTTTTATTGTTTTTATATTCATGTTTAGAAAAGCAGATTATTGATCTGCTTTCTTTGTTGATAGGAATGATACTCTCTCAGCTACTAGTTCTACTACATTGTGTTTTTCTTCGTTTTCTTCATAACTTCTAGATTGTAGTCTTCCTTTTACCGCTACTAAGTCTCCTTTTTTACAATATTCAGCTGTTGTTTCTGCAACACCTTTCCAAAGCTTACATGGAAGAAAGTCTGTGTCATATTGTCCATCCATGTTCTTATAGTTTCTTGGTACTGCAAGTGTAAGTTCTGCTACCTTATTTCCATTTTCTGTTTCGTGTAGTTCTAAATCTCTTACGATTCTTCCTACTATTACTGTGTTATTTAACATATTATTTCTCCTTTCAATTTAAGGGAATAGTGGGCCCTATTTATCCCCTTGATTTAAAGGTTATCATATATTAAAAAGTATTGCAAATGAGGGTTTTTCAAAAAGTGTTAAAAAAAATGTGCAGTTTTTCAAAATCTGCCTAGGCAGAAATTCAAATTTTGCACGTTTTTTTTTGCAGTTTATTAAAATTAGTATTTTCGCAATTTTTTTAACATTTTAGTTCAATTTCTTTATTTTTTATGTTTTTTGTGTCTTTTTCTATTCTAAATATTATTTTTGATTGTTTATCGCATTTGTTTAGTTTTTTTAAATCATATCCGTCTTCATCACTCGCATTTTGTAAATCTTCTAGTGTTATTGTTGCTTCATCTATATTGTTTACTATTTTCATATGGTTTTCATAGTATGTTTTTGCATATTCTTCAAATATTTTTTCTTTATTTGTACATCCCGTTAGAAGTATTAATGGTATTAATAATATTATTTTTTTCATTTTTCCTCCTAAAAATAATTTTTTAATAGTGAGTTTAATTCTACTGCATACTCCATTGGTAGTTCTTCTCTAAATCTTTCTATAAAGCCCATTATTAGTAGTTCTTTTGCTTTTTCTTCATTTATTCCTCTACTCATTAGATAAAATAGTTTGTCTTTATCTATTTTTGATACTGTTGCTTCGTGTTCAATATTTGATGTTTTATTTGATACTTTGTTTTGTGGTATTGTATCGCTTTTTGATCTATCGTCTAGTATTATTGTATCGCATTTTACGTATGCTTTTGAGTGTTCTGCTTTATTTGTTATGTTTACTGTTCCTCTATATGTTGCTTCTCCACCATTTAGTGCAATTGATTTACTTATGATATTGCTTTTGGTATGTGGTGCTAAGTGTATCATTTTTGCTCCTGCATCTTGGATTTGATTTTCTGTTGCGACTGCTATAGATATACAGTTACCACTTGCGTATTCTCCATTTAATATACATGATGGATATTTCATATTTATTTTTGAGCCAATATTTCCATCAATCCATTCCATTGTTCCAGAATCACTAACGATTGCTCGTTTTGTTACTAAGTTATATACATCGCTTGACCAGTTTTGTATTGTTGTATATCTACATTTTGCATTTTTCTTTACATATATTTCTACTACTGCTGCATGAAGTGAGTCTGATGTATAAGTTGGTGCTGTACATCCTTCCATATAGTGTAATTCCGAGTCTTCATCAACTATTATTATTGTTCTTTCAAATTGTCCCATGTTCTTTGAGTTTATTCTAAAATAACTTTGAAGTGGTCTATCTAGTTTTGTTTTTGGTGGAATATATATGAATGTTCCTCCACTCCATACCGCTCCATTTAGTGCTGTATATTTATTTTCATCATATTTTACTAGATTATTGAAGTATTCTTTGAATAATTCCGGATATTTTTTTAACGCTGTATCTGTATCGCAGAATATTACGTTTTTTTCTTCTAGTTCTTTAATCATATTATGATATATTACTTCGCTTTCAAATTGTGCTCCTACTCCTGCGAGGTATTTTTTTTCTGCTTCTGGCAAACCTATTTTACAGAATGTTTCTCGTGCTGTTGTTGGAACTTCTTCCCAATTATTGTGTATTTTATCGTCTATTTTTTTATAGTAGTTTATTATATCAAAGTCTATTTTTAGTTCTGGACCAAATTTTGGATTATTTAGTTCTATGAATTTTTTGTATGCTTTAAGTCTAAATTCTTTCATCCACGTTGGTTCATTTTTTATATTTGATATTTCTATTACTTTATTTTCATCTATGTTTTTTTTCATGTGATCACCATTATTATTATACTAAATTAATACTCAAAAAAAAAGAAAACTTTCCATTTTCTTTTTATTTTTTTTCTTTTATTATTCTTTCTATTTCCCACCAGCCAAGTAATGCGCATTTTTTTCTATTTGGTTGTTTTGATATGTCATTATATGCATTTGCTTGTTCTAGTAGTTCTTCGTTATATTCTTTTTCTTCTATCATGTTATAGAAATTGTTTATTATTTCTTTTGCTTCTTCTAGTGTTTTTCCTAAAAGTGTATCTATCATTACTGATGTAGATGATGTGCATATTGCGCATGCTTCTCCATCAAATCTTACGTCTTTTATTTTGTTATTTTCTAATTTTACCATTAAATCTACTTCGTCTATACATGATTCATTATTCATGTTTATTTTTATATATGTATCATCATCTATTAATCCTTTGTTTTTAGGATTTTGGTAGTGTTCTAAAATTATACTTCTTTTCATATTTTGATCCATATTATCGCCTCTTGTTTATTATATCATTTTTTTTAATATTTACACCATATTTAATTAAATCATCTCTGTTTTCTATTAACATTTCTTGTGGACTATTAAATAATGGTTTTAGTCTAGTTGGGGGTTCTACTGGTGAGTGATCGCGTTTTGCATACCAATTTATCATTCCTTCACTCATAACTGCCCATTTTATATCTTTAGAATTATATTTAGTTATTGGTCCTATGCCTTGTCCTTTTTCTTCTGGATTATCATAATTAAAATAGTCATACGTGCTATTATTTTGTATTCCGAAAGTTATATCGTCAAAACTATATGTATCGGTTTCGTCATTATACACAATATTTAATTGATGTCCAACATATTCATTTTTATATTCTATCGCACAATTTATGCACATCGAATATATACCTATTTTTTCTAATAATAATTTATACACTTGTGCAAATCCATTGCATATACCTTTATTTGTTATTAAAGGTTCTATAAATTCTTGTGGAAGGTTTCTGCTAGTAATTTTTTTTCTGTCTGTTTCATGGTAATTGTTAAATATTCCTTCAAATAGTTCGTAGTCATATTCTTTATTATTTACTAGATAGTCATATATTTTCTTTCTTTTTTTTAATTTTGATAATTCTTCTATGTTTTCTTTTTGAAATATAATATTTATCATGTTATTTAATAAATTATCGATTTCTTTTTGTGTTAGTGTTATTTCCATTATTTATCATTCCTTAATTGTTGTTTTATAAATTTTCCTGCTTCTGTTAGATCGTTATCTGTTATTTTTGTTTTATTTGTTCCAGGTTTTAATAGTGCGGATGATTCGTCTTTATCACTTAATGACCATACTGCCCATGATAGATTATTATTATTTATAAATTCTAGCCATTTTTCTGCTTCTTCTAGATATACTCCATTATTTCCTGATGCATCACTTACTCCCCATTCGCTTACAAATATAGGTATTGTTTTTAATGCTTCTTTTGCCTTATTTCTTAAGTCTTCTTTATGTGTACCTGAATAAAAATGTAATGCGTACATTATGTTTTTTTCTTCTATTGGATTATGTGCAGCATCTAGTACATCTTGGCTCCATGTTGGTGTTCCTACTATTATTATGTTATCTGTATTTTTTCTTATTATTTTTGTTATTTCTTCTGCATATGGTCGTATGTCATTATCCCAGTTTGTTCCTCTATTTGGTTCATTACATATTTCATATATTATGTTTTTGTTGTCTTTATATTTTTCGCTTATTTCTTTAAAGAATGTTTTTGCTTCTTCTATGTTTGTCATCGGATTATTGTCTGTTAGTATGTGCCAATCTATTATTACATATAAGTCTAGATTTGTTGCGATATCTACTATTTCTTCTACTTTTTGTTTTAGATTTTTATTAGTAAGGTATCCTCCTTCGCTTGTATACATTGCGATTCTAAATAGGTTTATATTCCATTCTTCTTTTAGTGTTTTTATTACTGATTCATTTGCGAAATCTCCATACCATTGTATTCCATGAGTACTTATCCCTCTTAATTGTATTGGTTCACTATACTGATTTACTAATTGATTGTTTTCTATTTTTAGTTTTCCATTATAGCTTACGTAGTTATTTAATTCTTCTTGTTTTGTTTCTTCATTTTGTTCTGAATATACTTGTTCTTCTTGTTTTTGTGTTGGTTCTTCATTTATTGTTTTTATATTTTGTTTTTTCATATTTACTCCTTTCAGTGTTATTATAAGTATTATTACAAGTATAATTACTATTATTTTTTTCATTTTATCACCTAATTAAGTATATCATTTTTTTATAATTTATTCTAGAAAAAAACAAATAGTAAAACCTATTTGTTATTTCTTTATTATTTTTTGTTTGTTATATATTTCTGTTTGATATCCACTTTTTCTTACTACATTATCTATTAGGTATAGTTCTGTTACATATATTTTTTCTATTTCTCCATTTTTTATTTCAGCAGTAAATAGTAATGAGTTTTCTATACCATTATTTATTACTGAGAAACGTTCTTGTGGATTATGCGCTCCAAAGTGGTAATGTCCAATTAATGAGTATATATAGTCATTTGAAATTTCTTTTATTTTTTCTGATAAACTACTATATATTATTTCGTCTCTTTTTGCTTTATCAGGTTCTTTTATTATATTTCTAAATGGTTCATCATGAAATGCTCCTATTTTATCTTTTCCTATTTTAAATGATCCACTTGATATTCCTAATAAATTAGTATTATCACTATATTCATATACTATTTCTAAAGGATTTACTCCAGCTAGATATGGGTGTGCATCATGATTTCCAAATAGTGTATAGTGTTTAATATCTTTAGCCGTGTTTATTGTTTTTGCGTAGTTTTTATAAAAGTTATATGCATATCTTATTGCTTCTTTATTTCCTTTTTCCCAATCTTGTTGTGTGAATGGTCTTCTTGTGTCTGCTAAATCTCCTAAATCTATTATTGGAATATTGTTTTGTGCACTACTAAAGTTCAAATATGGGTAAAGTATTTTTTTGATGGTATCTTCTGAACTATTCATGTTTAGATGCATATCTGCACGAGCTATAAAACTAAATGTACCATCTTCTTGCGTACTTATTGTTGGACATATATTCCATGTTCTATATTCGTCTAATTCTGTTTGTGCAGATTTACCTAATGAATAAGTAAATTCTTGTCCATCCTCGTTTATTTTTTTATTTAATCCTGGAATTTCTGTTTTTAATTCTATTAATATATCTCTTATGTTTGCTGAATTCATATTTTTACTTTCAAGTTCTTTTATCATTTTATCTATAGATATTTCAGTATTAGAACATAATAGTCTTAGTATTATTTCTTTTTGTGTTTCTTTTATAATTTTTTCGTTTTTCAATCTTTGGTTTTCTTGATTACTAAGTTTTTGTTTTAATTTTTCTATTTGATTTTCTTTATCATTTATTCTTCTTTGACATTCTAATTTTATTTTATTTTTTTCTATTTCTAGTGTTTCTTCATATTTTTCTTTTACTTCGTTTGATTTTTCTTCTAGTCTTTTTTCATATTTATCTGAATATTCTTTTCTTATTTTTGCTTTTTCTGTTTCATATTTTTTTATTTGTTCTTCTTGTTCTTTAATTGTATCTTGTTGATTTTGATTAGTTTTCATTAATTCTGTCATTTTTTTATTGTATTCTTTTGGTTCTTTTTTTGTTTCTTTTCTTGGTTTTAATCTTTCAATTTCTTTATTTATTTCATTCCTTTTTTGTATTGCTTCTTTTAATTGTTCTCCAATACTATTAAATTCTTCTTCTGTCATGTGATACATTTTTTTGTATCTTTCTGTATGTTTTGATCTTAATATATTTATTTTTTTATCCTTTTCTTCTTTTTGTTTTTTTAATTCTTCTAATGTGTAAACTTCTACTATTTCTTCTTGTTTTTGCATTAATACTTTTTTTAATTCTTTTCTTCTACCTTTTGCATTTACGTATTCTTCTTCTGTTATGTTCATCTCTTTTAGTTTTTGTATTAGTTTTTCCATATTTTCTTTTGGAAGTCCGTAGCGTTTCTTGTCTTCACTTAGTGCGTAATTGTATCTTCCAAATAAGTTTTTAAACCATAAGTCCATTTTATTAGGATCTTCTATAGTTTTTCCTTCTATTTCTTGTTTTAATAGTTCAAAATATTTATTTAAGTTTTCTTGAAATTCTTTTCTTTGTTTATCTGTCACTTATTTTTCCCCCTTTTTTTCTATGTATGATAACATATTTTTTTCTTTCTGTCAAATTGCGTATCAATAACAAAAAAAGAAGCTTTATTTAGCTTCTACAATTAGTTTTAAGGCTGTTCTTTCTTCTCCTTCAATTACGATATCTGTAAATGCTGGAATGCATACTAGATTTTTTCCGGATGGAGCTACAAATCCTCTTGCGATTGCGATTCCTTTTATTGCTTGATTAAGTGCTCCTGCTCCTATTGCTTGTATTTCTACACTTCCTGATTGTCTAATAACATTAGCAAGTGCTCCTGCTACTGAGTTAGGATTTGATTTAGTTCCTACTTTTAATGTTTCCATATTTAGTTCCTCTCTTTCTACATTAAATTATATTAATATAGTTTTATATTAGAACTATTTATTTTTATTTTTTGTTTTGTTGTTGTTCCTATTATTCTTTCTGGATGTGATGTTCCATGAAAGTCACTTCCTCCTGTTATTAGGAGGTTATATTTTTTTGCGAGTAATAGGTATCTTTTTACATCTTTTAAATCATGGATACTGTTATATGCTTCTATTCCATTTATTCCTTTTTCTATAAAGTCTTCTATTATGTCTTCTATTTCTATTTTATAGTCTTCTTCTATTTCTTTTGGGTGCGCAAGCACGGATATTCCATTTGCATCTTTTATTATTTTTGTTATATCTTCTATATTACTTCTATGTGTTTTTACTTTTTTATTTGATAGGTATTTATCGTATATTTCTTGTTTTGTTCCATATCCTTTTTCTATTAGTATTCTACATAAATCGAATCTTCCTATTGTTCCTTTTTTATTGTAGATACTTTGTTTTTCTTCTTCTGTTAAATATATATTATGTTTTTCTTCTAAATATCTTATTATTGTTTTTATTTTATTTAATCGTCTTTCTTTTATTATTTCGCATTCTTTTACTAGTTTTATATTTTTGTAGTCTATGTTGTATCCTAGTATATGACAGTTATATGTATTATTAATTGAGGAGAATTCTATCCCATTTATATATTTCATATTATTTGGAAGTTCTATTGTTTCAAGTTCTATACATGAGTTTATATTATCATGATCTGTTATTGAAAACAGGTCTATATTTTGTTTTTTTAACATTTCTATTATTTTAATAATTGAGTATTCTCCATCGGAGTTGTTTGTATGTATATGCATGTCTACCATAAAACCACGTATAATCTAATTATGTGATTTTTTATTTAAATCACTATTAGATCCCTTTCTTTTATATTTTTATATAACCGAATGGGTTATAATATTTAAGCACTGTGGATTTGTACCTATTTTATTACGGCT